>LNAP01000373.1_pt1 | contig 50601 bp, 59 predicted proteins | sample 602601 | NCBI WGS metagenome assembly LNAP01 (sample SAMN02440304, study PRJNA202911) | soil metagenome | biome: Subtropical and temperate rainforests or woodlands; isolation source: soil samples (1 kg each in a 20% v/v slurry with milli Q water) were... ...
CCGGGTTCAGGACTGTGAATCGACAAGTTGCCAGGCGACCGGCCCGCGGGCGGCGGTCACTACGGTCGCGCCGCCGGCGATGAACCGCTTCACTGTCGCCTGACCCGCGCCCTTGGTGCCGCCGCTCACCACGACGCGACAACCAACGAATTCGGAGGTGAGGTTCTGCAGGCTCATCAGGCGATCTCCAGGGTGGCGATCGCCCCGTCCTGGAGGGTGAAGCAGAAGGTGAAGTGGATGGGACTGCCTGGGAAATCGCCCGAGGTCGGACCTTCAACGACGACGACCCTGCCCTCATGTCGCCACGCGTCGGGGGTGAAGACGGCTCGGTTCGCGATCGTCGCCGACTGAATCCAGGCGAGGATCTCGGCCTTGCCGACCCGCCGCTCCTGCTCGTCGACGACGATGGCGTCCGCCGCAAAGGCCGACAGCATACCCTCGGCGTCGAGGCGGGCGTTGGCGGTCACATAGGCGGCGATTGGGGCTGGAAGTTCGAGCGACATCGTACCGGATCCTGTTGCTGCGGTCCGCCGTCCAAGACGCCGGCTGTGAAACTGGCAGGAATGTTAGATGCGGGGCTCTAACCCGATAATCGGGATAAAGTGGGACGACGCATCACGAAGGGAAGGACAATGCCCCAGAGCGGTCTGACAGAATTGGACGCGGTCCTCATGGTCGCCCGCCGGGGCAAGTTCCGCGCCGCCGCGCTCGAGCTTGGAATGTCCACCACCGCGTTGAGCAACGCGGTGGGGAAACTGGAACGCACGCTTGGCATCCGGCTCTTCAATCGGACGACGCGAAGCGTCTCCCTCACTGAAGCTGGCCGCAACTTCGTCGCGCAGATCGCCCCTGCCCTGCAGGACATACATGAGGCGATGGACGCGGCACGTTCCCAACAGTCCACCCCATCAGGCGTCCTGCGCATCAACGCCTTCCCGACGGCGGCCCGAGAGATATTCGCGTCGCTCGTCCTCCCGTTTTTGCGGGCCTATCCCCAGGTCCATATCGACATTGTCACCGAAGGACGCCTGATCGACATCGTCGCCGACGGCTTCGACCTTGGGGTCCGCAGCGCGGACCTCGTCCCGGCAGACATGATCGCGATCCCGCTTGGAGCGCCTCGACGCAATGTTGTCGTGGGTTCGCCAGCCTACCTGAAAGCGTATGGGACGCCGATGATCCCGCAGGATCTCAGCGAGCATGTCTGCCTCAGGGTCCGGCTCCCGAACGGCGCAATCTACCGTTGGCCTTTCGAGAAGGATGGGCGATCGGTCCACATCGATGTCGCAGGCGCCCTCACTCTCGACGAAACCAGCCTCGCACGAACCGCCGCCCTCTGTTCCGTCGGCCTCACGCTAACCATGGAATCTGACGTGCGGGAGGACATCGAGGCGGGCCGCCTTGTGCGCGTGCTCGAGGACTGGACGCCCGCTCTGTCGCCGCTCAGCCTCTATTATCCGAACCGTCGAAACCCGACCGCCGCGTTCAAAGCCTTCGTGGATTTCGCGCGGCGTAGCAGCGTCACCGATACCGAGATCTCTTCGAAGGACTGAAATGCGCCAATCCGCAGCCGGGAGCCTCGCGACCGACCGGATTCGACCCGTTGCTGACTCCTCGGATCGTCACCGAGCCGCCCGCCGAGGACGTCCCCACAACAGCCTCGAGTGGACCTCAAACGAGATTTTTCCGTCGCGGGTCCAAGGCGTCAGCGCGGCTCGGATATCATCATCAAAGGCATTGGCGAGTTCGCCCATTCTTGCGCGTGACCAAGTGGCGCGCGAGTGCTGAGACGCTAGGAAGTCTTCAAGGCTCTGCTCTACCGAGCTGACGAAAACTAACTCGCCGCCTTCATCAATCCACGGGGTGTGCGCGGTCATCAGAGCTTGATGAGCTGGGCCTTTCCATTTGCCACCGAGACGCTCTACCCAGCCGCTAATGACCGTCAGGTACGCGCTATGCCAAGGCGCTTGTGCTGGTTCGTCGCCATCGACGATTGCTATGATCCCCGACGGTCGAAGCGCATCTACCAGGTTGGGGAACACGTCCTCCGGACGCATCCAGTGGATGGATGCGCCGGCGACGGCTAGATCCAGCGCGCCAGGCGAAAGCTCTAGAGTCTCCGCCGCACTCTCGATCCAGCGGATATTTGGATGGCGCCCAGCGTCCAATGATTGGCCAAGGCTGAGCATGAGGGGAGATGGGTCGACGGCGTAGACCTCCTTCACCCGTGCGGCGATCGCTCGGGCGATTTTGCCGGGCCCACATCCTAGATCGAGAATGCAGTCCCGTGATGGCGCGAGGTCCAGCAGCGCGTCATAAAGCTCGGGCGGATAGTCAGGGCGGTGGCCATATGACTCGACGACGTCGGAGTCATGAAACTGCTCGGCCGCTGAGCGGTCAGGTCTGGTCATCAGGCACCCTCGTCACTCAAGTAGGGTTTCAATGGCCGCTTTCCACCCTTCTCCGACTCTTGGAACGTCCGCTCGCGGGGCTGACCTACGCGATAGGTGCGATTGGCGCGGTGATCGAGAACTGTTGTCAGACAGGTGATAAGGCTCGGGACAAGGCCGCCGCCGCCGAGGGCAGTCGCCTGAAGTCACGGGCGCAGAGGTAGAGGCGCCGGTGCGCCCAGGAATCGTCGAGCGGAACGACGGCCAGGTCGTCGCTTCCGAGGTCGGCGGCGGAGGCTTCGGAGACAATGGCGATCCCAACACCTGCCGCCGCCATCGTCGCCATGTCGGCCATCCTTCTCAACCGGACGCGATAGTCGAGCCGCAGGCCGAGCCGTGACGCCCGCTCGGCGAGGTGGATTTCCATGGCTACATCACCGACGCCGATGAGGGGCTCGCTGACGAGGTCGGCGAAGGACGCACTGGCGGCGTCGGCCAGGGGATGCCTCGGGCCGAGCACCGCCATCAATCGGTCCTCGACCAACGGGCGGGTCTCGAGCGCTGCGAAGTCGGCTGTGTCGGCCACCACGCCCAGGTCGGCGCGCCCCTCTGCGACGGCCGCAACAATCTCCACGCTGGGGCGCTCCTCGAGATCAACCGACAGGTCGGGATGCTCCACCAAAAAGTCGCGCAACCGCGGCGGCACATATCCCATCAGGGCGGCTGTATTGCAGAGCAAGCGCACCCGGCCCTTAAGCCCCCGGCCGAAGCCGTCGAGTTCCCCACGCATCTGTTCGACCTGGAACAGGATGATCCGCGCATGACGCACCAGCGCCTCGCCCGCGGCCGTGGGGCGGACCCCGCGGGAGGTCCGTTCCAGGAGAAGCGCGCCGAGCGCCTCTTCCATGCCGGCGATCCGTTCGCTCGCCGAGGCCAGGGCCAGCCGCATTGAGCGCGCCCCTCGGGTAAGGCTGCCTTGTTCCACCACACCCAGAAAAAGCTGCAGGTCGGCGATGTCGAACCGCATGATGATCCTTCGGACATGCCGAAGCCAGGCTTCGGATTTTCCCCAATTGTGAAGGATACGGCCTGGGCCTACCTCCGGAAAGACCGAAAGCAAGTCGTCACTGGCCCGCCTAACTCCGCAAGGGAGCGGAAGCTGGCCCATCGGATGGTCCGAAGCTGGCGATGCTTGCAGGAGTCTTCGGCATGTCGAGTTTCTCGTCCGGGACCCTGGCCCTGATCGGGCTCACCTTCATGCTCGCCGGAGTCGTGAAGGGCGTCGCCGGGATGGGTCTGCCCACGGTGTCCATGGGTGTGCTGAGCGTCTTCATGACCCCCGTGAGCGCCACCTCCCTCCTGCTCATTCCGTCCTTCGTCACCAATGTCTGGCAGTTGGTCACGGGGGCCGATTTCCGAGCGCTCATCGCCCGTCTGTGGGCGATGATGGCGGGGATCCTCGTAGGCACGATCCTGGGGGTGCGGCTGCTCACCGGCGCCGATACTCGGTGGACCACGGTCGGTCTCGGCGTCGCGCTCACAGTCTACGCACTGTATGGCCTCCTCGGACGGCCTCTCAGCATGCCGAAGCGGCTTGAAGCGTGGCTCTCTCCGATGATCGGTCTTGCGACTGGCCTGATCAGCGGCGCGACCGGCGTCTTCACGATCCCGGCCGTACCCTACCTGCAAGGCCTCGACATTGGGAAAGACGACTTGATCCAGGCGCTGGGCCTGTCGTTCACGGTCTCGACGGTGGCCTTGGGGGTCGGTCTGGCAGGCCACGGCGCCTTCCACCTCGGTAATCTCGCCCTGTCGGCGCTGGCGATCTTCCCCGCCCTGGTCGGCATGTGGCTCGGCACGATCATCCGCCGAAAGATCAGCGCCAGGACGTTCCGTATCAGCTTCCTATGTTGTCTCGGCGTCCTTGGGCTCGAACTGGCCGGACGTGCGCTCGTCTCGGCCTGAAGCGCCTGGCGATGCGCGCGCTAAGACCCATTGCCCAAGGTCGTCGGACGCCCGTCGCCGCGATCGCCCGCGGTAAGCGCCAACTTTGCACGGAGAGCAGAACTGCGATGCTGAAGAATAACGATGCGTTCCCTTCACTTACCTTTGCTCGAGTGGGGGGCGGCGAAATCCACTTACCCATCGATCTGGCCGGGAAATTCGGTGTGATCCTGTTCCACCGTGGTTCCTGGTGTCCGTACTGCAACGCCCAGCTCGCCGCCTTTGAGAAGGCGGCGGACGAATTCGCAGAGGAGGGGATCAGAGTCGTCTCAGTTTCGGCCGACGATCGGGAGACGTCGGAGGCGCTTGTCGAGAAGCATCGGCTCGGCTTCCCGGTCGGGTACGGCGCCGACGTTCAAACCGTGTCGGCGGTCACCGGCGCCTTCGTCAACGAGAACCCCGTCTGCCTCCAGGCCACCGGCTTCATTCTTGATCCCGAAGGCCAGATTGTCACCGCCGTCTACTCGACCCGGGCAATTGGCCGCCTGATGCCCGACGATGTGTTGAACTTCGTCCGACACCTCAGGAATTTGGCAAAGAAGTGAAAGGCTCATGGCCTAGGATCAGGTCTTTGGCGGGACGGCGGAACTCTAGTCGGGCGGGCCGTTGCTAGCCCTCGGCCAAGCCTGCATGGCCATGCGTCCGATGCCGCGGAGCTTTTCCCGCGATGCGCCGTCTCTCGCCAGGACCGACATGCCCCGAAAACACGAGGCGAAGAACGTCGCCAGGGCGTCAATGTCCGCGTCTTCGGGAATCTCTCCGCGGGCGCGCGCCTCGGTCAGGCGCTGCAGGAACGCTGGAGCCAGGTCGTTGCGGCGGTCGCGCAATTCCTCGCGAAGATCGTCCAGTTCCGGCGGCCCATGGACCACAGCCGCGGAGACCATGCAGCCCGGCGGGAACTGTTCGCTTGTGAAGGCGACGGCGGCCCGTTCGAAGACCATTTCCATGGTGGAGCGGACATCGTGTCCGGCCTCCACCAACTCCTGGAACCAGCCACCCGGGCCTACGAAGTAATAGTCCATAGCTTCGGAGAACAACTGCTTCTTGCTGCCGAAGGCGTGGTAGAAGCTCGAGAGGCTGATCCCCATGGCGCCGATCAGATCCTCAAGCGTCGTGCCCTCGTAGCCTCGCTCCCAGAACAGCCGCATGGCGCTTTCCACAGCGGCCGTCCGGTCGAATTCACGAGGACGGCCGCGAGTTCGCTTCGTCTGCTCCGGCTTTTGATCCATGCCCATCGCTCAGCTCACCGCACTTAGGCCGCGTAGCCAAAAAGACGGCGCTCGCCCGTGCGCAGACCTACGATGTCGCCATTCCCATTGGTCATCAAATTCATGCCTCCACCGCATCGTGTACTGCGGCGCGGGCTTGGCCTGAATTCTTAAATAGGAGCGACGGCTCCAAAATCAGGGGCGCCCCGGAATGTCGAAGGGCTTGCGGGTCTCGCTTCGCCTCTGGCGCGGAGCGCGAGCCTCACCCGGACTTAGCGATGCGGCGGGACGTTGCTGTGATCGCGGACCCCACCCGACACGCGCGCTTGCCTGTAGCCGCCAGTGGCCAAAGGAGGTACAAGTCCATTTGTGGAGTGATTAATCCACAAAAGTGGTTTGCACGTGACCGACCAATTCGGTCATCGCGCGAGGGAGGAGGGCGGTTTGGTCGCATGAGCTCGCACCGGAGCCGTCCCGCCGTCAACGCAGTCAACTGAGATCGGAGGCCCCATGGAACTCCACCAGATCCGTTATTTCCTGGCGTTGGCGCGATCCCTCAACTTCACGCGGGCCGCGGAAATGTGCAACGTCACCCAGCCGGCTCTGACCAAGGCCGTTCAGAAGCTGGAACTGGAGCTCGGAGGTGTTCTGATCCACCGAGAGCGGCAACTCACCCAACTGACCGACCTGGGCAAATTGGTGCTTCCGATGCTGGAACGCGCCTATGTCGCCGCCGAGAGCGTGCACACCCTGGCGATCGATTTCCAACGCAAGGAGATCGCACCACTCAAGATCGCCCTGGCGTCATGCGTGTCCGCATCCATCATCGAAGCGCCGCTGGTCGAGATTGCCCGGTTCATGCCCGGCTTGCAGGTCGAACTCATCGAAGAGGAGCCGGCGGCGCTCAGTGAGTTGTTGCTGGACGGCGCCGTGAACGCGGCGATCTCTGGCAATGAATTTGGCGAGTTGCCGCTGCGCATCGACCATTGGAACCTGTTTGAAGAGCGGTTTCTGGTCCTGATGCCGAAGGAGTCGATGCTGGCGGAGTTTTCCAGCTTGCCGGTAGATGTCCTGGCGAAGGCCACCTGGCTCGAACATGTCGGCTGCGACGGCGCCGACCCGCCATGGCAAGACCTGTTTCCGCCAGAGGTCGAGCCCCGCGTCGGTCATCGAGGCAGGCGCCTTGCGCATCTGCAGCACATGGTGGCGGCGGGCCTGGGCCTGATGCTCTGGCCCGAGCACGCGCCGCACTTGCCATCCCTTGTTGCGCGGCCCATCGCGAGCGATCCCCTGAAGCGCAACATCCAACTCCTCGCCGTCGCTGGACGCAGGTATTCGCCGGCCCTTGAAGCCCTTGTGAAGATCGCTCGGGTCCATGACTGGCGGAGCAGCTTCCCGATCGCGGAACGCCCTGCAGTGGCCGCCGACTGCAGGGCTCGAGGCGACTCCCCAGACGAAGATGCCCGACTGGCGACCGCCTGAAGGCTAGCTTAGCTGCTCCAGAGCGCTGATCAGCGCCTCGGTGTCGGCGCTGGCGATGTAGTCGAGATCCACGCTGGCCATGGCGATCTTGCCTGAAGGCCCGATCAGATAGACGGCCGGCGCGGCCAGCATCGGCTTGGCGACTCCATGCAGTTGAGGGAGGTCCAGACCCCGCGACCTCATCTCGGTGACGATCTCGGGCGGCAAGACCGAGATGATCCCGAACATCTGTCCGACCTCATAGTCGACATCGGATAGGACCGTGCATTGGATTTGGTGCGCCGCGCGCATCCGCCGTGGATGAGAACCTGTCTCGGGCGTGATCGCGACGAGGGTGGCGGGCGGACCGCCGCGATCTTCCAAGGCCGCATTCAACGCCTTGAGCTTGGCGATGCAAAACGAGCACCAGCCCCCGGCCAAGAAGCAGAGCACGACCGGCCCATTTTCGAGCAAGGCCCGCAGCGCGACCAAGCGCGCGCGGTCGTCAGGAAGGAAGAAGTCGGGCGCGTTGTCGCCGGCCTTGAGCGCCTGTTCGGCCAGGTTCGACGCCAGCATCCAATCGCGCAGCGGCGCATAGAGCGCCGTATCAGCTCGCCCCAAGGTCACAAGCACGCCACCGCTGTTGGGGGGGCTATCGCTCGAGGAGGAACCAACGGGCGGGTGGGGCATGTCCGATCTCGATTTCGCAATCGCTTCGCCAAGCGGAATGATCAAGTCGCGCAAGGGGCGACAGCCAGCTCAGGGCCTAAGCGCGCGCCCGACCATGCCCCGTTCGCCGGGCGCTCCCAAAATGACTTCTGGGAATGGTTCGGCGTCGCTGCGCGCCCGACAGTTGGAATTGGCGCGGCCGCATAACCGAGGCTCATCGAACCGATGACGCCACGCTATTTCCGTTCCGCACGACGGTGTCCGACGGTTCCGATGCGCGCACGCAACGAAAGGAACACCATGAAGCGGACTCCCATTCTCGGGCTCGGCGTTGTCGCAGTCGCTCTGGGGTCGACCCTGGCCGTGGCCGCGTCGCCGAAGCCTGCTTCGGTGGCCGATCCGAAAGGCGCGCTGCGCGTGCCGGCCGATTACCAGAGGACCTATGAGTATCTGGGCAGTTGGGCCGTCGCCGCGGACAAGGGCCTGGGGTCGAAGGAGATGCACGTCGTCTACGCCTCGCCCGGCGCGACGGCGGCGTTCAAGCGGACCGGCCACTTCCCGGACGGCGCCGTCCTGGTGAAGGAGGTCCGCGGCACGTCCACCCAATCCATGACTACAGGGACGGTCAGTAACGCGACCGCTCTAAAGGGCTGGTTCGTGAGCGTGCGCGACAGCAAGAACAGTCATCCGGGCGATCCGCTGTGGGGCGACGGTTGGGGATGGTCGTGGTTCGACGCTGACAAGCCGACGCAAACCACCTCCACCGACTATCGGAAGGATTGCCTGGGCTGCCACCAGCCGGCCGAAAGCACAGACTGGATGTACTCCTCCGGATACCCGGCTCTGCAGCGCTAGTCGCTCGAAGCCAGTGCGATAGCTGGCGGTGATCAATCCCATGATCGCTCGCTATTTCCCCTCGCGCCCTTCAGCGGCGACCGTTCTCCTCGACCTTTCACTCCGACCGTCCGCAGCCGATCTCACGGACCAAATCCGTGCGCCGGGACATGGGGACGCCACCCAGCGCTGGAACCGACATGGCCGACGTTTTCATTGTCCCAGGCGTACGAACCCCGTTCGTCAAAGCTGGGGCCCAGTATGCCGACGTGTCGGCGCTTCAATTGTCGGCGCCGATCGCCAAGGCGATGATCAATTCAGCGCAGCCGGACCTGCTCCTGTGGGGGCAGGTGATCCCGGATCCGACCGTCTCGAACGTCGCCCGCGAGTTGGTGTTCGAAGCCGGCCTCGATCCTGAGATCGTCGCCTTCTCGGATGTGATGGCCTGCTCGACGAGCTTCATCGGCGCGCTGGCCGCGGGCGGACTGCTCGGTCGCGGCGACGCCCATCTGGCGTTGGTCGGTGGGGTCGAGACCATGTCGCACCGTCCGATCGCCCTGCGCCAAGGCAAGGCTGATCAGATTGCGGCAAAGGCGATCCGCGATCTGCCGGCGGCTCTGCAACTGCTGGAGGCGGTGACCCCGGCCGACTTCGAGATCCCGGCCAACGCCTGGGCGAACCGCGTCAGCGGACGATCGATGGGCGAGCACACGGAGGACACGGCCAAGCTCTACGCGATCACGCGCGCCGCGCAGGACGCCCTGGCGTTGGCCAGTCACCAGAACGCCGCCCGGGGACGGGATCAGGACGGGTTTTTCGGCGATCTCGTATTGCCCGCCTTCGGGGTCGAGCACGACACGCTGCCGAGGACCGACACCTCGCTGGAAAAGCTCTCCGCGCTGCCGACCGTGTTCGACCGGACGGGCGCCGGCACGCTTACGGCCGGCAACTCCTCGCCCCTGACCGACGGGGCCGCCGGCGTCTGGGTCGCCGACGCGGACGGGCTGCGGAGGTTGGGTGGTCCGCCGGCCGTGCGGCTGGTGGACTGGCAGCTCGCGGCGATGAGCTATGCGGTCGAGGGCATCCTCATGGCGCCTGCCCGGGCCATCCCGCGGCTGCTCGCCCGCCACGGCCTGAAGGCCGCCGACGTCGCCGTATGGGAGCTGCACGAAGCGTTCGCGGCCCAGGTGCTCGCCAATATCCAAGCCGCGATGGATCCGTCGTATCGGCGCGAGCACGCCAAGATCGACGTTGATCTCGGACCGTTCCCCTTCGACCGATTGAACCGGCACGGCGGCTCGCTCGCCTTGGGCCACCCCTTCGCGGCCACGGGCGCCCGCATCCTCAGCCAGGCGGCCAAGGAACTCCTCGCCCATCCGGTCGGCGCGAAAGCGGTCGTCTCCGTCTGCGCGGACGGCGGGCAGGGGACCGTGGCGCTCCTCGAACGCGTCTGACCGACGCTCTTGCCAAAGGACATTCCTATGATCCGCAACCAACGCGACCAAGACGCCTCCCGTCGAACCCTCATAGCCGGAGCTGGCCTATTCGTCGGGGCGGCGACCTTCGCCGGCCGCGCGGCCGCGTCGCCAAATCCGGCGGCGGACGTTTCGGTGATGCAGGGCGCGCTCGCCCTTGAGCACGAAGGGATCGCCGCCTACCGCCTGGCCGGCGCCAGCGGCCTGCTGCAGGCCGACACGCTGAAGGTCGCGCTCATCTTCAAGGGCCATCACGAACAGCATCGCGACGCCCTTGCCGATCTCATCCGCAAGGCTGGTGGCAAGCCGGTGGAGCCCAAGGCGGACGCCGACTATGTCAAGGAACTCAATCTCGCCGCTCTCAAATCTCAGGCAGACGTCGTCAATCTGGCCACAAAGCTGGAGCTTGGAGCGACCAACGCCTATGCCGGCCAGGTGGCCGCCCTCCATGATCCGCAACTCGTCCACCTGTTCACGCAGTTGTCGGCGGACGAAGCGGTGCACTGGACGACGCTGAACAACGCTGCCGGAACACCGATCCCGGCCAAAGCCTTCTTGTTCAGCTGATGACCCGCGCGTGCATCTGGATCGCCCTCGCGGCGGGACTCGTCGCGACCTCCGCCTCGGCCGAGAGCCCGGCTGTCGGAGAGGCTCTCTACGAGGCCAAGTGCGGCGGGTGTCACTCGGTCGACGCCAATCGTATCGGGCCGCGCCATCGCGACGTCGTGGGCCGCAAGGTCGCCGGCCTGCCTGACTTTCAGTACTCGGACAGTCTCAAGAAGCTTGGGGGCGTCTGGACGCGGGCTCGCCTGGACACCTGGCTGCAGAGTCCGCAGGCCATGGCCCCCGGGTCAAAGATGTTCCTGGCTGTCCCCGACGCACAGCAAAGGCATGACATCGTCGTCTATCTGGCCTCGGTGTCGAGGCCGGCGAAATAGCGGCCTTGATCCGTCCGACCGGGCGATGCGCACCGGGAATGGAATCAATAGGCCGCTTTCGGTCGCGTCCATGAGAAGATCGACGATAACGGGGCTGGTCTCACGAGGAGCATGATCATGGACACCACTGAGCGGGCCGTACTTGCCGGAGGATGCTTCTGGGGGATGCAAGACCTCATCCGCCGGAGGCCTGGAGTGATTTCGACCCGGGTCGGCTACACCGGGGACGAGGCGACCCCGAACGCCACCTATCGCCGGCACGGCGACCATGCCGAGGCGATCGAGATCATCTTCGATCCGGCGCAGACCAGCTTCAGGGATCAGCTGGAATGGTTCTTCCAGATCCACGATCCGACGACCCTGAACCGGCAGGGTAACGATCTCGGTCGCAGCTACCGGTCGGCGATCTTCTACACCAGCGACGAGCAGCGGCGCGTGGCGCAGGAGACGGTCGCCGACGTGGAGGCCTCAGGACTTTGGCCGGGCAAGGTGGTGACGGAGATCGAGCCGGCCGGCGCCTTCTGGGAAGCCGAACCGGAGCATCAGGACTACCTGGAGCGGATACCCAACGGGTACACCTGCCACTTTCCGCGGCCGGACTGGAAGCTGCCACACCGCGCCAAGGCCGGCGACGCAGCGTGAAGGTGATGGGAGCAGAGAGAGAAGGGGCGCGGCGATGGTGACACGAGGCTTCGTCGGTCGTCGGCAACCGCCCGCCACGGCCAAGAGATTGCCGCCCGGCCAGCATCTGGTCGAGAACTTCCCCGTCCTCACGGCCGGGCCGACGCCACGCCTTCGCACCGAGGCCTGGTCCTTCACCCTCAAGGTCGGGCCGAGGCCCGTTCGCACCTGGACGTGGGACGAGATCAACGCCCTGCGCCAGACGGAACTGGTGCGCGACATTCATTGCGTGACCACCTGGTCGAAGTTCGACACCCGCTGGAGCGGCGTGCTGATCGACGACCTGCTGGACGATGCGGGCATCGACCCGCCCACTCCTTACGTCCTCGCCCACTCGTTCGACGGCTACTCCACGAACGTACCCCTGGCCGATCTGACGCAGGGAAAGGCCATGGTGGCGCTACGCTACGACGGCGCTCCGCTCGAGGCCGATCATGGAGGTCCGGCCCGACTGCTGGTTCCGCATCTCTACTTCTGGAAGTCGGCCAAGTGGGTGAAAGGCCTCCAATTCACCACGCGCGACGAGGCCGGGTTCTGGGAATTGCGCGGTTACCACATCTACGGCGATCCATGGCGGGAGCAGCGATACACCGATGACTGACGTCGCTGGCGTCCTCGCCCCTGCGGTTCGATGGCAGAACGCGACGATCACCCGTCGTGTCATGCAGACTCCGGAGATTACGAGCTTTTTTGTCCGCCCGGATCGGCCATTCACGTGGCGTGCAGGGCAGCATGTCGACATTCGCCTGACCGCCGAAGATGGCTATCGGGCCATCCGAAGCTATTCGATCGCCTCCCTGCCGGGCGCCGACGACGAGCTGGAATTGGCGGTCGAGCGCCTTGCCGACGGCGAGGTCTCGCTATGGTTCCATGACGTCGCGCAGGTCGGCGATGTCGTCGAGATCAAGGGCCCCTTGGGTGGGCATTTCGTCTGGGAGCCGGAGGACGGCGGCCCGATCCTGCTGATCGGCGGCGGTTCGGGCCTCGTGCCGTTGATGGCCATCGCCCGCCGCGGGGCCGAGGCCGCGGCCCGCGTGCCGATGCACCTGCTGCTCTCGGCCCGAAGCCCGCAAGACGTGCTTTATCGCGAAGAACTGGAGGCGCTCGAACGACAGAACGACCGTTTCGGCATGACCCTCGCGCTCACCCGGGCGTCCGCCTGGCGGCCCCAGGATTTCTCCCGTCGGATCGACGACGAGATCTTAGCCCGGGTCCTGAAGCGTCTGCCCGCATGGCCGAAGCGGGTGTTCGTCTGCGGCACGAACGGCTTCGTCAATGCGGCCGCCGACGGCGCCCAAGCGGCAGGAGTCGCGGCTGAGATCATCCGCACCGAGCGCTACGGTGGCCTCTGATCGCACCGCGTATCGGAACGGGTCGCGCCTAGTCCCGGGGGATGAAATCGGTGTGCGGGCCGGGCTCGACGATCAACACCGCCAATGCGGCGAGGCCGCATGACCCGGCGGCCACCGCCATCGCCAGGTGAAAGGCCGGTATCAAGCCTGGACCGCCCTGCAGGACCCCGCCGATCAGCGCGACCGCCACGAGCGAGCCCACACGCGCCACCGAGCTGTTGACCCCGGCGGCCGTGCCCGCGTGATCGGTGTCGACGGAGGTCAGGACCAGCGTGCTCAGAGGCGCGACGACCAGGCCCATTCCAAGTGCGAGGAGCAGCACCGCGGGAAAGATGTCGGGCCAGTAGGCGGCGTCGGCGTCGATGCGCAGCGCCGCCAAACACCCGGCCCCGACCATAAGCCCACCAAGGATCAGAGGCGCGCGCCGGCCGAGTCCCTGGCAGATACGCCCGGCCATAGGCGATATCACGGTGATCAGGATCTGCAGTGGAATGAATGCGGCGCCGGCCACGACCGGCGAAAGCATGGCGCCCTGGATCATCACGAACGGCAGGAGCGTGAGCATCGCCGTGAACGGCCCGTAGAGGAGCGCCGTAAACAGGTTGGCGCCGATCACATCTCGCGACGCCAGCAACCAGGGTGGAAGCATGGCCCGGCGTCCCTGCCGTCGCTCGACCACAACGAGCGCGCCCAGAACCAGCAGCGCGAACATGATCGCTGTCATGCTCAGGGCCCCCGATGCAGCGCCGCCGGTCAGGCTTGTCAGGCCCCAGCCCAGGGCCCCCAGACCCAGGACCGACAGTCCTGCGCCCGGCCAATCGACTTGCACGGCGCTGCGAGCGCCTCCCCTTGGGGTCCAGAGGACCGCGACGAAAAGGGCGAGCACAGCCACCGCCGCCAGGATCAGGAACGGCGTCCGCCAGGATCCATGCTCAAGCACAAGGCCAGCCAGGCCCGGGGCCGCGGCGCCTGCAACGGCGCCCGCGGCCGACCAAACGCCCACCGCGCGCGCCTTGCGGTCGGAAGGAAACGCCTCGCCGAGCATTGAGAGGGCGTTCGGCAAAATCAGGGCCTCACCGAGGCCGCACACCAACCGGCCAAGCAGCAAGGCGGCCCAGGCGCCCGCGAGGGCGGACAAAAGGGCGCCGGCGCCAAATAGCGCTATGCCCAGGATGAAGACCGGCCTGCGGCCAAATCGATCTCCTAGGCCTCCAGCGGTGAGCGTGAACGCGGCCAGGGGCAGCAGCTCGGCATTGACGAGCCATTGCAGCTCGAGCGGCGTCAGCGCCAGATCCTGACCGATCGCAGCCAGCGAGACGGCGGCCAAGGAGCCGCTTGCAAACGCCAGGCTGGATGCAAGACTCGTCGCAACCAGGAGCTGGGCGCCGCCTTCAAGACGCGTCCGCTGCGCGAGTGCGACCGCGCCGTCTGAGCCCAGGGCGGTGCTCACGTCACCTCTTGGATGAGATGCTCGTGTCCCTTGAACTTGAAGCGCTCGCCGGCCCGACGGCCCTCAAGCTCCTCGAAGATCGGCGCTTGAGTGGAAATCCCCATGAACGCGTGGCCGGCGTAGGCGAAGCGCCCCGTGGCGACGCCGATGACATAGTAGCGGTCGTCGAATTTGACGATGGCGCCGGCTTCGACTCTGGTCTTCGTTCCGAAGTCGATCCGCTTCAGGAGATCAATCTTCTCGAGGTGGTCATGAAGCGGGCACTCGAACGCCTCGGCCAGGTTCCGCGATTGCACGGCCTGGGATTGTTCCTGGTCATCGATCGGCGCCCCGGCATCGATGTGCGCGCCGGCGACGTATTCGCTGTAGGCCTCCGCGGTGTCATGGAGCTCGTGAGCTTCCAGCGACAGCAGGCGGTCTCGTATGCGGCTCTTGTCCATGCATGCCTCTTTCGGGCTCGATGCGACCCTTAGTCATTATCGGGAATTTCGGCGCACTGGAATGGGACGCGAACCAAGCGGTCATCGCGCAGGATCTTGGTGGCCAGCCAGACGTAGGTCTGCTCTGCGGTGTCGAAACCGAGCATTGAGTAGGACTCGCCGAACGGGCACGCGGGAAAATCCGGGAATCCGATCCGCAAAACGTAGCGGTCCGGATCTGCCCCGAACTCGGCCTTGGCGACCTTCCGCAGACCGAAACGGGTCGGCGCTTCGGCGTCATCGTCGCGCCGCTGTTCCTGTGTCTTGGAAAGCAGGCTCGACAACGGCGTCTCGCCCGTCGCCTCGAGCAGATCAAACGCGTCGATCAGGAGACCCTTGGTTCCGTGCTTCCGATCGGTGATGGCGTAAAAGTTGGAGGCGTCGGTGGAGTCCGGAGACAGCTCGAAGCGGTAGGCCGCGTCGACATGAATGTCCTGAAGATCGATCTGACGGTCGACGGTGACATCGTGAAGCGTCCCCCCGTCGTTCCGGAAGTCGTGACTATAGCCGCGATCCAGAAATTCTTTGGTCGTGTCGATGATATTGGTCGCCGTCGTCATCGTTGACCTCCCCGAAGGCGCCGACGCGCGGGTTTCGCGCTGCTCGGCCCAGGCTTGGAAGTATGGCCTCCGGCGCTGAGCAATTGAGCCGGCGTAGGCCTCATGCATTCGATAACCGGAAGTCATCGCCATCGGGCTCTTGATCGGTCCATCTTCGGTGGCGCAGTGCGGACGCGCGCCTGGGCGTCTTCGCAACAAGGATCACTTCGGAGAGCCCGGAATCCTTATGCCCAAGAACGATCCGTCGCCTTCCGAGGCCTTCACAGGCTTTTCCAATGAAGACCTGGGGTTCCTGACGGGGCTGGCGGCCAACAACGACAAGGCCTGGTTCACCGAGCACCGCGCCGCTTATGACGAAGGGCTGAAGCCGGCCATGGGCGGTCTGATCGCGGCGCTGAACACGGAGTTCGCAGCCCGGGGCCTGCCGTTCGTGGGCGACTCGAAGAAAAGCATCTTCCGCCTTCACCGCGACGTTCGCTTTTCCAAGGACAAGCGACCCTACAAGACCCACGTCGCGGCGAGCCTGACGCGCGAGGGCGGCAAGATGGCGCCCGGCGCGGTCTATGTGCACATCGAGCCCGAAGGCGGGCCGGCGCGGGCTTTCGATCCCCGGACGATCGATCCGCTTGATCCCTCGACGCTGCCCTCGGCGAAAATCGCATATGACGAACACGCCGGTGAAGGTCCTTTCCTGACGGCCGGCTTCTACCTTTGGGATCAGCGCCCGCTGATCGACGCCTTCCGCAAGCAGATCGTCGCCGATCCCGAAGCCTGGCTCGCTGTCGAGAAAGCCCTGGACGACAATGGTCTCGAGTTGGAGGATGGCGCGCCCGTCAAGCGGACGCCCAAGGGCTTCGAGGAACAGGCTGGCGGGCCGCTGGACGCAACGCTGAAGAAGACCCAGTGGTTGGTCGGACGCCGGCTGACCGGCGCTGAACTCGCCGATCCGAACCTGCCGAGCCTGATCGCCGATTTCGCCGCTCAGGTCCGTCCCCTGTTCGCGTTCGGATGGCGCGCGCTGGACGGTGTCCGGATCGATCCCAAGGCCGGCCGACGTTAGCGCGGCCGCAATCCCGGAGCGCGCAATGGAGTCTCAATCATCCCTGCAGCGGCTCCTTTCTGGGCCGATAGCGCCCGGCGAGCTCGCATGGATCGGCCTTCGGCCCGCACGTCGCGCCTCGATGATCCCGGTGTCGGCGGCGAAGTTGGCGCCGGGTGAGGGCCTTGAAGGCGACCACTACATCTCCTCGCGAAATGGTCCCCGCCAGGTCACCCTGATCGCCGCGGAGGACTTGGCCGCGATCGGCCAGTTCCTCGCCGGCGCCGGAGCCCAACCAGAGCAGCTCCGGCGGAATCTGGTGACGCGGGGCGTCAACCTGCTGGCGCTGAAAGACCGGCGCTTCAGCATAGGACCGGTCATCCTCGAAGGGGCAGGGGAGTGCGCGCCCTGTGGCCGGATGGAGGAAACGCTAGGTCCCGGCGGCTACAACGCCGTCCGCGGCCATGGCGGTATCCTGGCCCGCGTGATCGAAGGCGGCGAAGTCCGTCTAGGCGACCCAATCGAGCGCATCGAAGAAGACATCTCGACCGTGCTGGCGCGCCGACGGAACCGCTGATCGACCTGAATGGCGCGCCGGTTGAACTGGCCCATCACAACCGCACCCCGGTCACAGCCGTCCGGCGGCGGCTTTCCGCTAGGACCGCTGCGAGAACCCGGGCGTGCGTTGTTCGAGGCGCAATACCCTGTCAAGGGACCAGTTCCCCGCTCCCAAGGCGATAAGCGGCAGCAGCAAGCCAGCCCAGCTCAGGTGTGTTGGCCAGGCGTCGGGATAGACGAAGATCTGGATGACGCCGGTCATACCGAGCAACGCTAGGGCTGCGGGACGTGTGAAAAGGCCCAGCACTAGAAGGATCGGGAACAGGTGCTCCGAATAGGTCGCGATGTGCGCGGCGACCACCGGGCTCATTATGGGAAGCGCGTACTCCGAGCGGAAGAGCTCGTAGGTCGAATCCGTAATGGTGAGCAAGCCGGCGGTTTTGGTTCGCCCGGACGCGAAGAAGACCGAAGCTATGCCGAACCGGGCGACCAGCAGTAACAGGCTCGGCGGCAGCGGCCGCTCGGCGAGCGCTGCCGCCCGCCCGTAGATACTAGTGATCGACGCCATGGGATGGCCTTTTTCGGTGAAGAGCGGACCGCCTCGCGCAGACGCCGAGGCGGTCCGGTGCGGGTCAGGCTTTCGGGGTCAGGGAGCCGGCGCCCTTGGGCGTCTTGATCGAGGTGCAGGTTCCCGCCTTGACGAGCTTCCAGGCATTACCCTGGTAATCGACCTTCGACGTGCCTGCACAGGTCGTTCCTGCGCCCGCCTTGCAGTCATTTTTGCCGGCGAGGGAGACGCCGTAGCACTTTTCCATGGGGACTTGGCTCTGGTCGGCGGCGTGCGCAGCCCCTGCCACGAGGCCGAGGGCGAGGCTGGCGGCCAGGGCCGCATGGGTCTTGGTCACGGGAAACTCCTTGAGAAGCGCCACCCGGCGTGAGGGTGATAGCAGCCGGGGCGACCGAAATGGCGTGTTGGCCGGTCACTCCGGTCAGTACGCGGGCGCAAGCGCAGCGGTTACAGGAGGCCCGCGTCGAGAAAATCGTCATCGCCGGCGTAACCGCATGCCGGCCTAGCCCGTAAGGTCACCAAGGGGGCGCGCATGGCAGAGAGCGAAGCTCAGCTCAGAGCCTGGATGCTTGAAGGCCTGGACGGTCATGCGGCCGCCCATGAAGCCCTGCTGCGCGCGCTGGTTCCGCTCCTCCATGCCTTCTACCGGCGGCGGATGCGCGGGGCGGAACACGAGGTTGACGACCTGGTGCAGGAGACATTGATCGCCATACACACGCGGAGGAGCACCTATGAGCGGGATCGAGCGTTCACGCCGTGGCTCTACGCGATCGCGCGCTATCGCCTGATCGACCACATGAGGCGGCGCAAGCTCACCGTGCCGGTCGAGGACGTCGAAGCCATCCTGGTGACCGAAGGCTTCGAGACCGCCGTCTCAGCGCGCATGGATGTCGAGAGGCTGCTCAGTCGTCTTTCCTCGAAGCAGGCGCGCGCGATCAGGGACACCCGTCTGGACGGCAAGAGCGTCGCCGAGGCGGCGGCCGACGCGGGCATAGGCCCGTCTGACGTCAAGGTTTCGGTGCATCGCGGGCTAAAGGCGCTCGCCACTCGGATTCGGGGCGAATGACGATGAACACAGAGGACGTCATCAAAAGCCTTAGCCGGGACCTCACCCCCGTTCGGCGGGGCGCTCTGGCCAAGCGTATAGGCCTGGGCGTCATCGTCGGTGGCCTGGCCACTATGGCCGCGGTGACCGCCATTCTCGGCATTCGGCCGGATCTGCATGTGGCGATGCAAGGCTTCTCGTTCTGGATGAAGTGGACCTACACGATCTCGCTGGGAGTCGGGGCGGTGTTCGCCGTGACCCGCCTGGCGCGTCCGGTTCCGCACTCGCTGACCGGCCTGTGGTTTCTTGCGATCCCGGTCCTCGTCCTGGCCGGAATCGGTATCGTCGAGCTGGCCATCACCCCCCCCGCGAAATGGCTGGCGATGTGGCTTGGCAAGAGCTGGATGGTGTGCCCCTGGCTCGTCCTGAGCCTCGCGGCGCCGATCTTCATCGGTCTGCTGTGGTCGTTCCGGAAGCTCGCGCCGACGCGTCTTCGGGCCGCCGGAGCCGCAGCCGGTCTTGCGGCCGGAGCCTGGGCGGCCACGATCTATTGTCTGCACTGTCCCGAGGTTTCGGCGATCTTCGTGCTGACCTGGTACAGCCTGGGGATCGCCCTGGCCGCCGGCGTCGGCGCCTTGGTGGGGCCAAGACTGCTTCGCTGGTGAGCCCACCACCGTAACCGACGAAGGTCCCGCCCCGTAAGAGAGTGGCCACTTCGGCGCATCCTCTTCGGGAGATCATCATGACCGCCTCCAAGACCATGGCCGGCCTTGCTGCCGCCACCGCCCTCGCCGCCCTGTCGGGCGTATCCTTTTCGGCTCCAGCCTTCGCCCAGGACGGCGGCAAGCTTATCCACTGCTACGGCGTAAACAGTTGCAAGGGCCAGTCGGACTGCAAGTCGGGCAACCACGACTGCAAGGCCATGAACGACTGCAAGGGGCAGGGTTTCAAGGAAATGACGTCCAAGGCGTGTGCGGCCGCCGGCGGCAGCCTCACGGCGCCCTCGAAGTAGTCGCGGCGGACCGGCCCAGCGGGCCGGTCCAACCTTGTGGACGAAGCCCATGCCCAGCAAACACACCTTCGGTCTTGGCCTGCGCAAGCCGCACTATGCCGAGTTCCTCGACAGCGACACCCCCGTGGCCGTCGACTTCGTGGAGGTGATCTCCGAGAACTTCATGGTCGCCGGCGGCCGGCCGTTGGACATCTTACGGCGCGTCCGTGAACGATACCCCGTCGCCTTGCATGGCGTCTCGATGTCGATCGGGTCTGCCGATGGGATACGGGGCGACTATCTGGCGCGATTGCGCGCGCTCATCGACGCTATTGACCCGCTGTTTGTGTCCGACCATTTGAGCTGGTCTCGGATCGGGCGGTTCAATTCTCACGATCTGCTGCCCCTACCCTATACGAAGGAGGCCCTGGACAGGGTCTGTGACAACATCGATCACGCCCAAGCCGTTTTGGGCCGAAGCCTGCTCGTGGAAAACCCGTCAAGCTACATCGTCCTGCCCGGCGAAATGGCCGAGTGGGAGTTCCTGGACGCGGTGTGCCGCCGGACCGGGTGTGGACTGCTGCTGGACGTCAACAACATCTACGTCAGCGCCAGCAACCATGGCTTCAGCGCGCAGGATTACCTTACCGGCGTTCCGGCCGCGCAGGTGCGGCAGGTCCACCTGGCCGGGCATAGCAAAGGGCGCGACCTCCTGATCGATACCCACGATCGCCCCGTTCCCGACGCTGTCTGGGCGCTTTATGCAGATGCTGTTGAGCGTCTGGGGGCGGTCGCAACGATGATCGAACGGGACGACGACATTCCGCCGCTTCGCGAACTGCTCGACGAACTCGATACGGCACGACAGGTCGCCGCGCGGCGGTTGGGACGGGCAGCGTGAGCCTGCAGGCTCTCCAGGAGGACTTCAGCCAATGGCTGAAGGCGGAAGCCCCCCACGCCGCCGAGCGGTTCGGCGAAGGCGCGCAGGCTGGGCTCTCGGTATACCTCAACAATTACCGCGGTCAGTTGATGGCCTGCCTGATCGAAAGCTATCCGGTGCTTCGCGCTTGGCTGGGTGAGGAGGTCTTCGCTGGCGCGGCCGCCCATCATATCGACCGACATGCCCCATATAGCTGGACGCTGGACGACTATCCCCATGATTTTCCCACCACGCTCGACGCGCGTTTTGGGTCGGATCCGGAAGTGGGAGAACTCGCGCGGCTTGAACGGGACCTCGCCGAGGCATTCGTCGCGCCGGACACGCCGCCTATCGACCCCGTAGCCCTGGCGGCCGTCGATTGGGATACTGCGGTGCTGGTGCTGTCGGACGCGGTTTCGATCAGCCCGGTTCAGAGCAACGCCGCAATGATCTGGTCAGCCATCGAAGCGGGCAGGTCCCCTCCGCAGGCGGCCAAGCTTGAGACGAAGGCCGAGCTGCTCGTGTGGCGACAGCATTATCGCCCGATGTTCCGCATGCTTTCGGCCGACGAAGGAGCCGCCTTGTCGATGGTGAGAAACGGCCGAACCTTCGCCGACATTTGCGCGGTGCTTGCCGAGCGGCGAGGGCCGGAAGGCGGTGTCACGGTCGCCGGCGAGTTGCTCGCCTGTTGGATCAGGGACGGGCTGGTCCAGTGCGTGCAATCCTGATTTCGAGGCCGAGGAAGCAGGAGTCCGAGCATCGCTGCTAGGTTGGGAGGCTGGGCCGCACTTCGGGTGATCACGATAGGCGCCACCGGCATGGAGGCGCATTCCTCGCCACTATGGAAACCATACGCGCCGACTATTGGAAAACGCCGCCCCGCGCCGCGATCAATGATCATCACCGCAGGTGATTTCATCGGGCGGTGTCGCGGAAACCGTTTCATTAAAAACGAAACAGGAGCCTCCGATGTCCGAGCGCTTTCCACTCCCTACGAAGCCGGAAGACATTATTCCGTCGCTGCTTGAGATTCCGTCGCTGCTTGAGCGATTTCACTCCGGCGACGTCAACGAGCAGATGGACTTGTACGCTCCGGAGGCGGTGTTCATCGCGCTCGACGGGCGAACGATTACGGATCACGCGGAGATCACCGCCATAATCGGGCGCGATATCAAACTCGGGCTGCCGTTGGTGGCGAACGTGCGCCACTTGTTCGTCGCCGGCGATACCGCCCAGATCGTTCTGGACTGGTCCATCGATGGCAAGGGGCCTGGCGGGGAGCCGGTGCGCCTCGCAGGTTCGGCATGCGACATCGCCCGGCGCGGTGCGGATGGATTCTGGCGGTACCTGATCGACAACAACCAAGGGACGGCAGTGCGACAGCCGGCCTGACCTAAGACCGGGCCTACGAGCGGCTCGGGCCTCATCAACGTCAATGACCGAGGAGACACTTCCATGAAGGCGATCGTGGTGTCCGACCAGGCCGCAGGAACGGCCGGGATGAAGCTGGTGGACCGGCCCGAGCCGCAACCATCGATAAACGACGTCGTGGTTCAGGTTTACGCCTCGGGGTTCGTCAATACGGAGCTGGGTTGGCCCTCGACCTGGACCGACCGCCTGGGCCGGGACCGAACCCCGTCGATCCCCGGGCACGAGTTGGCCGGGGTGGTCACCGCGCTCGGCTATGGGACGACAGGGCTGTCGGTCGGACAGCGGGTGTTCGGACTGACGGACTGGTCCCGTGACGGCACGCTGGCGGAGTACGTGACCGTCGAAGCGCGCAACCTCGCGCCGCTGCCGGGCGACGTCGATTTCACGGTAAGCGCGAGCCTTCCGATCTCGGGGCTGACGGCCTGGCAGGGATTGGTCGTGCACGGCCGCCTTCAAGCCGGGCAGCGCGTGATCGCTCACGGCGCGGCTGGCGCGGTCGGCTCCATGGTGACCCAGCTCGCGCGTGAGTTCGGCGCCTATGTCATCGGCACCGGACGGGCCCCGGATCGTCAGAAGGCGCTCGATTTCGGAGCCAACGAGTATGTCGACCTCGACAGCCAGGCCCTGGAAGACGTCGGCCAGGTCGATCTGGTGTTCGATCTCATCGGCGGTGACATCGGGAAGCGGTCTGCATCGCTGGTTCGAGCCGGCGGAACCCTGGTGTCCATCGTCGGACCGTCCGAGGCGCGGCCAGCCGATGGGCGGGCTGTCGACTTCGTTGTCGAGTCCGACCGCGCCCAACTGGTCGAGATCGTTCAGCGCGTGCGGGACGGACGACTGCGGACGAACATCGGAACCGTCGCGCCGCTTGACGATGCGGTCGCCGCCTTCAACCCGACCAAACGGACCCCCGGGAAGACGATCATCCGCGTTCGGCCATAGTGATCGGGAGGCGAGCGGTCTCGCCTTCCTATTGATCAATCCGCGCGGACGATCCGACTATGTCCCCGCGTGGGCCGCTCACATGGCGGGCTGGCGAAGGGCCGCGAAGACCAACCGATACGCAGGGGAAAAGCCCATGACGATCCGAACCATCATCGCCGCCACTGGCGCTGCGCTCGTTTTCGCGATGGCCGGCCCCGCATCCGCCCATGATGGCGAAGCGGAAACTGTCACGAAGAACTTCGAGGCGGCCATTCCCAATATCCCGGGCAAGTCGCTGATTGCGGTGCAAGTCGATTACGCGCCGGGCGCGGCGTCCCCATCCCACACTCACGCGAAGTCGGCCTTCATCTACGCCTATGTGATCTCGGGGGCGATCGAGTCTAAGGTGGATGACGGCGCGACGCGGATCTATCGGGCGGGCGAGAGCTGGTCCGAACAGCCGGGCGCGACCCATTCGATCAGCCGCAATGCGAACAAGACCGAACCGGCGAAGCTGCTCGCTGTCTTCGTGCTCAACACCAACGATAAAGCGCTGACCACGCCCATCAAATGAACCTGCAGGCGCACTCGACGGCGCCAAGCCCTAAAGGGGCTCGCCGCCTGTAAGAGCTGCATTCCACCGGAGCATGGAATCCATGCTCCGGACAGATTTCTGTTGGGCCGCGCCGGTCGATATCAAAGAGGAATGCTCGACACCGAAACGCGCGTGCCTTTCCAAGCAGCCTTCCGTAGTGACGTGCTCAGGGGGCTTTCCGGTCCACGCAAGAGTTTGCCGGCGCGATGGCTCTACGACGACCACGGCTCGGCGCTGTTCGAAGTCATCGCCAGCCTCGAAGAATATTACCCGACCCGCACCGAGACCGCGATCCTCACGGCCTCGGCGCAAGAAATCGCGCAGTTCGTGGGGCCGGGCGCGGTTCTCCTGGAGTATGGAGCTGGTGCGGCGCTTAAGACGGAGATCCTGCTCAGCGCCCTGGCCCCCACGGCCTATGTCCCGGTCGACATCGCAGGCGATTTCCTCGCCGCCTCGGCGGTCCGGCTCGCTGGTCGCTTCCCAGGCCTGGATGTCCGTCCCTGCGTTGCCGATTTCACCGTCGATTTCGAGCTGCCGGACGACTTGCCGCCAGGACGCACGGTCGGCTTCTTCCCCGGTTCGACCATCGGCAATTTGGCGCCTGACGAAGCCAAGGATTTCCTGCGGCGCATGGCCTCCCATGTCGGTCAAGGGGGCGCAGGCCTCATCGGCGTCGATCTCAAGAAGGATCTTGAGCCGTTGCTGGCGGCCTACGATGATCGGGAAGGGGTGACCGCAAGGTTCAACCTCAACCTCCTGGTCCGGATCAATCGCGAACTCGGGGGAAATTTCGATATCGGCGCCTTCAAGCATCAGGCGCGCTGGAACCCGATGGACTCGGCGGTGGAAATGCACGCGGTGTCGACGCGGGCTCAGACGGTCGTGGCCGCCGGCCAAACCTTTGCGTTCGAGGCGGGCGAGAGCATTCACACCGAGAGCTCACGCAAGTACGACCTGCAGCAATTTGCTGACCTCGCGACGGCCAGCGGCTGGCGCGTCGGTCCCGTCTGGACCGATTCCGAAGATCGCTTCGCGGTCGTGGCGCTGATCGTTCCCGGCTGAGGGGCGGCCAGTCGGGTCCTGATCTTGGAAGCCCTAACCGTCGATCTGCGGCAGGTATTCCGCGTAACCCTGGGCTTCCATCTCATCCTTCGGCACGAACCGCAGGGACGCCGAGTTGATGCAGTAGCGCAGGCCGCCGCGGTCCTTCGGGCCATCGGGGAAGATGTGCCCGAGGTGGCTGTCGCCGTGGGTCGATCGGACTTCCGTGCGGACCATTCCATGACTGGTGTCCTGGATTTCAGCGACGTTGGCCGGCGCGAGCGGCTTGGTGAAGCTCGGCCAGCCCGTGCCCGACTCGAACTTGTCGGTCGAAGCGAACAAGGGCTCGCCAGAGACCACGTCGACGTAGATCCCAGGACCTTCATTGTGCAGGAGTGCGCCGGTTCCAGGATGTTCGGTGCCGTTTTCCTGCGTCACCCGGTACTGTTCCGGCGTGAGTTTGGCGACGGCTTCCGGACTCTTGCTGTACTTCGACATGGGAACCTCCTGGCTGATTTGAAAGCCGTCTCCGGCGCCGGGGCTTGGGAGGGGACGGCCGGCGCGATGAGCGCGCCCTATTGCAGTCGCGGATATAGCTGCACCCAGATGGAGTCCTTTTGCGCGCCAGCCTCGTGGCAGTAGGCGCATTCGGTCTTCGGCCGCAGCGAAGCCGAGGCCGCCTTGGGCTCGAAATGGTTGAAGTTGTAATAGCCCCAGCCACCGGTCTCGGCGTACCGCTTGGTGTCCTTCACCACGACGTCCGCGCCATTGAGCTTGCCAGGGAAATACCCGCGCCCGGAAGGCAACTCACTGGACCCATCGGGATGAGTGGCGGGAGGCAGCGTTAGCTGCAGCTCTTTGAAGAAGATAGTGCCCTCGGGGAAGACACCGGTCTTCTTATAGATCTCGTACGAGCCGGGCTCGATGTAGACGTTGTGGAACTCGGGGAAGTTCGCCTCCCCTCCGTTCAAGGCGTTCGGCGTGAGCGGCGAGCCGACGAATACCCATTTCTCGAAGTCCTTGGGCAGGAGAAGGTCGCCGTTCGCCGCGTATTCCGGCAGGTAACGAGTGGGGGCGGCTGCGACGGTCGGCGCGGCAGCCGGTTCGGCCTTGGCGGTTTCGGCCTTGGAGCAGGCGGTCAACCCAAGGTCGGAGACAGCGACGGCGACGACTAAGGCGATACAAGCGGTAGTCGAACGGCGCATGGTGACCTCCCTCGAACAAATGTCCGCGGAAAGGGTCGCGTGCGGTCGCCTCCAGGGGAAATAGTCTCCTGGAATGGGATCGATCCCCAGCGGTTATTGGCCGATGGTCGGCCGGCCCGTAGGGATAATTCGGGAACGCCTGGCGCCGGTTGAACGCCAGTTTGGACGTCGTCCGGCGCTATGCCGAGACGACCGCCCTTCGAGGCAGGACATTCATGGCGACCCGCCGGATTGCGGCGAGCCGTCCTGCGTCGCCACCGTTCAGCGCCTCGGCGACAAGGCTCACGACGATGTTGGCATAGAAGGCGGACAGATCGCCGATGTCGACGTCGGCCGCGACCTCTCCGCGCTCCACCCCATCCAGCAGGCGCGCGTGGAGGAGGGCTTCAAGACGATGGACCCCGCCTTCCTCGCGCTGGTGCGATGGCCCGACGTCCGCCTCGATGGTCTCGAGCGCCCGTGCGATCGCCATTGATGCGTCCGGCGTCCGGGCTAGGGCCGATAGGAATGGGCCGTCCTCCCGCACCAGGTGCTGCACCGCCGAAAGGATCACGTCGCTCAAGTCACTGGCCCCTTGAGGCGCCTCGGGGATGGCGAGGCCAGCGCGACATTTCTATCGGGACGGCGCGCGCCTCAAGCCACGGGAGTCCAGCGTTCGTGGCGAAAAGTCCGGCAGATACAACGGGCGCTCAGACGCCGACGAAGAGGTCGCCCTTGTCCACCGCGGCCCGGAACTCCGCGGGGGCGCAGCCATAGACCTTGCGAAATGCGCGCAGGAATCCGGTTCGGTCCCTGTAGCCGGCGTCGTAGGCGATCTGATCCAGCGAGGCCTGGCCAGCGACCAATTCGCGTGCTGCGCGCCGCATCCTCAGGTCGCGCAGCGCCGCCATCGGCGTCTTTGAGAAAACGTGGCGAAACCGCTCCATGAAGACCGAGCGGCTGAGCCCGGCAGAGCGGGCGAGCGACTGGACGGTGTGGGCGGCTCCTGGCCGCTCAACCATATCGGCGAAGGCCCGGGCGACCTGGGGATCGCTCAGGATGGAGAAGCGCTCGACCCAGGTCTCGTTCGAGGCCAAAGACCGTCGTAGCAGCATGACCATCACCTGCTTCAGCAGGGCGGCGGCCATCGCACCATCGCCAATTTCCTGGGCCAGCAGTTCGTCGAGCGCCTTGCGCAACGCGTCATCAAGCCGATCCGCGGCGTCGAACTGCTCGACGATCGGGGTCGTCAGCCCCATGAAGAGGTCGATGCTCGCCCCGTAGATTGCTTGGAAGTAGCCACAGATCAAAATCAGTTCCGGCGGCGGCTCGCCAGCCTCCCGGCGGCCGAAATTGTCGGCGGGCGAGACGACCCGGCGCCGGTTCTCGACCCTCACGTTCGGGCCGAGCGCACCTGGACCATTGACCTCGAGGGCGAAGTCCAGGTTCGGCGGTACGATGATCAGCGTGTGTGGGCGAAGCGCTATCGGGGCCTGGTTCTCGAACACCAGCCAGCCTTCGCCCACAAGGTTGTAGTGAATCCCCGGCGCATCGGGGCCGGTCACCTCAAGCCGCCAACCCCGGCTTACCAGGCATTCGGTCAGCCGCACCACCTTGACCTCGAGCGTGGCCAGCAGGCGATTGAGCTCGGCGGTCGAGGGCCGCACCAGCGGCTGATCTGGCGCGGATGTCGAAACGTTGGCCATGCCGCATCTGAAGGAACGTTGGCCTCGGGGCCAAGCCACAAGGCTATTACCTCCGGGAATGGAGAGCATGCCGGTGGTCTATTATGCGGCGCGTGGGGGCGAGTTTAGGCTGGGTGCGCCCCCAGCCTGATGGAGCCCTTCATGGACGACGCGGTCGATCTCGACGACATCGATGATCAATTGACCCCGACCCTCGACACCAGGCCCACCTTGGTGTTCGTCCATGGTGCGTTCAGCGACGGCGCAAGCTGGAGCGCGGCCGTCGAGCACCTGGGCGACCACTGCCCTTACCGGATTTTCGCCAATCCACTCCGAGACGTGGTCAGCGATGGAGCGGCCCTGGCAGCCCTGCTCCAGTCGATCGACGGGCCGATTATCCTGATCGGCCACTCCTATGGCGGGGTCCTGTTGTCAGAGGTCGGCTGTGCGACCGAGGCCGTCAAGGCCCTGGTCTTCGTCGCCGCGCTTGCGCCTGACGAGGACGAATCCTTTAGCGACCTCATGGCCCGCTTTCCCGGGAGCGACCTTCCCGAGGTGCTGACTCAAGCCCCGCTCGCAGATGGCGGCGCCGACCTCTACGTGCCTGAAAGCAGCTATGGACGAGTGCTCGCGGGCGATCTTTCGGACATGGAAGTCCTGGCCCTGGCGAGGCGACAACGGCCGCTCCACCGGGCGGCGCTGCGTGATCCTGTGGGCAAGCCGGCGTGGCGAACCCTTCCCTGTTGGTTCATCTACGGTGACGCCGATCGCAGCCTGCCGCCCGCCCTTCATCAATTCATGGCCCATCGCGCGGGCGCCGCCGGCGTCGAAGTGGTCGCCGGCGGCTCACACAGTCTTCATGTGAGTCATCCGCGTCGGGTGATGAGGTTCATCGAACGCGCCGCGATGGCCGTGGAGTTTCAGGTGCCCAACCTCGATCCCTAGTCGCGCGATGACACCAGTGCACGAGGAGGATCCAGGCGATCTGGAACGATTTCTTTGATCGGCGCGGAGCAAGTCGGTGATCGTCGTCCACCATCTGAACGAGTCACGGTCGCAGCGCATCCTGTGGCTCCTGGAGGAGTTGCAGGCGCCCTATGAGATCGTGTTCTACCAGCGCGACGCGCGCACCGGTCTGGCGCCGGTGGAACTGCGCGAGATCCACCCGCTCGGCAAGTCGCCGGTGATCACCGAAGGCGATCGGGTCATCGCCGAGTCCGGGGCCATCATCGACTACATCATCCGCCGACACGGCGAAGGGCGACTGCAGCCGGATCCCTCGAGCGAGCTCTACGACGAGTACGTGCAGTGGCTGCATTACGCCGAGGGCTCGGCGATCCTGCCGCTGGTGATGAAGACGCTCACCCTGCGGGTGGGCAAGGTCCTGGCGCCGCTCGGTCGGCAGGCCGACAGTGAAGTCGCTCTGCACTTGGGCTTCATCAACGAGAAGCTGGCGGGCCGAGACTTCCTGCTCGGAGACGAGTTGACGGCCGCCGATGTGCAGATGAGCTTCGTCGGCGAGTTGGCTGGCGCTGTGATCGATCGCGGCGCCTATCCCAACATTGAGGCTTGGCGCCGCCGTTTTCAGGCACGGCCCGCCTATCAGGCGGCGCTGGCCAGAGGCGGCCCCTCCCGGCTCGCCCAGTGACGGAGCCGAAGCGGCGTACGCCTGGCGGTCGCCCCGCACGCTAGGCGAGCCTGTGCCCGCGCAAATCTGAAAGTCCTGCCCTTAGGCTGTTGTGGTCGCGGCTGGAGGGCCAACCAGGGACAACGGTCGCTCAAGCTTGAACTGGCCCCCAGCTACCACCTTACCCAACCGCTTCGACGGTTGGGTGGCCCCGGCAGGCGGGCAGACCTCATCCGAAACGAAGGGGCGCGAGGCGCATCCGGCTCCGGCTCGACGTCGGTACGAACGACCACGCTGATGGCCTCACGAAGGTGGCCGTGGATTGACGAGAAACACCACATAGCCGCGAAACTGCGGATTGGTCGCAAGCCCTTCTGGCTCCCGCCATTCGCCATCCTGGACCAGCCCGATGCGGAACGGAACGCGCAGGCGCCGCAGGCTGGCGAGATAGGCTTCGTAGCCCGCAACCGTCCGGCGTCCCTGGTAGGTCTGGATGACCACTTCGTCCACGATATCCGCAAGCGCGTCGAAGGCGGCCGGCTCGCCCTGGGCGGCCCAGTCGAGCAGGCCGGTGATGCTGAGCTTGCAGTCAGGTGGCAGCCGGCGACGGAGATCACGCAGAAATTCGCCGTAACGGTCGAGATGACGTGTGCCGGCGTCGAAATCGATCTGGACGCCGACGACGGGCGCGCCGAGCGCCCGCCAGCGTCGCAATCGAGCCCGGATCTGGGCGTAGATTCGCTCGGGCCAGTCCAGGGTGTGGGCGCGATACGCCATCCAGACTTCGGCGCGATCCTGGAGCGGCGCGGCTCCCCCCTGAGCGATCAGGCGCGCGCCGCCGGGCACAGGCTCCACCTGCCCGGTCAGGACATAGAGACGCTGTGCGCGCGCTAGCACCGGCTGCGGTACGACGCCAGCCCAGAGCCAGAAGGCGTCGTAGTCTCGCGCATCGACCGCACCGGCGGCGGGGAAGGCGCACGTCATCGTCCCCATGGCCGCAAGAAGAACGGCCCGGCGGTTCACCAATAGTATTTCAACCTCTCGGCCCAGGGTGAGGCGGAGTGCCTGGTCTTCAGGTCCTGGAACCACTGCTTGCGCTGGCTGAGCGGGACGTCGGCGCCGCCGCAGGCGTTGTGGCCGCTCGGCGCATAGCAGTTCACGGCGCGGTATAGGGCATAGGCGCGGACCTCGGCCGTGGCCTTCGGCTCGGCCAGGATCTGCTTGTAGACGTCCAGCCGCGAGAAGGCGCCGCCCGGGAACTGCGAGGGGCCGCCGCCAAGTTCACCCGCGGCCGGCGCCTCGTCCACGTAGCTGTCGTCCAGGCTGTTCTTGCGGAAGAACTCGGCCAGACAGATCAGCGCCTCGGGTTTGCGGGCGTCTCGCGCCAGCGCGCCGGCCACGGTCTCGATCGACGGACAGGCGTAGCCCTGGCCCGCGGCCGTGCCCGACCAGTGGAACAGGCCGAGCCGCCGGGTCGGATCGTCATAAGGTTCGTTGGTCGTGTCGGCGAAGACGGCCGCCGGCGGAAGCTGCTTCAGATCGGCCAGAAAGTCCTTATAGCGACCGCGGGTCAACTGCTTGTAGAGCAGGACGAACAGGGCCGTGCGGCGCTCGGTCTCGGGCGCGTCCGCGGCGGAAGCCTGCTGCCGCAGCAGCTCGGCGCTCGCAGAATAGGTCAGAAGCTGACGGCGATAGTCTTCGCTCAGGATTGGTGAGCCGGGAAGGAACGCCATGCCGAGATCGCCGGTCCTTTCGTAATTCATGGTGAGCGCCAGCTCGACCGCCGGCCGCTGCATCAGGGGCTCGGCGGTGGGGATGAGGCGCTGGAACTGGCCGCGCGCGGCGGTCGGGTTTCCGGTCGCCTCCAGACCCAACCCGCGCAGCATCTGCCGGCTGAATTCGAGCGAGCCCATCTTCGCGCCGGGCGCCATGTCACCGAGGCGCTTGAGCGCGCCGGCGGGATCGTTGTCCACATAGAACGCGTGCGCCGCGAGCAGATAGTCGAATAGCGCCTCGCGGCCGGCGAACGCCGGGCGCTGGGCCTCGAGCTCCTCGCGCCTGATCTGCATGGGCTCCACCACCTGACCCTTGTCGTCCCTGAAGATCCGCATCCGCATCAGGTCGGCGGTCGCCAGCAGGCGAGGCTCCTTCAACCCCGACAGATCCGCTTCGCTGAGCAGCTTGGCGTCCGCCTCCTGGACCAGAGCCTGGACCGACGTGTTCCGCGCGTTGGGACCGAGATGATCGAACTGCCAGGCGAACAGGGCCGACAGCTCATCGTTCCTGCCGCCCAGCCACGCGGCGCGTCGGAACAGGCCGCGGGCGGAGGCTGCGTAGCGCCCTTCAGGATAGGCTTTCAGGTAGGCCTCGAAAAGTCGCACGGCCTCGTCCAGGGAGGCCTTGTCAACGCGCCCGCGGTCGAGCTCGCCCCATTCGCCGAAGGCGTTCGCCTGCGCCGCGTTCAACGCCACACGGCCCTGCATGTAGGTCGCGGCCTCCCGCAGCCAGGCGTTCCGGCTGGCGCGCGCCAGGGCGAAGTGGCTTTGCGCGCCAGCGAAATCGCTGGCGTAGAAGGAGGCGGCGCCCTGCGAGTAGCTGGCGAACTGGCGGGCCAGGGACGAGCCGAGACGCTTGCCTTCCTCGGGCGGACTGTCATCGGCCGGCGCATTCCCACAGGAAGCGCCATGGCCGCGGCGCAGCGCGATCAGCGCGGCCTTGTCGTCTTCCTTCAGCCTGCTCGCCTCGACCGCCGCCTGGAAGTCGGCCATACCGCTGTCGTTGCTTCGGCAGCGGGAGCCTTCTCCGGCCGCGAACTCGTCGGAGCCGGTGTCAGGTTCGTCGCCGAAGGCGGCTCTGAAGTCGTCTAGCCAGAACGGCGTCTCCCAACGTGTGAGGCGACGCCGCCACGGCTCGTCCAGAGGCGTCAGGGGCGGGGGCTTGGGCGCTCCGATCCCTTCTGCGTCATTCAACAGGAGCTGGAGATTGGTCCGGCTGTCGTTCTGGGGGTTGAGGAACGGCGCGTTCCAGCACTGCGTATCGACTGCGGTCGGGACCAGCGACAGTTGCGGCTCGCAACCAAAGTCGCCGCTCGCTCGGGCGGGGCCTGCAAAACAGGCGGCGCTCACCAGCGCCAGGGAGGCGGCAAGGCCACAGGCGGCCTGACGGAACACCAATCCAAGCACTTGCGCGGTTCCTCACCTGACTAGAAAAAACGCGGATGTCGGCCTGATATCCGCGCCGTTTGATGGACCGATTTACAGAAGGTCTGCAACCGGTCGGCTCCAGCCGACCTTCCTGGCCTGCAGCGCCGCAGCTTGGCGACGTATTACGTCCAACCTGGTCGGGCGAGGGCGTAAGCGCCGATGGCCGAGGATAGCGCTTGACTAGTTAGTTAGACGATCTAACTACCTCGCATGCTTGCAGCCAACTCAGAAGTCACAGCCCTGGCCGAGGCGCTACGCCCGGCGCTGCTACGCGTGTCCCGCCGGCTTCGTCAGGAGGCGCGGAAGGCGGGGCTCTCCGAGCAGGACGCCCTGCTGCTCGGGCAAATCCGCATGAACCCCGGGATCGGCGTCAGCGCCCTGGCCGACGCCGAGCGCACGTCCCGCCCGACGATGAGCGCCCACGTCAAACGCCTCGCGGAGGCCGGCCTCGTCAGCCGCAGCGACGACGCTGAGGACGGGCGACGGTGTGGCCTTGCGATCACCTCCGCGGGTCTGGACAAGCTCGACCAGATTCGGCGTGAACGGAACGACTGGTTGGCGTCGCGTCTGCGCGGCCTTCCGCCGGAAGAACGCGACGCGCTCGCGCGGGCCGCCGCCCCCCTGCTGAGGCTCGTGGCGCCATGAGCTCTCCGGAAGGGACGATCGAAGGCGCCGTCGCGACGAAAGACGACAGCGCGGTCACCAGGGGCTGGCTGGTGCCGGCGATCATCGGCTCGGCGCTGCTGATGCAGACGCTGAACGCGACGGTGATCTCCAATGCGCTGCCCGCCATGGCCGAGACGTTTGGTGTCGAGCCCATCCGGCTCAATGTCGCCATCACCACCTACATGCTGGCGGCGGCCATATTCCTCCCGCTCAGCGCCTGGATCGCCGATCGCTTCGGCGCGCGGCGGGTATTTATGAGCTCCATCGTGCTCTACACGATAGGTTCGCTCGCCTGCGGCATGGCGAACGACATGCTCGGCCTGGTCATCGCGCGTTTCCTTCAAGGGGTCGCCGGCGCCACCTTGATGCCAGTCGGCCGCCTTGTTCTGCTTCGGACGACGCCCAAGAGCGAACTGGTGGGCGCGCTTGCGGTGTTGACGATGCCGGCGTTGCTGGGGCCGGTGGTCGGACCGATACTTGGCGGCGCGATCGTCACCTTCGCCAGTTGGCGATGGATCTTCCTGATAAACTTGCCGATCGCCCTGATTGGCCTCGTCCTGGTCTATCGCTACGTGCCGGAAGTGAAGGAGCAGGAGCCGCCGCGGGTTGACCTGACCGGCATCATATTGACTGGCGTGGGCCTCGCCTGCCTGATCTTCGGCTTCGAGAACCTCGGGCGTGATCTGTTGAGCCCCTGGGCCGTAGCCGCCCTGTTCGGCGCCGGCGCCGTCAGCCTCGTCATCTACGGCCGGCACGCCCGCCGCACGCCGCACGCGGTGGTCAACCTGGACGTCTTCAAGAACCGCACCTTCTCCGCATCGGTAATCGGCGGCGGCTTCATGCGGGTGGGGATGGGGGCCAACCCCTTCCTCCTGGCGATGATGTTGCAGGTGGCGTTCGGAATGACCGCGTTCGCGGCCGGAACCATGACCTTCGTCTCCGCGATGGGAGCCCTGCTGATGAAGACCAGCGCTCCGCCGCTCCTGCGCCGGTTCGGTTTCCGCACCGTGTTGCTGGTCAACGGGGTGATCGTGGCGCTCAGCTTCATGTCCTACTCGCTGTTCCGCCCGACCTGGCCGCATTGGGGCATCATGCTGGTGCTGGGGATCGGCGGCTTCTTCCGCTCGCTGCAATTCACCAGCCTGAGCGGGATGGTCTATGCCGACATCGATCAGGAGGAGATGAGCCGCGCGACCACCACCTCCTCCATGATCCAGCAACTGGTGCAGTCCATCGGCATCGCCTTGTCGGCTCTTCTTCTGCACCTGCTGATGACCGTGAACCACACGACCACGCTCACTCCGGAGGTCGTGTCTCCCGCCTTCATCATCGTGGGGCTGGTGACCCTGATCTCCATGTTGTGGTTCATACGCCTGCCGCCGAACGCCGGAGACGAAATGAGCGGCCGGGTTCCGCGGATCTGACCGCTTCCCGCTTCAAGGCGGGATCAGGCGATGGCCCGTCATGGCGCAGGAGGGCGGAGGGGCGTCACAGTCGCCGCCCGGCTCACCTGCTATCGGGCGTGGTCAACACGTGGTCCCGCCTTAGGCGACCGCGCGCGTGTCTCCGGCCGCTTCGCCCTTGATGAACGCCAGCAGGTCGGCGTTCACGATCTCCGGGTGCGTCTGACACGCTCCGTGCGGCAGGTCCTTGTAGGTCTTGAGCACGCCGTTCTTCAGGAGCTTGACCGTCAGAGGCGCTGAATCGGCATAGGGTACGATCTGGTCGTCTTCGCTGTGGATCACCAGAACCGGAACGTCGATCGCCTTGAGATCCTCGGTGAAGTCGGTCTCCGAGAACGCCTTGATGCACTCGTATCCGGCCTTGACGCTTCCCATCATGCCCTGCCGCCACCAATTGCGGATCAATCCCTCGGACACCTTCGCGCCTGGCCGGTTGAAGCCGTAGAACGGGCCGGTCGGAATATCGAGGTAGAGCTGAGCGCGGTTGGCCGCCAACGCCGCGCGATACCCGTCGAACACCTCGATCGGCGTTCCACCCGGATTTGAGTCCTTCTTGACCATCACGGGCGGCACTGCGTCGATCAGCACGGCCTTGGACACGCGCCCGGGTTCGGCCCGCGCCACGTAACGCGTGACCTCGCCGCCGCCCGTCGAATGCCCGACGTGAATGGCGTTCTTGAGGTCGAGCGCCCTGACTAGCTGGGCGACATCATCCGCGTAGGTGTCCATCTCGTTGCCGAGATCGGTCTGGTCTGATCGTCCGTGGCCCCGTCGATCATGCGCGATGACGCGATACCCCGCCGCCAGGAAGAACATCATCTGGTTGTCCCAGTCGTCCGAGCTAAGCGGCCAGCCGTGGTGAAAGACGATCGGCTGTGCGTCCTTCGGCCCCCAGTCCTTGTAGAAAATGTGGACGCCGTCGTGGGTGGTGATGGTAGCCATGGTCTCGCTCCTCCTGAGCCGCGCGGGCTCTCGCCGACGCTCTAGGCGCCATGGGGCAAGGCTCTCATTCGGGCGGCCAGCACCTCAATCGTGCTTTCGGCTAGGTCCGCCCGGCGGCGAACGTCCGCCGGGAGGGGATGGCCTATGCCTTGGTATACGGCAGGTTGGCCCTTGGTCCTGATCGATCCCCGGCGTCAGAGAACGATGATCCCTCGGCGGACGGCGACCGTGACGGCGTGCGTTCGATCAGCGACGTCCAGCTTGCCGAAGATCGCCTTGAGGTGCGCTTTCACGGTTTCCTCCGACAGGCCCAGTTCCCAGGCGATCTGCTTGTTCGCCTTGCCGACCGCGACCAGTTCCAGCACCGCGACCTCCCTCTCGCTGAGCGCGTCGTCGACGATGTGGAGCGCGATCTCTTCGGCGACGTTGCGCTGGAGGTAGCGGCGGCCGCTGTACACGTGATGGATGGCGTCCAGCATCTCGGTGCGCAGGCTGCTCTTGAGAAGGTAGCCCATCGCGCCGGCCTTCAGGGCCCGCACGGCCTGGACGTCGCCGTCATAGGTCGTGAGCACCACGATCCGGGCGTCCGGCTGTTCGGCGCGGATGGCCTTGATTGCGTCCAAGCCGCCCATCCCGGGCATCTGCAGGTCCATTAGCGTCACGTCGGGCTGCAACTCCCGGAAGCGCACGATCGCTTCGACCCCGTCGCGGGCCTCGCCGACGACCGCCATGTCGGTGCGGTCCTCCAGGATCAGGGCGACCCCCTCGCGCAGGATCGGATGATCGTCGACGACAAGAATGCGGATGGGGCGGGAGCTGGATTCAGACACCGGCGGTTCCCCTCCAGGAACGAAGCTGTGAAAAAGGCCGCCGTGCGCCCTTGGCGCGGTCGGCGAAGGCGAGGTTGGCGGGCAGCTTTAGGGCCACCTCCGTGCCGGCCCCCGCGCGCCTGTTGATGAAGAACGCGCCGCCGATCCGTTGGGCGCGCTCACGCATTCCGATCAGGCCGAAGTGACCGGGCTTGCGGCCGGCCTCCAGCACCTCTTCAGCGATGCCGACGCCGTTGTCGCGAAGCCGGACCAGGAGTTGATGGGGAGAGTACTCGATCATGACCTCGACTGCGGTGGCCCTGGCGTGACGCACGATGTTGAACAGCGCCTCTCCGGAAAGACGGCCGATCTCGGCCACAATCAGTGGATGCACCGCACGCGGGGCTCCGACCTCGGTGACCTGGACCAGCACGGCCGGGTCAAAGCCGGTGGCGGCGATGACGTCCTCGAGGGTCGCCCGCAGGTCGCGCGGCCCCTCGGCGATCCGCAGGTCTCGCACCCGATTTCGTCCGTCCACGATGACATCATCGGCCCGCTTCAGGGCCGTCTCGAGCAGATCTCTCGATGGATCTCCCGGCGCCATCTTATTGGCTACGGACTGGAAGCGCAGGATCAGTCCCTGAACGCTCTGCAACAGCGTATCGTGCAGCTCGCGGGCGATGCGGTCGCGCTCCCCCAGCCGCGCTTCCAGCCCCACCCGAACCCGCTCGGCGACCTGGGCGACGCGCAGGCGGTAGAGCAGCCAGAAGAGCCCGGTGGCGAGCGCCAGGCAGAGCAGGGGGAACCAGGGCGACTGGAAGAAGGTCGGCGGAATCTCGAACTCGACCGAAGCGCCCTTGCGGTTCCAGACGCCTTCGCTGCTCGCGGCGATCACCTGGAACTCGTACTTCCCCGGCGGGAGGTTCGTGTAGAAGGCTTGCCGCCTCGCGCCCGGGTCTATCCAGGTGCTGTCGAACCCCTTGAGCCGGTAGCGCACCTGGCTGCGTTTGGGGTCGGCAAAGTTCAGGACCGCGAAGTCGATTTCGACGTTTGGCGTTTCGCTGCCCAGCTTGAGCGAGGCGGGATCGCGATAGAGATGACCATTGGCCGTCACCGATTTGATGGCCAGTCCTGGCGGCAAATAGGTCCGCGCGATCTGCCGGGGATCCATCCATAAGGCGCCGGTCTCGGTGGCGACCCATAGGCGCCCGTCGCCGCCTCGCACGATGGAGCGCTGGCTGTGGGAGTGCGGCCGGCTGGTCAGGCCATCGCCGAGGCCAAGCGTCAGCGTCGGCCGCGGCGCCTCGCCTTTGGAAAAGGCCTCGGCCAGGTCCGACGAGCGGAAACGGACCAACGTCCTGGGATAGGCGATCCAGGTGTCGCCTTCCGGTGTCTGCACGAGGCCGCTGATCCGCCGGTCCGCGGCCGTGGGATCAGCCCAAAGGGTCTGGATGCTCATCCCCTGGAAGCGTGACAGGCCAAACGCGCCCGCTGCGATGATGTCGCCGGCGGACGTCGGATAGAGCGTCAGGGCTTGCGGACCGCCCTGGCCATGGTCGGGAATGAACCGCCGCCGATGCTCGGCGTCGAAGCGCAAGAGAGACGGCTGGTCGGACTCTCCAATCCAGGCCAGGCTGTCGCGGCTCCATTGAACAACCAGATTTCCCCGGGGACCAGCGACCAGCGTCGTCGGGTAGAAGCCGTCGACCGCGGCGGAGCCGTACATGGCTTCCCAGCGGCCATCATGAAAGCGGTGCATGCCGCCGCCGCCGGCGGCGGTCCAGTAGTCGCCGCGTGAATCGAAAGCGCAGTCAAAGATGATGCTGTGGGTGTTGCTCGCCGGCGCCCGATCGATCCGCCGTTGCACGCGCCCATTCCGCCACACGGTTATTTGGTCGGAGAAGGCGATCCAGATCGCGCCGTCCGGCGCTTCGCACAGCGCCTGCGGCTCCGAAATGTTCTGCAGGATGGGTTCCGGCCGCCCGCCCGCCGCGATCCGGTAGATGGTCCTGGCCTCGCCGATATAGACCGAACCGTCCGAGGCGGCGAGGAGCTTGTCTCCGAATGCGGCCGGCCTGGTCAGTTCCGGCTCGGCTCTCAGGGTCGCCGGCCGCAGCTTGTCCAGGCCCTTTTCGGTGCCGACCCACAGGTTGCCCTCCCGGTCTTCCAGGACGTCATAGGTGACGTCCGAGGAGAGGCCGCCGCTACTTTGCAGACGCTCCGCCAGCGGATTGGCCGAACCCGAGGGATTGATCGAGGCCACGCGCTGCCCCCCGTCATAGCGCGTGGCGATCCACAGGTTGCCGGCGTGGTCGATGACCGGCGCGCCCCGGATCTGCGCGTCGTCGGTCGGGTAGGGGGCGCGAAGCGGCGGCGGCGAGCCAGCGCCGCCCGGGCCGCTGATCGGATAGCTGCCCCGCTTCTCCGACAGCCAGATGCGCCCAGCCTGATCGACAGACAGGCGTCCGTTGGCCTGTGGCGTGCTGCGCACCGTCTCAAAGCGCGTTGCGCCCGCAGCCAGCCGTACGACCGAGTTGCAGAACGAGATCCACACCGCACCGTCCGCAGCGACCAGCATGCTCAGCGCGTCGTCCAGGGGCAGGCCCTGCTTGACGTTGAATGAGGTCCATTGGCCGTTTCGCAGGCGTAGGACTTCAGCGTCGAACTTCGCGGTCAGCGCCCAGATCGAGCCGTCCAGGCCTTCGGCCATGTCGATGACCCGGTTCGGGGCCGCAGGAGCGTCCAGAAGTCGCAAGGCGCCCTTGCGATAGATGGCGAAGCGTCCGGAAGATGAGAAGTTGCTCCAGACGTCCCCATTGCGCGTCACCAGCAGGGCGCTCGGCTGGCCTTGGGACTGGTCATCCCCCTCGGCGACGATCGGCTCGAAACTGACGCCATCAAATCTGAACAGGCCCTGGCCCGTCGCCAGCCAGAGGAAGCCGTCGCGACCCTGTGCGATCGCAAGCACTGGCGCCGGAGCGTCGATGGCCTCGGTCCACGGCTGGTGGGTGTAATGCGCAAGGCGACGCGGCAGGTCGGCGGCCAGGGCCGCGACCGGCTGCAGCAGCATGGCCGCCACGAGCATCACCTTGATCAATTGCATCCCGCGTCCTGCTGCGCCGGTGGCGATCAGCACCGGTTCTCGACACCTACCTTATCGTTTGGGGCGGCCTAGCCCCAAAACGGTAGGCCGGAAATCCCTCTATCGAGGGCGCGCGGCTCACCACTCCGAGGGCGCCCGCCGGCTCTGGCACGGAGCGATAGTGCGCCTCCTCGCCGGTCGTGCGGCAAAAGGATGCAATCATGAGCCAGGAGTCTTGGGCCCAGCCTTTCCCAAGCGCTAGCGACGGATGCGGATCCGCATGAGCGCCGTCGCCGACATGACTGCGCAGCCGCTCGTTCAGATCGTGGATGATGATCTCGATGTCCGGACGGCGCTCGCCGAACTCCTGTTTTCAGTCGGAATAGCCGCCGCGACCTTCGCGTCCGGCCGCGAATGGCTGCAGTCGGGCCAGCGGGACCTGCCAGGCTGCCTGATCCTCGACGTGCGGATGCCGGGTTCGAGCGGACTTGATCTGCAGCATCACCTTGCTGGAAGTCACGACCCCAAGCCGATCATCTTCCTTACCGGCTATGGCGATATTCCGATGAGCGTGCAGGCGATGAAGGCGGGCGCGGTGGACTTTCTCACCAAGCCGGTGAGGGATCAGACCCTGCTCGACGCGGTGACGGTTGCGATCGAGAAGGACGCGGCGCAGCGCGCCAGGGCCGACGCTGTTAGACGCCACCTGGATCTCCACGCCACGCTGACGCCGCGGGAGCGGCAGGTTCTGCGCGAAGTTGTCGAGGGGCGGCTCAACAAGCAGATCGCCTACGATCTCGGCATAAGCGAGGTCACCGTGAAGCTGCATCGCAGCAAGGTCATGCAGAAGATGCGCGCCGGTTCGGTGGGAGAACTGATCCGCGCCTGGGAAACCCTGCCCGCGGGCGCTCGCGAGGAACGGTCCTAGACCATGGTATGGTATCGGCCCGCCCGGGATTGGGCGACAGCTTGGAGCGGCCCTGATGGCCGCAAAGTAAAGGTACAGGCTGTTGCCCCTTCCCTTGGTGATTGCGATCGTCGACGACGACCCGGAGGTGCGGGACGCGCTCTGCGATCTCCTGTTGGTCGAGGGCCTCGAATGCCGCGCCTTCGAGAGCGCCGAAGCCTTTCTTGGGGCCTATTCGGCAGGAGTCTTCGCGTCGGTCATAACCGACCTGCGGATGGCGGGGATGTCTGGCCTGAAGCTCCTTGCGTCTCTCAAGGCCGCAGATCCGAGCTTGCCGGTCATCGTCGTGACGTCCTTCGCGGATCCGCAAATCCAGCAACAGGCCCTGGAGCGCGGGGCCAGCGCCGTGCTGATCAAGCCGGTCAGGGATGTGGACCTCCTCGGACGCCTGTCGGGCTTGCTCGGCGAAGGCAAGAAGCCGTCCGATGGATGACCTGACCAGCCGCCCGACCGGCCGCCACGTAGCGGCGGATGACGTGCAGCTCAGGATCCTCATCCATCATGCTCCCACACCGCTCTGGTACGTGGACCTACGTGCGGTTGGCGAGGCGTTCGAGCAGCTCCGCGCGCGCGGCGTGACGGACATTGCGGCATACCTCGACGCCCACCCTGAGCTGGTGGAGACCGCCAAGGATATCGTCCTGGTGACCGAGGTGAGCCAGGCGGCCATGGCGCTGTTCCGGTCGGCCTCGGCCAAGGATCTGATCGGTCCGGTTCGCTACCTCTTCGCTGCGACCCCGGCCATGGCCCGGCGCGTCATGATCGCCCACTTCGACGGCCGCCGGAATTACGTCGAACAGGCGAGGATGACGACCTTCGACGGCGAGGTCCGCGATGTCATCTTCTCGGTCACCTATCCGACGCCGGGCGAGCCGCAAGACACCGCCTTCATCACCATCGAGGACGTGACCGACAGCCTCCGGACGCAGGCGCAGTTGCGTCGGTTGCAGACCGATTTCGCCCATGCGGCCAGGCTCTCGATGCTGGGGGAGCTGGCCGCGGCGATCGCTCATGAGGTGAAGCAACCCCTCGCCGCCATCGTCACCAACGCCGAAACGAGCCTCCGCTGGCTCTCGCGGGGCGAGCCCAACCTCGCCAAGGTGCGCGAGCTCACTGCGCGCGTCGCCGCGAGCGCAGGGCGCGCCAGCGACATCATCCAGCGCGTACAGGCCATGGCGACCAAGCAGGATCCGCATCACATCCCGCTCGATCTGGCGGAGGTCGTCGACGAGGCCCTTCACTTCGTCAGCCACGAACTCGACGGGCGCGGCATCGAGCTGTCTCGCACCCAGCTCGAGGCTCTTCCAACCATCCTTGGCGACCGGATCCAACTGCAGCAGGTGGTGGTCAATCTCCTGGTCAACGCCATCCAGGCGATCGGCGAGGGCGCCGGTCGCGAGCGTCGGATCGAGCTTGAGCTTGGCCTTGAGCCGAGCTGCGCGGTCATGCTGGCGATCCGCGACACCGGACCAGGCGTCGCGGCTGGCGACCTTCGACGCGTCTTCGATGGGTTCTTCACCACCAAGAACACCGGGGTCGGGATCGGCTTGTCGGTCTGCCAGTCGATCGTCGCCGAGCATGGCGGCAGGATCTCTGTGTCGAACCACCCGGCCGGGGGCGCGATGTTCCAGGTGCGCCTTCCCATCGTCCCCGCTCCCGAAGCCTAGATCAACGTCGTTCGCGTCTCGCCCCAGCCGTATCCAGGCGGCCGGAGCGAGACCTGAGCCCCCCTGGGGTCAGAGCAGGGCCATGCCGCCATCTGCGCGGAGGTTCACCCCGTTCACGAAGCTGCTGGCGTCCGAAGCCAGGAACAGCGCCGCCTGGGCCAACTCCTCGGCGCGCCCCATCCGGCCGAGCGGTATGGCTTGCGCCATGGCCTTCTCGAAGGCCGGGCGGGCTTCGGCCGGAACGCCCAGCTTCCCCAGGATTGCGGTCGCTACGGGACCTGGGCTCAGGACATTGACGCGGATCCGCCGCGGGCTGAATTCGATCGCCCAGCTACGGGCGAACGCCGTTAGCGCGGCCTTGGAGCCGGCGTATACGGCATGTCCGTCCAGAACCTTCTCGCTGGCCAGTGAGCCGGTCAGGATGATCGACCCGCCGTCACGCATGAGCGGCGCCAGCTTCTGGACGCCGAAGAACACGCCGCGCGTGTTGACGGCGAACTGGGCGTCGTATTCGGCTTCCGACACCTCGGCCGAGGGCGTGATCGTGTTGATCCCGGCGTTGGCCATGTAGATGTCCAGCCCGCCGAACCGCTGGCGGACCTCCTGGGCCACGAGGTCGTGATGGCTGGGATCGGCGACATCGCCGGCGATCGCCACCGCCGCATCGCCAATCTCAGCAACCGCCTCGTTCAGAGCCTGGCGGCTTCGGCCGGACACCACCACCTGCGCGCCCGCATTCGCGAACGCCTTTGCGGCGGCCAGGCCTATGCCGCTGGTCCCGCCAGTGATCACGGCGGTGCGGCCTGCCAGAACAAGGGCCGGCGCCGGCGCGCCGTGTGAAGTCGGGGGCATCGTCCGGTTTCCTTTGACGATTGAAGCGATGTCCCGATTTGCGGGCGCCGGCGGGCGCCTGCCATTCACACGAAGGGCGGAACTTGCGCCCTCCGAAGCGTGGCCGGACCTCGATGCCCAGGTTGCGCGCCCTATCCGCGCAGCGGAGCTTCGCTAGACCTTGGTGTAAGGTCGGCCTGGAGCCGCCCTATACGCCGGTATAGGGCGGCCTCGCCCTTCATCCAAATCGACCCAGGCCAACTCGGCGGCCTAGCCTCGCAAGCCTCGAAGCCAGACCTGCAGGAGGCGGCCAGCATGAAGATCGTGGTCATCGGCGGCAGCGGCCGCATTGGCGAGAAGCTCGTCTACAATCTGCGTCAGGACGACTTCATGGTCCTGGAGGCCTCGCCCACCTACGGGGTGAATGCCGTGACAGGCGAGGGGCTGGACGAGGCGCTGGCCGGCGCCGAGGTCGTCGTCGACGTCTCCAACTCTCCTTCGTTGGAAGGCGAGGAAGCCTTGCGGTTCTTCGAGGCTTCCGGTCATCGCCTGCTGGCCGCGGGTCGCGCCGCAGGCGTGCGCCATCACATCGCCCTCTCCATCGTCGGGACCGACGGCCTGCAGGCGAGCGGATACTTCCGGGCCAAGAAGCTGCAGGAGGACCTGATCCGGGGCTCGGGCGTACCCTTCAGCATTCTCCGGTCGACCCAGTTCTTCGAGTTCATCGCTGGCGTGGTGCAGGCCGGCGCCGGGGATGACGTCGTCATTTCCCCGGCCCTGACACAGCCGATCTCGGGGCTCGACGTGGCCGAAGCGCTGGCCGATCTGGCGACCGGCGAGCCTCTCTATGGGATGGTCGAGATCGCCGGGCCTGAACGTTTCCGCCTATCCGATCTCGCTAACGAGGTGCTCACCGCATACGAGGACCGGCGGCGGGTGATCGTTGATCCCCATGCGCTCTATTTCGGCGCAGAGCTTGCCGAGGAGGCGCTGCTTCCCGGGCCAGCGGCCCGCATCGCCCAACTGCGATTCGAAGACTGGCTGCGGCAGAGCCTGCAGCCGCTCAGCGCCCTCTCGCAACTTCAACTCGGATAAACGAACATGAAAATCGTAGTCATTGGCGGCGCCGGCAGGGTCGGCGCCGATCTCGTTCAGCGCCTGCGGCGGCAAGGACACGAGGCGAGATCCGCGTGGCGCCGGCGCCTGTCCAGCCGATAGCCGCCAGCGACGTGGCCGAGGCATTGGCCAATCTCGTTCAGGTCCCGCCGGCGGGCGCCACCATCGAGCTCGCCGGCCCGGCATGCATCGCCTGGATCAGATCATCGGCAGGTTCATGGCCGCTTCGGCAGATAACCGGCCGATCCTGGTCGATTCCCAGGCCCTATACTTCGGCGCGCCGCTGGCCGACGAGACCCTCATGGCCGGCAGCGTCCCCCGTTTCGGGCACACCGAATTCGATCGCTGGCTGCGTCGCTGGACCAGCGCCCACGCCGTCACGAACTGACCACAGCCCAAGGAGTCCGGATGAAGCTCTACTATAGCCCAATGGCCTGCAGCCTGGCCGATCATATCGCGCTGGAAGAAGCCGGCGTCGCCTATGAGCGCGAGCGGGTCGATCTCAAGACCAAGTTGACGGCCTCCGGCCGCGACTTCGGCGAAGTCACCCCAAAGGGGTATGTCCCGGCGCTCGCCTTGAGCAGCGGCGAGGTCCTGACGGAGAACATCGCGGTCCTGGAGTGGATCGCTTCCCAGTTTCCCGAACTCGGCGTCGATGGCCCGCTCGGCCGCACCCGTTTGCTCGAAGCCCTGGCCTATGTCTCAACCGAGTTGCACCGGAGCTTCAAGCCCATGTGGCATCCGAGCAGCGAGGCGGAGAAGGCGAAGGCCCGCTCGACCGTGAGCAAGCAACTCGAGTATGTCGCCGATACCATGGAGGGGGACTACCTTTTCGGGCCCTCGCCCACCGTCGCCGACTTCTACCTGTTCGTCATGCTGCTCTGGGCCCAACGCTTCGAGGTGAGCGTCCCCCAAGCGCTCGACGCCCTGCGCGGCCGCATGATGGAGCGTCCCGCCGTCCGCAGCGCGCTCAGCGAAGAGGGAATTCTCTAGGCGTTTCCGCAAAGCGGAGATCCCCGATCTTACGATCGGAACGCCCTCAAGCCTTTGAATCTAGGGCATGAGTCAGCGATCAGACGATTCCGTCTGATCGCATCGTGCTCTAGGCGGCTCACATGTTCGGATAGTTCGGACCGCCGCCGCCCTCCGGCGGCGTCCAGACGATATTCTGGGCCGGATCCTTGATGTCGCAGGTCTTGCAGTGCACGCAGTTCTGCGCGTTGATCTGGAAGCGCGGGTTCGCGCCGTCCGAGTCATAGAGCACCTCGTAGACGCCGGCCGGGCAATAGAGCCGGGCCGGCTCCCCATAGATCGGCAGGTTCGTGGAGATCGGGACCGACGGGTCCAGGAGCCGCAGGTGGGCAGGCTGGTTCTCGACGTGGGCTGTGTTCGACAGGAAGACCGACGAAGGCTTGTCGAATGAGAGCACGCCATCTGGCCTCGGGTAGGCGATAGGCTTGTGCCGGGCGGCAGGCTCGGTCGCCGCCGCGTCGGTCTTGCGGTGCGAAAGCGTGCCGAACAGCGACCGGTTTCCGAACAGCGTCTGGAACCACATGTCGAAGACGCCGAGCGTGCCGCCCAGGAGCGTTCCGTAACGGCCGAGCAGGGGCTTGGCGTTGCGAACCCGCTGCAACTCGGCATGGACCCAGCTTTGCTCATAGGCGAGTTGGTACGCGTCGAGGCTGTCCCCCGCGCGGCCCGCTGCGATCGCCTCGAAGGCCGCCTCCGCGGCCAGCATGCCAGTCTTCATGGCGTTGTGGCTGCCCTTGATGCGGGGCACGTTCACAAAGCCCGCCGAGCAACCGATCAATGCGCCGCCGGGGAAGGTGAGCTTGGGTGTCGATTGCGGCCCGCCTTCGGTTATCGCCCGGGCGCCGTAGGCGATGCGTTCGCCTCCCTGCAGATGAGGTGCGATCGCTGGGTGGTGCTTGAATCGCTGAAACTCGTCGAAAGGGGACAGGAACGGGTTGCGGTAGTTGAGGTGCACGACATAGCCCACCGAGACGAACCGGTCTCCGAAGTGGTAGAGAAAGCTCCCGCCGCCAGTGAACTGGCCCAGCGGCCAGCCGGTGGTGTGCTGCACGAGTCCCGGCCTGTGGCGTTCGGCGGGGACCTGCCACAGCTCCTTGATCCCCAGGCCGAAGAGTTGCGGCTCGGCGTCACGAGCTAGGTCGTAGCGGGCCATGATCGCCTTCGCGAGGGCCCCGCGGGCCCCTTCGGCGATGAGCACGTACTTGCCGCGCATCTCGATGCCCGGCTGAAAGGCCGCGGTCGGCTGACCGTCGCGGCCGACTCCGAACACGCCGGCCACCACCCCGCTGACCTTGCCGGCGTCCCAGATGACTTGGCTCGCCGCCATGCCCGGATAGATCTCGACCCCCAGCGCCTCGGCCTCGCGCCCGAGCCACCGTGTCACGTCGGCCAGTGATGCGACAAAGCAGCCCTTGTTGTGCATCAGGGGAGGCAGGGCGAACATGGGAAGCGGCAAGCTGCCTCGAGGGCCCAGCAGCAGGAACTCGTCCTTGCTCACCGGCGTCGGCAGCGGCGCCCCCTTCTCGCGCCAATCTGGGATGAGCTCGTTCAGCGCGCGCGGATCGATCACGGCCCCGGCGATGATATGGCCGCCGACTTCCGCGGACTTCTCGAGGACCGCCACCGAAATTTCGGCCCCATCGGCCCGGGCCAACTGCTTCAGCCTGATGGCCGCCGCCAGGCCGGACGGTCCGGCCCCGACGATGACGACATCATAGGCGACGGCCTCGCGCTCTACATCCTTGAGCGCTGGCGGAAGGGGCAGGCGATCAACAGTGGCCGCCTGCCAAGATTCGTCTGAGGTCGGGTGTGACATGGCTGACATCCATCATCTGCGGGTGTTGGAAGCGTCGTGAGCCGAGGAGCCGAAGCGCGCTGTGGGGAGGCGCAAGGTCACGCGCGCGCCCCGGCCGGGGGCGCTGGTGATCTCCACCTCGCCGTTCGCCTCCTGGGCGAACCGTTTGACCATCGCCAGGCCAAGGCCAGAGCCCCGGCCCTCCGGCTTGGTGGTGAAGTAGGGCCTGAAGGCCTGGGCGAGGACGCTGGGGGACATGCCCTGGCCGTTGTCAGTGATGCTCAGTTCGAGAGCGGCGCCGCCGGTCGCCTCGCGCGCTCGGATCGCGAGCGCGCCGCCTTCGGGCATCGCGTCACGGGCGTTAATCGCCAGGTTCAGCACCGCGCTCTGGAGTTCGATGCGGTTGCAGCAGATCGGGGGAAGGTCATCTGGCGCGTCAATCGAAAGCGTGATGTCAGGGTCGCATACCCACCGGATCAGGCCGTCGATTTCCGCCAGGCACGAAGGCAGGTGCTGGAGTTCGGTCGTGGCGCGCATCTGCACGTCGGGGACACGGATGGCGCTCGCGGTCTGACGCACCAGGTCGCTGGCGCGCTCGAGGGCGGTCCTGGCCCTCGCGAGCGCCGGCTCGAGCGAAGGGTCGCGCCAGGTTCGAGAGTTCCGGCCGATGATGTTCACGGCCGAGGCGGCGATCTGGATCAGATTGCCAAGGTCATGAACGATCCCGGCCGAGCCAGGCAGGCCTTCGGGCGCCACGGCCGATCCTATCGAGGGCGCGGCGTATCTCCACCCCTGCATGTGGAGCTCCGGACGTGCGCCGGACGGATTGGCCCGGCCGCGACCGTCGATTGGACGGGGCGGGGCGCCGTCGGATGTGGGGTCGTGGCCGCAGGTCATCCGTTGCGGGCCTCGCGCGCGGCCCAGAGCGCCAGCAGCACGGTGAGCAGGGCCGGAAAGGTGACCGCCGGAAAGTCGCGAGGGATGACCGAGGCCGAGCAGATGCCGACGGCGACCTCCCAGAAGTGGAACAGCGCATGGCCCGAAAGCCAAAGGCCCGCCGCGCTCCAGAGCAGGACCCGGAAGCGGCGCTGCGCTGCGCCGAGGAGAAGGCCGCCGCCCAGCAGCAGGAAGATGAGGCCGATATCGCGGATGAAATGCTGGTTGAAGGGGCCCGTGGTCGTGACGCCGGGAACTGCGAAGTACCATCCTTCAGGAGAGGCCAGCATGAAGACGCCGTTCGCAAGCGCTGCCAAGCCCAGAAGGACGGCGGCTCCAAGGCAGATGGACTTGAGCATCTAGGGCTCCCTTCGAAATCGCCGTTAGGCTCGTGGCGAACGGACGCCTCAACCAGGGAGAGGCGCCGCTCCGGGGTGCGAGTTAGGCAGCCGCGCTCTTGGCCGGTTGGACTGGATGCACGGCGCGGCCGGCGATCTGCAGGCGGTTCCAGGTGTTGATCTGGCCGATCAGGACGGTGAGGGCGACGATTTCGCTTTCGCTGAACTGGCTCTTTGCGAGCTCGTATTCGGCGTCCGGCGCGTGGGTCTTGGCGATGCGCGTCAGGGACTCGGTCCAAGCAAGCGCTGCGCGCTCGCGATCGGTGAAGAGGGGCGACTCTCGCCAGGCGTCGAGCATGGCGATGCGCATGCCGTCCTCGCCGTGGGCCCGGGCATCGGTGACGTGCATGTGGATGCAGAAGGCGCAGCCGTTGATCTGCGAGGCGCGCAGGCGAACCAACTCGGCGAGGCTATGCTCGAGGCCGCTGCCTTCGAGCACGGCTTCGACGTCGAGCAGGGCCTTCGTCAGATCGGGAGAAACTTTGAAGGCGTTGAAACGGGGCGTCATGATGGAGGTCCTTGGTCAGGTTGAAGACACCCCGCAGCTTGACGGCCTTGCACCGAAACGGGCCACCGTGCCCGAGCGCATCGCATCTATCGCCTTGGTATGAAGCCGGCGTCGCATCGCCCCGCTACGGCCGGCTTGACCCTATGCCTTGGTCTAGCTGGACCTGCACGCAGGTCCAGGAACCCCTCGCCGCTGGCGGAATTGGGATCGCCCCCCGGCATGCTCCGCTCGCGGTCCGCCTAACCTCAAGTTCGATATGCCGCCCGACGCCTCGCCCCTAGCGTTCGGACGCCTATCAAACGGAGGAGAACCCAATGAAGATCGTTGTGATCGGCGGCACGGGCCTTATCGGTTCCCGATTAGTGACGAAGCTCAAACACCTCGGGCATGAAGCGGTCCCGGCGGCCCCGAATACGGGGGTGAACACGCTCACCGGTGAAGGTGTCGCCGAAGTGCTCGCCGGCGCCCAGGTCGTTGTCGACCTGTCCAATTCGCCTTCGTTTGAGGACGACGCCGTCATGGCGTTCTTCGAGACTTCGGGCCGGATTCTGCTGGCGGCGGAGTTGGCCGCTGGCGTCGGCCACCACGTTGCACTCTCTGTGGTCGGCGCCGACCGCCTCGCCAACAGCGGCTATATGCGGGCCAAGATCGCCCAGGAGGCGCTGATCAAGGCGTCCCCGATCCCCTATACGATCCTGCGATCGACCCAGTTCTTCCCGTTTATCGCGGGGATCATCAAGTCGGCCGGCGCTGGCCAGCAGCTCCATCTATCCTCGGCCCTGGTGCAGCCGATCGACGCCGATGACGTGGTCGCGGCCCTGGCGGAAATCACCCTCGGCCCGCCGCTCAATGACACGACCGAGATCGCCGGGCCGCAGGCCCTGCCCATCAATCGGTTCGCCGAGGAGTACCTGAGCGCCAAGGGTGATCCTCGCATCATCGTGGCTGACCCGGATGCGCCCTATTTCGGCGCGGTGCTTGATGACCGGTCCCTGAGGCCGGGCCCCAATCCGCGCCTGGGCACGGTCACCGTCGAGGATTGGCTGCGAGCGGAGATGACGGCCGACTGACAGGGATCTGGCGCGCCGTGTCAATCGGACGCGACGGCGATGGCGAACGCAGGATTTTTTCCGATTTCATCCTGCGGTCAACGAAACGGCAGGCGAGCGCTTCACCCGTCCGGCCGCCAGCTTCCTGCGATGGGCGGGGGTTCGGATCTGGGTCCGTAAGCGATCTTCCAAACCCTGCTATCCAGCCTCAAGGATACCGCGTGCGCATCGTCCACGCCGAGGCGAACGATGCAGCCGTTCTCCTTAGCCGGCCGGCAAATCACCGACTGGCCGGCGCCGGAGCCACCGGTCTATGTCCCCTCCTTGGCCGCACCACCGGCAGCTCGCTCTTGATCTTGAAGGCGTGGCGCGCCCAGGCGACGGCGCTGACTGCGGTGAGCTCCAGGGCGCCTTCCGGAGCGCCCGTCAGGTAGACACCTGGCGCGGGCTCGCTCAGAACCTCCGCGTGCGCCCGCAGGCAGCCAAGCAAGAGGTCGCGCACCACGGTCGCCGTGGGCGGCGTCTTGCATCAGCCCTTTTCGAACGCCTCTTCGGCCTTCAGGCTGTCCAGGTCCCGGTTCACGGTGGCGACGGCGAGGAGCTTGCCGCCGCGCCTGAAGCGGACGATCGCATCCTCCCGAGCCAGTGAGCCGTCGATTTCGGGCGGATCGAACCCTTCGGCGTGGCCCGAATAGTTGACGCCCTTGTCGTAGTGGTGGGACCAGAAGAAGGGCGGATCGTCGAACGGGGCGTCCTCGCCGAGGATCAGCCGCGCCACGTGCTGTCCCTGGCGCTCGGCGTGGACCCAGTGCTCGATGCGGACAAGATCGCCCGAGACCGGGTCCGGATAGCGGGCGATATCGCCGACCGCATAGACTCCGTCGGCGCTGGTCCTGAGGCGATCGTCCACGACCACGCCGTTGTCGACCTTGAGCCCGGCGGCCTCGGCCAGGGCGACGCGCGGCCGCACGCCGGCGCCCACCACCACGAAATCGGCGCGGATCGGCTCCCCCCCCCCCCCCATCCACC
>LNAP01000649.1_pt1 | contig 50317 bp, 48 predicted proteins | sample 602601 | NCBI WGS metagenome assembly LNAP01 (sample SAMN02440304, study PRJNA202911) | soil metagenome | biome: Subtropical and temperate rainforests or woodlands; isolation source: soil samples (1 kg each in a 20% v/v slurry with milli Q water) were... ...
TCACGTCAGATTACTTCGTTGGCATACAACCGCCAGCGCAAGAGGATAGAACCATCGTTTTGAGTGGCCTAGAACCTCCGGAATGGTGGCCTAGAACCACGAGCAAGCGTGGCTCGAACCGCCAGCGCCAACAAGTGGGCTCACCTGAAGTTGAAAAACGCCTTTAAAAACGATTGATTGCATCGCAAATGACCACCGGTTTGCATTCAACTTGACCATTTGCATTCTCGTTGCCCAGCCGAGGTGATTGCAGGAATACCCTAAATACGCTTACGACTTTTGATCCTCCGCATGGATTCGCCTTTTAACTCTATTACGTGAGACTTGTGAACTATGCGGTCAAGGATCGCGTCGGCGATTGTTGGGTCGGAGAACAAGTCATACCATTTCTCTTTCGGATACTGGCTAGTGATCAGCAACGACCCGTTCTGAGACTGCTGGTCGATAACGTCGAGCAGGAACGGCCCAAGCTGAGCATCGATGCCACCGATACCCAGATCGTCGATAATCAGCAACTCAGCGCGTATCAATTGTCGGCGGAGCTTCGGCATGGTGTGGTCGGCAAAAGAAAGGGAGATTTCTTCAAAAAGCTTGGTGGCAGTGTGATAGAGCGTTGATCGGCCGAGACGACAAGCTTGATTTCCAAGCGCGCAAGCGAGCCATGTTTTACCCGTGCCAGTTGCGCCAGTGATGATCACGTTCTGACGTCGTGCCAGCCATTCGCATTCTGCAAGAGCCATAACGGTATTGCGGTCCATACCACGAGACGCTTTGAACTCAATGCTGTCCACCGTGGCCTCGTTCTCACGAAGCCTGGCCCCCTTCAACAAACGTGCGATCTTTCTGCTTTCCCGCTCGCTATTTTCAGCATCAACCATCAATCCGAGCCTTGCATCAAATGCTTCTTTTAGCAGCGCTGGGCTATCCAATTGCCGCTCATAAGCCACGGCCATGCCGTGAAGGCCCAGGTTCATCAAGTTCTGAACGGTGTTGAAAGTTGGTTTCATAGCGGCTCATCTCCATTTGATGCGTAGTACTCCGCACCACGTATGTTGGCGTGTTCGACCAAGGGGGCGGATCTTTTGAAGCTGGGACGCAGATCAGATTCGTTCCGTATGATCGAACGTAGTCGCTCGGAACTGAGGATGTTTAGACTGTTTGCATAGGCGCATGCAGACTCCAGGCGAGAAGATGAAATCTCCCCGTTTCGGACATCTCGCTTCAATCCGATTACAGCTTTCATGCCATTTGCAAAATCTCTACGCCGAACGAGATTATCCTTCACGTACCGGAGCGTTTCTTGGCCAATAGTCTCCGCCCATGCCAACAGTGCTTCCGGCTGAGAGTCTTGAAAATGGCTATGATTAGGCGCGAGGTGTTCGCTCAGAGTGCTAACTCCGCGCTGGCCGCCTAGCTTGTGAGAACTGATGACCCGCCGTTGGTGCACGATGTCCAGCCAGTCAGCTCGAACCCGTAAATCAACGAGAAGATTTGCGAAGTGATACGGCACCGAATAGCTGTGCTCTTCAAACTCTACGTGATAGTCGCTGCCCACCCGAACCTGATAGACCCACTGGCTGTAGCTGTATCGCTGCTCGGGAAGGGGATTGAGCGCTGGATAATCAAGCTCAAGGAAGCGGCTGGTTCTGCTCTTTGGGTACGTTCGGGTGACTCGATTGTTTAGTTGCTCGACCCAATAGCCAATTTTTTCGTTTAGTTCATCCAGTGAGAAAAAAGTGGATGCCCTCAGTCTTGCGAGAACGAACCTCTGAACTATCTGAACGGCAATTTCACCTAGCGACTTATCCTTCGGCTTGCGCGGTCTAGCGGGATAAATCTGAAACCCGTAATGCTCCGAAAGCTCGGCATAGGCACGATTAAGAACCACTAGATCTTTGGTATTTTTGGTTACAGCCGACTTTAAATTATCAGGCACAACGAACCGGGGAACACCGTCGAAAAACTCAAGCGCTAGAACATTGCATTTGAGCCAGTCCGGTGTAGTTTGACTACCCACTGCAGTGGCGAAAATGTATCCCGAGGCTCCAAGCGTTGCTACGAACACCTGGGCCTGGGTAACAGTTCCACTGTCCGGGTTTGTCACAGGCATTGTTCTGCCGCAAAAATCCACGAAACTCTTGTCTCCAGGAAGGTGGATCTGTCGCATGCTCAGCTTTTGCTTGTTTACCCAATCACGATAAAGCCGCGTGAACTGAGCGTAGGACACGCCCTCGGGCTCGGCTGTACGAAACTCCTGCCAGAGAAGCTCAAGGGTGATGTCAGGAAGCTTTAACTGTTCGTGGACAGTTAGCCAGGATGGGTAGACCTTCCTTTGAGTGGGGCTTCGAGGTTGTGTGTTTAGGCGTTCCGCCAGAGCTTTATCGTCAAGGTGCCTAAGTGAACTGGTCAAATAATAGAGGACACCAGTTAAGGTTTCACGCCGCGAGTTTTTCTCTCGTGACTGGCGATTGATATCCGTTGTAGCTGTGGAGCCTGGCGGTGTTGTAGCGAGTAACGTAGCGCTGCACATCTAACCGGGCTTCGTATTCTGTTGCATAGCCTGCTTCGGGCACCCACTCGGACTTCAGGCTTCCAAAAAAACGTTCTATCGGAGCGTTGTCCCAGCATTCGCCTTTACGACTCATGCTTTGTCGGTGTCCATGCTTTACCAGCTCATTTCTGAATTTATGGCTGGTGTATTGGCAACCCTGGTCTGAGTGAAACAGTACGCCATCAGGACGGCCTCTTAGGTCTGCCGCCATTCGCAAGGCCTCGCATACCAACTCGGCGTCGGAAACCATCGAGAAGGACCAGCCCACAATCCGGCGAGCAAACAAGTCCATAACCGCTGCAAAGTACATCCAGCGCTTCCCCACCTGGATGTATGTGACATCACCACACCACACTTGGTTGGCCGCCGAAACGTCAAATGCTCGCTTAAGTACATGCGGTGCCACCAACGACTCCACACCAGATGATGTGTACTTATGACGTCGGCGTTGCCGGCTCACAATGCCTGCTTCTCTCATCAGGCTGCGAGCCATAAAACGGCCCACACGATGACCGCTGGCTTGAAGCTCCTTAGCCAAGGTTCGAGCACCTGCCGAGGCTCTGGAGGCCCGGTGATGATTGATCAGCAAGGACTTGAGCGTTTCCCGTCCGAGATTCACCTTGGTCTGCCGCCTACGCCACGCGTAAAAACCACTACGACTGAGCCCGAACACCCGACAGCAATCCTTTACGCAAAAACGCTCACCCAACTGCTCGATCAGCGCGAACGACCGTTGGTGTCCCGCAGCAGGAGAGCGCCAGCCTTTTTTAGGATTTCAATATCCAGGTCTTTTTGCCTAAGTAAGGCTTTGAGTTGTTGGATTTCGAGCTGCTCTGCAGTGATCGCTTTGGCCCCAGACGGGGTCGAGCCTAAACGCTCTTGGCGGACCTGATCGATCCAGCGACGCAATGCGGTGGGCCCAATATCTAGGCTTGTACAGACATCGGGAACGCTCTGGCCTTCATCCAACACCATGCTGGCAGCCTTGAGCTTGAACTCACCTGAATAGGATTTACGCATTCAAAACACCTCAGATTTGGGCGCCATCATAGCGCCCGAGTGAAGTGTCCAAAATCATTAGGCCAGTTCAAAGTTCCTCCCAGCTTTGCCCGCATTGGGTCAATTGATCGCGGATGGTGCGAACAGTGTTATGGGAAACTTTTGCCAACCGACCGATTGCCCTGTTCGACAAATTGGGATCGCTAGCGAGACGTAGCAGCTCGCGCTGCGTATTTACTGGCAGCCTCATGTGTTCTCCTCGCGACAGGCGTCTTTACGCCTCACAAATCGCGCCGTGTGAAAATTGCAGACATACGGAAGATGGTCGGCTTGACGCCGAACGCGAAGGAACACACAATGAAAGTGCTTAGGGCTCAAAACCTAACACCATCAAAAAAGCCTAGGGCTCCACCCCTGGGCTTTTTTGTGCTCCAAATCCACCGGCTAACGCTTAGCTTGGTCCCATTGCAATACTCCTTATCTGCTTGGAATACACAGCTTGCTGCCGATCACAGCGCTGCGTAGCGATCCAGCATGCAACTTCCTTGGACAGGGCGAAGAACCCCCGCCGATTGGGTACCTCAAACAGAGGCACTTCAATTCTTCCCCGCTGTTTTGCTTTACGAAAAGCATCGTAGGACGTGTACCCCAACTCTCTCCACAGCGCGCTGCCGCCCAGCATCAAGCCGTACCGATCTTTTAGATCAAGCTCTAACTCGGCCGCCAGGATTTGAATCTGTATGGGCTCACGCATCGCTATCATGTCCGGTTTGGTCACAGTTAATAGTAATGAAGCGCCTCCTTGCGCTCCAGCCGTAAGACTTCTACATTTTTTACGGTACAAAGATCAGCCAAGGATCTTCAGGTGTCTGATTTCAAAAGGATTGAAAGAATCTTTTCGGACTTCGCAGAAAGCTTGCGCAAAGAAAATCCGGAAAATAGCGGTCCTCGGAGCAATACCGCCGAAATGCTCGCCTTGAACTATTGGTTTGAAGGCTTGAGGCAACGGACAGGGCTCAAAACTGCCTATGCGCTGGAGCTCCATTTCGAGAAGGAATCTTTTCGTAGGAACAGCAACGGCACGATCCTGCATTACCGAAGCAAGTGGTCGAGGTATGAACAAAACCTGATTTCCCCCAAGGCTAAAACCTTGAGCAGGGTTGAGCTCTTGGCACCAGGATCGACACGAGACTTGAATCACCCGCTATGGACATTGATAAAGCTCCTAAGCAAGAAAACTAGAATCGATGTCGATAGCTATTTCAGGACACTGAGCACTGATATCCAGTTGGTGCTTTTCAGCGATGACAGCTCGCGACGCGAACCAATCACTCAGTTCCTACTCGAAAAACTCGAACGCAGAGCGAGTCTTGATTCCCTGTCGGCATTGATGGCAATAGTGGTTGAAGCAGATCACTTGGATCGAAGGCCTCTTGCAAACAAAGCCGTATGCTCGCTACACAAAATCCTTCTAATGCTTGCAATAGAGCTACAGGAGCGTGGTGTTGCCGTCGGGTTAATCGACTGGTTGGCTGCGAACGTCTTACCTTTGGGTGTTCCTGCTCACTTGCAGATAGGAATGACTAGCACCGACTACATCCTCTCTTCAGCCCATCTGAACACGATGGTTTACCAGCATCCGCAACGGCGCGGGAAAAGCTTGGCATGGAAGCAACGTACAAAACTTATGCTCAAGCTGCTTGGAGGGGGCATGGGTTTTGACGTCCTGCATGCCATGCAGCCGCAATATCAGCTGAGGACCGATGTAGGGGACATCGCGGCTGACCTGATTGAAGAGTTCAAGAAAATGTCCGCACTCAGAACTTGGGGTTGGAACTGCATTATCGAAGGCAAGCCACAGGTAATGCCGCCAGCATCGCTCCTCTAGGTACTAGACCGTTGATGAATTGCTCCGATCCCAAGTCACCATCTCACGACTGACCGTCCTTGAGGCGAAGCGTGTCTGCAAATCGATTGGGCACACGCGTGGTCAAGTCCGATGCAAGGACGTGGTCACAAGCAATGCAAACGAGTGGTCAGGTCGAATGCAATCGGCTGGTCAAGTGGTGTGCAATTTCGCAGCTGGATCGTCGCGGTGGGAATGATCAGTGAAGGTACAGATATCCCTCGCTTACAGGTTTGTTGCTACCTCAGCCGTATTCGTACGGAGTTGCATTTCCGACAGGTACTGGGGCGCGTGCTGCGACGAACAGGAGCAACTGACGATCAAGCTTGGCTGTTCGTGCTAGCAGAGTCGACTCTTGAAGGATTCTCTCGGCGAGTGGCGGATGACCTCCCTGAAGACCTCGCTATTTTAAGGCGAGTGCATGTGACTGCCGACGAAATCGATGCCGATATTGAAGATAGCGCTCCTAGTTATCGTCAGGGCCAACCTTCGAGTGATGAAGTTCCGCTATCCCTACCTGAGCTTTCTTTGCAGCATCCCCTCACCCCCATTGAGTCCACGTCGGACTACCAGCTCAGTTTTTCAGAGCGCTATCACCACCATTTGCTGGCAATTTTCTAGACGGATACTTTTGGGCGGGAGTCGGTAGGGGCCGCTGTTTGAGGAGGGATCTATATAATGCGCAGAGATGCTCGGGTCAATTGCCGAGTTGTGTTTCATGATGGCTATCTGCTGAATGATAGCGCCCTGATGACCTCAGACCTGTTGGCGCAGCCCGCAGTGCCGCCAGCCTGAGGCCCACCAACTCGTTCGAAATGCCTAGCTTGAAGGTAAAGCCACTCTTGTTCGGGATGGAAAAAGCCAGGCAATGGCTGGCTTTTTTATAGCTGAGAGTCAGTTCAGTCACTCGTCGCTCTGTAGGAGCCTCTGCACAGGCGGGCCCAGCCGGCCTTATCTGCTTTGAAGTTTTTGGCGCGCTTGTATTTTTTTCGCGCTGCTTCAGAAAATCTTCCGTGCGAGCAGTGCGCTCGAGCGAAGAAATTTCTAGTCGCCAGAAATCCAAAAAAAACCAAGCAGTGCTTGGTTTTTTGAGGTGATCAGCCGCTGCCTGATGATCCTGCTTTTATCCTTTACGGATTGACCGCAGGGGGGTGCTACGCGGACCTCATCTGGATTTATAGAGCGAGGAGGCAAATGCACGCTCTCCTAAAATCTACCCAGGTCCGATTGCGATGTCAAAAGGATCATCGCGCGGAGCGCCGGCTTACCGAAAAAGCTCTTTAGGTGGTTCGAATTAGGTTTCATCGGGGACCGATGCGCGAAGTATACCTGGCGAGATACTTGCGGATACTTCCTGACATTTCCTTGATCAACGATAAGGTCGGCTTCTACTGCGGGGCTTATTTTTTCGCAGTTCCTACGCCCAGCTCTGGGCTTTCCGAAGCCTCTTGTAACGAAGCGTCTAGGATATTGGGGTGAAGTTGTGTGACCTCGAACACACCGTAAGCTGAGTCGTGCCCAGGTTTCTCTGCATGTTCCTTATTGCGAAGCGGTGGCCCATTTCTAAAGTAATGGACCGGGTTAACCGCTCAAAGCTCCTAAGAGATTTGCTCAACATCCAGAAGCGCCCAGACCACGAGCCCTTGTCGCTTGATCTCTTTTTCAGCTTCTAGCTTCGCGATGTCCACGCTAATGGAGCGGGACTTGAATATGAACTTGGCTGTCGGGCCGCCTCCAGCTTTTCGTACGCTGTACGTGACCAAGGTGTGAGGGAAAACCCGCCTTTCTCTCTTTGTCTCGTCCTGTACGGGTTTATCGTCTAGCTTCAATCCGAGAGCCCTACGCATGTCGTTTTCGGTCAACTGCATTCGTACCAATACTCCTGGTTGTCTATGCAAAACTTCAGCTGGCGAATAAACCTATTATCAGGAACCCTCTCGGATCAGAAATAGGTACCAGTACCGTCACTCCGGTTGACGCCAAACTGAAAGAAATTTCCCCGTTCTATTTCAACGATTGTTAATCCTTTCACAGAGCTTCGTTGAAGTATTTGACGTTTAGCTGTTTTTCTCTGGCGCCAATGCAAATGTATTGCGTATGTACAGAGTATGAACCCTACTAGTTAATTGCCTCTACTGGTTTAGTTCGAAAACCGCAGTCAGTTCTAAATCCCGCGCCCTCTGACCTCCGCTCTTCATTGAGCTGTCCTTTACCCAGGAGAAAAATTCTGGGATGTCGTTTTGAGACAAGTCAGTGTCTTATTTTCCTAAAATAACAAAATTGTAATTTTTCGATCATCTCCAAGTTATCTTCAGGTTGCAAGGATAGCTTTCAGCTGTTTATAGGCCTTTCCGGCCCCTCGCAGCGAGACTATAAGAACGCCTCGGCGATAAAAACATACTGATAACTGCCGAAACCATAGGAGCAAAACATGTTAATTAAGTCCAAGCTTTCGCTTGCAGTTTTTTCGGCTATTGTCTGCACCGTACCTGTTACCGCTGCTGCTGAAGAGAAGCCTGAGGGTTTTGTAGAGGGCAGCAGTCTTAGCGTATTGAACAGAAACTTCTATATGAATCGTGACTTCCGAAAAGGGCAGACCAGCAACACTGGCAACGGTTATACAGAAGCTTGGACGCATGGGGTAATGGCTAACTTCGAGTCCGGCTTTACTCAGGGTACTGTTGGTGTTGGCGTAGATGCATTTGCGATGCTTGGTCTAAAGCTTGACACTGGTGATGGCCGTTACGGGCCAGGTGGCAGCGTCAATCTTCTGCCTGTCAATAGCGACGGGGAAGCTGAGGATAACTACTCTAAAGTCGGAGGCGCTGTAAAGGCGCGTGTTTTTGACACTACAGTTAAGGCTGGCGATGTTTTCCCCAAGACTCCTGTAGTTCATTATGGTGATTCGCGACTGCTGCCTGAAAGTTTTCGCGGTGTGACAGTTGAGAATACCAGCGTTGAAGGGCTAACTCTTCAAGGTGGCCGCCTGCATGCTATGAGCCAACCCCAGGTCAGTACCATGACTGACGAGTTCGCTACCTTCTACGCAGGCTCTGTAAGGTCACCCTGGGTTGCCTACTTTGGGGGTGACTACGACTTAAACGAGAATCTCAGCTTTAGTCTTTACAGCAGCAGACTGAAGGATGCGTGGAATCAAAACTATGCAGGCATGTCCTTCTCCTATCCTCTTACAGATGAACTAGCCCTGTTTGGTGGTTTGAACTATTACAACGCCAAGGAAGAGGGTAAGGAGCTGCTCGGGAAGTTTGATAACGATATATACAGCGGCAAAGTCGGTCTAAGTTATGGTGCACACAGTCTATCGTTAGCACACCAACGTAACGACGGAGATAACGATTTTGACTACCTTCGTCAGTCGGACTCCATTTTCTTAGATAACTCGATTCAGTACAGCGACTTTAACTCACCTAAAGAGCGCTCTTGGAAGCTCCAATATGATATCGAAATGGCCACTTATGGAATTCCGGGCCTTTCCTTTATGACGCGCTATGCCATGGGCACCGATGCGGATTACTCAGACGCCAACAGCGTATATATGCGCCGCGACGCTGACGGCAATCCACTGACCAATCAAAAACGTTGGGAGCGGAACATTGAGGCTAAGTATGTAGTGCAATCGGGCTCTCTGAAAGACATGTCGTTCAGAGTACGCCAAATGACTACAAGGGCGACGGATTTCGAGTCGGATCTGGACGAGGTCAGAGTAATCGTTGAGTATCCGTTGGAAATTCTTTAACGCGCACTGTGGCGGATGTCGTTCATCCGCCACTCTATTACTTGTAGCGGACTCTCCGGAAATTCAGTCTGCAGTAAATACCAGATGACAATAATGTAATTTTGGCCTCACGCCGCTGTTAGCTTTGCCTACGTATCATTCACTCGTGCTTCCGGAACTAGCGCGTTACTCCAGGCGCCAATTACTGAATTTAACGAGGTGAGTATATGAGTATTTATAAGGTGGTTTTCGCGGGCTTTTTGATGGCGTCTTCTGCAGCCGCGTTTGCCGATGACGGATACGGTCGTTCACAAGCGATGGTAGACCAGTTTCGAGCTGATCAAAAAAGAATTCATGGAGATAAGGAGTCGGTAGCAAAATCTGAAAATCAGAAAGCCGAAATAGTTAGTCAGACCCAACGCAAAGACAATGCGGAAAAAGAAGAACAAGTTGACTAACACCCTATTTCCTAACGATGTTCATCTCTAGAAGCTCCCGAGCTCCTTTGGAAAGAGATGTACCTTCAGCGCCCATCCCTAGGGCGCTTTTTTTTGCTCAAAAAACCTATTGTACCTAAGATGTTAGCGACTGATTTGCAGAAAAGCATAAGGAGTGAATCTTGAGTGACAACCTGGCAGAGCATGATCCCCCCAACTCAGATCACGTCCACGGCGTGTCGGCATCGTCAGCGAATGCACGGCGAATACTTATTGTTTTTCTAATGACTACAGGTTACGCCTGCATACAGGCCGTTGGCGGCGCCATTTCCGGGTCGCTGGCGCTGATCGCCGACGCAGGCCATATGGTCTCTGACTCTGCTGCGCTCCTATTGGCACTTATTGCATATCGGGTAGCGGCAAGGACTCCGGACTTGAAGCGTACTTACGGCTTTCATCGAGTACGCGTCCTTGCGGCACTAGCCAACGGTGCTGCGCTCTTGTTGCTAGTTTTCTGGATTATTTGGGAAGCATATCGGCGTCTGAGTAGTCCTTCGGCAATCCTGGCGGGTCCTATGTTAGTGGTCGCACTCGTTGGCTTGGTGGTGAACATAGTCGCGGCAATTATCCTTAGTAAAGGCGGCTCTGCAGACAGCAATCTGCGCGGGGCGCTAATTCACGTGATGGGTGATCTGCTTGGATCGGTCGGGGCGATTGCAGCTGCAATCGGGATCATGTTTACCGGTTGGACCTTACTTGATCCGCTTCTCTCGGTTCTCGTCGCTTTGCTCGTAGTGAAATCAGCTTGGTCGCTCGTCGCGGACTCGCTCCGAGTGCTGCTGCAGGCGGTGCCTCGGGGGCTGGACATCAAAGCGGCAGAGCGCGATGTCCAGCAGTTACCCGGAGTGGCGGAGTGTGGGCATTTTCATGCGTGGACACTTACTGATGAGACCACTGTGGCAACCATTCACGTTACGCCTCATGCGGGAGCAAATCCGCTTGCCCTGCCTGCAATCGTCGCTGCGAAGCTTCGAGAGCGCTACGCGATTGATCATGTCACTGTGCAAGTCGACCCGCCTGGGAGCATAACGCCACACGAGGGCGGGGCAGATGAAACTGACCATCATGATCACTAATGCCCAATCCGTGATAACGACTCATCGGCCTGTGGCTATTGTTTCAGGGTGTGGAAGTGGCCAAAGTAGCGCCCGGTATCCAGACGGTACGTAGGGGGATGCCGCAGGCGGTCGACTTCATCGGTCTTGAGGTCACTAATTGTTCTGGTCGCGAGCATCAGCCTTTCGGCATTTGTCTTTCACAGTGATAATACGGTGCGGCGGGCCCTCTGCTCATTGCTGGTGATCAGATAATCTTGGGCTGTCGCCGATGTCTCGACTCCCCGGCATTCTTGGAATGTTTGGCCCGGAGTCGGCAGTGACTCCATCCATGCGCGTGTGATCTACGGCATCCAGCTAATGAAGAATGATTATGCTCAGTAGAGCCAAACCTAAACTGTTGGTGTTTACTCTGGCTCTCGCCTTCTTCACGGTGTGGGCCGCGTATAGCATTTTAGAAAAGAGTAGCGATCATCTTCCAACCTGGAAGCTTGCAGAACACATTCAGCAAGAAGTCGGGGTAGATCATTTTCATACCTCGCACATCGGGGATCATCATCACGATGTTCCCCACCTAATATCTGGGTTGTCCTTCAATGGGCAAGCGGATACGTCCCTCCGCCCAGACGTTGAGCAGAGCGCACTCCCGCCATCGCCGATATTCCTGATTAAACGCCCTCCGCGAGTTTGGTTGCTGACCTGACATTCCCCCTTGGGGCTTGGACCAATCCATTCAGGAATCAATCATGTATATGCGCTCATCTCGAGATGAGTACGTGTTCGTCTCACGTACTCATCGCCCCACATCGTTATTGATTTTGTTTTTGGCCTTGATCTTTCTCTGTATCCCGGATGCAGCCGCGCATGTCATCGCAGCGATTGATGAATGCTTTATTGCCCAGAATTCAAGCAGATTTTTTCTAAATCTGATGCTGTGGTAGGAGGAGGTATGGACCTTTTGGTTGTGGCACTACCGGCAGAGAGCTCGAGGAATAAACGCAGCTCTTTATGCAAAGTCCTTGGCTCAAAAAAATCTCCACATTGCGAGTGTTTCAACGGGACATCGGCTGCTCATTCTCGCCGCACAGGGTGGGCTTTATGAGCACTACTTCTTCGTCGCTTCCCGCCACTTCCTGGTGGCTACTTCTAGTCACCTGGCTACTAGCGCTGCTGTCTACGATAGCTGTCCTGTTTGTTGGTGAGGTCATGGGGCAGGCGCCATGTCTTCTGTGCTGGTTTCAGCGAACGTTCATGTTCCCCTTGGCCGTGATCATTGGCGTTGCTTGCTACGTATCAGATTTCGGGGTGTGGCGTTATGGCTTACCGATCGCGGCGATGGGCTGGCTGATAGCGCTCTACCACAGCTTGCTTTACACCGGAGTAATCCCGGAGGGCATCAAACCATGTGGGGCGGGTCCGTCCTGTTCAGGAGCTAAAATGACGATCCTGGGCGCCTTACCTTTACCTCTTCTTTCTCTGGGCGTTTTCACCGTGATCATCGTCCTTCTCAATCTCGTCCGTCGGAGACACACCGAATGAGCAAACGCACTATCGTTCTTTCAATCGTCATTCTCGCCATGATTGGCTTTGCTACAGCCGCATATCTCTACACCGGAACTGTAGAGAAAAAGGTGCCTCAAGAGGCGATCCCGGGCGCTGGAAATCTTGTTCGTTTTCACTCCCCAACTTTCGGCCCGGCTAATGCCCCAGTCACTGTTGTGGAGTTTTTCGATCCGTCCTGTGAGAGCTGCCGAGCGTTCTATCCAATCGTGAAAGATATGATGGCAAAGAACCCAGACAGTATCCGATTAGTTATGCGCTATGTCTTACTTCATGCGGGTTCTGAGCAGGCGGTGCGACTGCTTGAAGCGTCACGCAAACAGGGGGTGTTTCCTCAGGTTCTAGAAGCAGTGCTTGAGTCTCAACCTGCCTGGCATGACGACCCTCAGGTCGTAAAAGCTTGGGAAGCAGCTGAGACTGCGGGGTTAGATGTTGCAAAAGCTCGGGAGGAGATGATGTCCGCCAAAATTAATGCGGTCATCGCCCAGGATACTGCCGACGCCAAGGCTGTTGGTGTAAGCGGTACACCGACATTTTTTGTGAATGGTAAGCCTCTCGCTAGTTTTGGCGCACAACCTCTTTACGATTTGATCAAAAGCGAAATGGCCCAGAGCAAGTAAAGTTAAAAGTGCCGTCCCGCCAACACGGGGCGGCAGGTTGCTTGGCTAGTCGAAGTTGGTGGAGAGAACCTGCCTAGCGTAGGCGTTTCCTTGCACTCGAATGAATACGAGTCGAAATGTTGTCACCTGGCCAGGCGTGCTGGTCACGTCCACTGCGCCCTGATGCAGACTCATGATTGAGCGAACAATGGCCAGGCCCAACCCAGTACTACCTTCTGAGCGGGATCGGTTTTTATCCACGCGGTAAAAACGTTCAAACAGATGAGGAATATGCTGGGATGGAATACCTATTCCCGGATTGCTAACGGACAGTGACACTGTATCGCTGCGCCTCTCGATTTGAAGTGTAATCGTGGCCCCAATTGGGCTGTGACGAATAGCATTAGATAGCAGGTTCGAAATCGCTCGCTGGATCATCAGGCGATCTCCGACCGTAAGTCCCTCGCCGCTAACTCTTAACGAGATCTGCTTCTCTTCCGCCGAGATGCTGAACAGATCGACAACACGTTTTGCTTCATCCTCAAGCGCGATCCTTTCAAAGGGAATCATAGATGCGGGGTGGCTGACTTGTGCAAGAAAAAGCATGTCAGAAACGATCCGCGTGACCCGCCCAAGCTCCTCGGTGCAGCACTCCAAGACCGCCTTATATTCTTGAGGTGGTCGCTCCCGTGAAAGTGTGACCTGAGCTTTTCCCATAAGGTTGGTGATGGGGGAGCGAAGCTCATGGGCAAGATCATCGGAAAACTGTGACAACTGCTGAACGCCATCATCAAGCCGGTGCAGCATAAAGTTGATTCCGTGTCCCAGTTCGCTCAGTTCTAGTGGAAGATTATCCAAGGAGATCCGATGGGTGAGGTCTTGAGTGGAAACAAGCGAAGCCACATTGCGGAACTGCCTTAATGGAGCCAAGCCGCGTTGAACAATCCACCACGCTCCTGCACCAATGAACAACAGCAGAAATGGCAGCGCGATCAAGGTAGATCTTAGATAGGCGCTCAAAAGCGCCTCGTCGCTTGATCTATCAATCGATAGCAACACGCGAACCCGGTCGCCGTCGGCAAGCTGCATCACTCTAGAGGCGGTCAGGACATTAGTTTCGTCCTTATCTGTCCAGCTCTGATACCGAGTTTCTTCGCTCGTAACCCCTTCCGCGAACGTCGGATCGAGTGATTTGGAGCCAAGACTCAAAAGGACCTTTTTGCCAGGCTTTGGGCCATAGATGGTGAGGTGAAGGTTGTCATGTCCCATGACCAAATCTAAAAGCGCGTGGGGTTCTTTCGATATCTCATGGGCATTCATATCGTCGGTAAGGTTGTGCTGTACCTGTTCAAGCTTCTTATCGAGACTCTCCTTTGCAAGAGAGTCGAGCTCATGCGTTAGTGCAAAGTAGGCGAGGACTGCTAGAAGAACCACTAGCGCAGCGCCCATGATGCTCACAGAAAGGCCTAGGCGCGTGGACAGCCGGGCAGGCCTCATGCGCGCGCCTCAAGTACATACCCCACGCCCCGCAGGGTGTGAATCAGCTTCGTTTCAAAAGGATCATCAATCTTGGCGCGTAACCGCCGGATAGAAACCTCCACGACATTAGTGTCGCAATCAAAATTCATATCCCAGACCAACGAAATGATCTGGGTTCGCGATAGCACCTCTCCTGAACGACGCATTAACAGGTGCAGCAGCGCAAATTCTTTCGTAGTCAGGTCGATGCGTTGCTGGTTCCGAAACGCTCTGTGTCTGGCAGGGTCGAGTTCCAGGTCCGCAACGCTTAGTACTTCTGGGGCAGGTATTTGCTCGCTGCGACGTAAAAGCGTGCGGATTCGCGCGAGCAGTTCGGGGAATTCGAAAGGCTTGACCAAGTAATCGTCGGCCCCCAAATCAAGTCCCTTGATTTTGTCGGAAAGGCGTCCTCGAGCTGTAAGCATCATCACGCGAGTGCTGCTGGTTTTTCGAATATGTTCCAGAACCCCCCAACCATCTATTTCTGGAAGATTTACATCGAGCACGACCAAGTCATACGCGTGTTGGCGAACCAGATGCAATCCATCAACTCCAGTTGCTGCGCGGTCTACTACGTATCCACTTTCACTAAGACCTTGATGCAAGTATTCGGCAGTTTTCGGCTCGTCCTCGACAATAAGGATTCGCATGCTATTTCACCTTTAAATTTTTGCAGATCCGACCTTGCTGGTCGTGTTTTTTCGGCTGCAGAGTGACTCGATTAATCCCATTCGGACCCACGTTCTTGTCCGATGTGTCAGGAGGCAACGGAGGCTAAAGCCTGTAGCTACTTCAAGGTCAAGCCCTGATCTCCAATTACCTTGCGCTGGACGTCTATTCGCGACGATAAGTCGCACCTTCTTTTCCGTTTTTTACCTGAAGTGGCAGTCTGGGCACACGCGGTTCGACTAAATCAAAGTGTATTTCTATAGTCTTAGCCGTTTGTTTCTAGTTGTTGCTAAATCTCAATTTAAGTTTCTAATTTCAGTCGGCCGATAGTAATACATGAGAAATGGGAAATGGGTTGCATAACGTATTTGTAATGTTGCAGTCACCTTGTTGATAGGCGGCAGCGTCTAAATTCCCCTTCACTTGGAGCCTTGCCGACCTAATCTGCGATGGTCGAAGCGTTTATCTCCGAAAATTAACTTATTGAATTGGCGACTTCGCACATCTTAAGTAGAGGGTTTTTAATTGCTATCATGTCAATCTCCTCAAAATAGCTTTGGGCTGAGTCTTGCTCTTTCTGCTTTTTGCGTGACACTTTTTTTATACAATTCGCCGGTCGCCGCAGATACAAAACCAAGCTCAATAAGTATTGAGCAGGCTTTAGATATAGCATTTTCAAATAATCCAGAACTTGCAGCGGCTGAAAGGGAAATAGGCATCGCAGAAGGCGCGAGAAAGCAAGCCGGGGTTATTCCAAACCCAGAGTTGTCTTGGAGTGTAGAAGATACTCGTAGTGATTCGCGGATCACCAGTGTGCAGGTTACTCAGCCTATTGAGTTGGGCGGCAAGCGCGGTGCCCGCATTGGTGTTTCTGAACGTGAACAGGATGCGGCCGCGATTGAGTTTGAGCGTAGAAAGAATGCGCTGCGTGCGGACGTTATTCAGGCGTTTTATTCGGCGTTAAATGCTCAAGAAGGTTTGGTGTTAGCAAACAAATCTTTAGAGCTAGCCAACAGGGGCGTGCAGGTAGCGGAGGGTCGTGTCAAAGCAGGGCAGGTATCACCTGTTGAGATTGCAAGGGCCCAAGTGCAGCGGTCCGAGGCAAAATTGGACTTCAACCGGGCTATGACCAGCTCTCGACTTGCATACAAACGCCTGGCTCTAGTCACTGGATCTCAGTCCGTAATGTTTGACCACGTCGCGGGTAGTCCTGACTCCCTGCCCACAATCCCCAACAAACCGGATCTGCTAAATCGGATATCCCAGACGGTTGAAGTAAGACTGGCGAATAAACGGGTAGAGAGAGACGACTCTGCTATTGATCTTGAGAAGGCACAGAGAATTCCGAATATCGATGTAAGTGTCGGAAGTCAGTATGACGCAGGCCTTCGAGAAAGAGTTAACTTGGTTGGCCTGTCTATACCGCTTCCACTATTTGATCGTAATCAGGGAAATATTCTTTCCGCCAGTCGGCGTGCAGATCAGGCCAGAGATAACAGAAATGCTACGGAACTCAGGTTGTACTCGGAGGCGCAGCAGGCATTCGAACAATGGGATAACGCGCGGAACGAGATCGACTCGATTCGGGATGACTTACTTCCTGTAGCACAACGCACTGTGGAAAGTGCGGTTCGCGGATTTGAAATGGGCAAGTTCGCATTTATTGACGTGTTAGACGCGCAGCGGACTCTCGTGAGCATGAGAGTCAAGTATCTAACCACGCTGGATGAAGCTGTTTCAGCCTGGGTGGTGTTAGAAAGAATTTATGGGGTGCAGTTAGAGGCGCGAGTCGAGAAGTAATCATCTCTTAAGGCTAACTAGCGCTGTTCGCTTTATAAACTCAGATGGCTAGCCATGGCCGTTTGGTTTTTATTTTTAAAAACTTAATTGGAGTTTTCAAATGGCATCGACAATTCCCAAGAAACAATGGCTGGCAATTGCGATTGTAATCGCAGTTGGAGTCGCTACTTCAGGGGTGATACTTGGAGGTAATTCTTCAAAGAATAGTGACGCCAGTTCTGCTTCAAGTGATGCTCACGAAGACTCTTCTGGGCACGCTGATGAGGAGCACCATGGCGAGAAGCCTGCTACGTCCCATGAGGACGTTCAAAAGCATGGTGATATCGAACACCATGGTGCGTCGCAACCAACCGTAGGCCCCCATGGGGGCAAGCTGTTTGCGGAGGGCTCCTATGGCCTGGAGTTGACCATATTCGAGAGTGATCAACCCGAGCTGAGACTCTACACCTACCTTGACGATAAGCCCGTTGACCCTTCATTGAGCAGTGTTCAGGTCACCCTGCAACGTCTTGGGCAACCGCTTCAGATAATCAAGTTCACCAAAGAAAACGATTATTTGCGCGGAGACGCGCCCGTCCCAGAACCCCACTCCTTCAAGGTCGGTATCGCATCTAAGTACGCGGGGGCGAGTTACTCATTTGGTTTTGAGCAAGCAGAGGCTCAGGTGACCATGACGGATGCCCAGCTAGACCAAGGAGGAGTGACTATTGCAACCGCGGGGCCGGCAAAGATCGCATCCACGCTCCAACTGCTAGGCGAAGTTCGTTACAACGATGACCAGACAGTTCAGGTCACTCCTCAGCTAGCCGGGCGCGTGGATGTTGTCTCGGCGAGTGCCGGCGAGACAGTACGCAAAGGACAATTGCTGGCCAAAATATCCAGTCAAGCGTTGGCAGAGCTTCGAGGCGAACTGCTGGCGGCTCAGCAGCGATTGGAGCTGGCGCGTACGACTTACAAGCGCGAGAAACAATTGTGGGAAGAGAAGATTTCGGCTGAGCAGGATTTCCTGCAAACGCAGGTTGCTATGCAAGAAGCTTCCATCGCCGTGCAGCGACTTCAGCAACAGATGTCTTCCCTAGGTGGTTCGCCAGCCAAGGGCCAGAAACTAACGGACTTCGAGATCCGCTCGCCAATTGATGGAGTAATCACGAGCAAAAGCATAACGGTCGGACAGATATTGAAGGAGGACACTCCTGTCTTCACGGTTTCCGATCTCTCCACGGTTTGGGTCGACACGACTGTTGCAGCGAAAGACCTCAAGGTCATTGCTGTTGGGCAGAAAGTTGTCGTTGGTGCGAACGCTTTTGAGGCCAAGTCTGAGGGCCGCATTTCTTATGTGAGTTCGCTAGTCGGTGCGCAAACCCGTTCCGCCACCGCTCGGATAGTGCTCGCTAATCCCCAGGGAATTTGGCGCCCTGGATTGCCTGTAAGTGTTGAGGTTGTATCCCACGAAAAACAGGTCCCGGTAGCCATTTCCGTCGAAGCAATTCAAACCTTTAAAGACTGGCAGGTGGTGTTCGCACGCGTCGACGACAAGCTCGAAGCAAGACCATTAGATCTAGGCCAGTCCGACGGCAAGTTGGTGGAAGTTGTCTCCGGCCTAAGCCCTGGCGACCGCTACGCGCAGAAGAACAGCTTCCTGATTAAGGCCGAGCTTGGAAAGGCCGGCGCGAGTCATGCCCACTAATTCGGAGCCGAGCCATGAAACAAGTTACAGCAGTTTTTCGCCCTATCCGGCTTGAGGCTATTGAGCAGGCTTTTCATGCATTGCCGCACCTACCGGGATTCACCATCTTGCCTGCGCGAGGACATCCACGTGGGCATGGCCCAGATCATAGATACGTCGCAGACGATTGGGATTTTGATGGACACCAACACTTGGTTCTTCTGGCCTTTTGCTCAGACGAAGTGGTTGAGGAACTTGTGCAGGCCATTTCGACAGCTGCATACACAGGCGTTCCGGGCGATGGAGTCGTCGCTGTTTCGTCGTTGACCGAGGCCCTGCGCATCCGAACTGGAGAGCGCGGTGATGCTGCGCTTTGAGGAAGTCTGAATGTACGAAAGGCTAATTCGCTTCGCAATTGATCAGCGCTGGCTGGTATTGCTGGCCGTGATCGCAATGGCAGCCGTGGGTGTATACAGCTACCAGAAACTACCCATCGACGCAGTTCCGGACATTACAAACGTTCAGGTTCAGATTAATACGGAGGCCCCTGGCTACTCGCCACTTGAAGCCGAACAGCGCGTCACGTTCCCCATGGAGACGGTGATGTCCGGGCTTCCTAATCTAAAGGAGACCCGCTCGATTTCTCGTTATGGCCTTTCCCAGGTCACCGTCATTTTTGAAGACGGTACGGATATCTATTTCGCTCGCCAATTGGTCAACGAGCGGATCCAAGAGGCGCGCGGCAACCTGCCTTCCGACCTAACACCTGGAATGGGGCCAATAGCCTCCGGCCTTGGCGAGATTTATATGTGGACCATTGAGGCAGCAGAGGGCGCTAAGAAGCCTGATGGGACCTCTTACACGCCGATGGACTTGCGCGAGATTCAAGATTGGATTGTTAAGCCGCAACTTCGCACTGTTTCAGGCGTGACCGAAATCAACACCATTGGTGGATATGCAAAAGAGTTTCACGTTTCTCCCTCACCGGAGCGACTAGTCGCTCATGGCTTAAGTCTTGAGGACATCGTCACAGCTCTGGATAACAACAATGCCAACGTAGGTGCGGGCTACATCGAGCGTAGCGGTGAGCAATATCTGATTCGTGCACCTGGTCAGGTGGCGAATACTACTGATATTGCCAACATCGTTATTCGAAACGTAGGCGGTGTGCCCGTGCGGATTGGCGATGTTGCAGACGTAGGCCTAGGCAAGGAGTTGCGTACAGGCGCGGCGACAGAGAATGGGCAAGAGGTGGTTCTTGGGACCGCCTTCATGTTGATTGGCGAGAATAGTCGAAAGGTCTCTCAGGCGGTCGACGCTCGCTTAACAGAGATCAATCTCACCCTACCCGCCGGTGTGAAAGCCAAAACTGTCTATGACCGGACGGTGCTGGTAGAGAAGGCTATCAATACGGTTAAGAAAAACCTGATTGAAGGCGCGTTGCTGGTTATCGCGATCCTCTTCCTTTTCCTGGGCAACATCCGTGCGGCATTGATCACCGCAATGGTGATTCCATTGTCCATGTTGTTCACGTTTACGGGGATGGTAAGCAATCGAGTCAGCGCCAACCTGATGAGCTTAGGCGCGCTGGACTTCGGGATCATTATTGATGGAGCAGTGGTAATTGTAGAAAACTGTGTACGCCGTCTAGCGCATGCTCAGGCTGCGGCAGGCAGGACACTCACACGTAACGAGCGATTTCATGAGGTATTCGCTGCCTCCAAAGAAGCCCGTAGACCCCTGATGTTTGGTCAATTAATCATCATGGTTGTGTACCTGCCAATCTTTGCTCTAACTGGCGTTGAAGGAAAGATGTTCCACCCGATGGCGTTCACCGTTGTTGCCGCGCTGCTTGGTGCAATGATCCTCTCGGTTACATTTGTTCCTGCTGCAGTGGCACTTTTTCTCAACGGCAACGTTAGCGAAAAAGAAAATTTCCTGATGGTTTGGGCTAAGCGTGGCTACGCGCCGTTGCTTGATTGGGTGATGGCGAGCAAAGCCTTAGTGCTTACGGTTGCGACGGTCGCAATGGTGCTTTGTGGGTTGATCGTTTCTCGCATGGGCAGCGAGTTTGTGCCGAGCCTAGACGAGGGAGATATTGCCCTACACGCGATGCGCATTCCCGGAACAAGCCTGTCTCAATCCCTAGATATGCAGGTTCAACTGGAGAAGAAGATTAAGTCCTTTCCGGAAGTCGAAACCGTCTTTGCCAAGCTAGGTACCGCAGAAATTGCGACGGACCCTATGCCACCTAACGTTGCCGATAATTTTGTCATGCTCAAACCTCGAGCCCAATGGCCCAACCCGGACAGAGACAAGGCTGAGCTGGTCGCCGCGATCCAAGAGGAGATCGAGCAGGTTTCAGGCAACATGTATGAATTTACGCAGCCAATTCAAATGCGTTTTAACGAGCTGATCTCCGGGGTCCGAAGTGACGTCGCGGTGAAGATTTTTGGCGATGACATGGATGTGATGAATCAAACAGCAGCAGAAATTGCGGAAGTTTTGGAAGGCATAAGCGGGGCGGCTGACGTGAAGGTAGAGCAAACGTCTGGTCTTCCAATGCTTAGCGTCGAAATCGACCGAGAGAAAGCATCGCGCTTTGGTTTAAACGTTTCAGATGTACAGAGCGCCATTTCCACCGCGGTTGGCGGACGTGAAGCCGGTGCGGTTTTTGAGGGGGATCGACGCTTTGACATCCAAGTCCGCTTGCCGGACGACTGGCGCAATGATGTGGAGAAAATCAAGCAGCTGCCCCTCCGTTTAGAACAAATAGTGGGGACTGAAGCGACGGGGTTTGTTCGCTTGGCAGATGTTGCCGAAGTGATTTCTTCTTTGGGCCCCAATCAGATTAGCCGTGAGAATGGGAAGCGGCGTGTTGTAGTTACCGCCAACATTCGAGGACGAGATATAGGCTCGTTTGTTGCGGAGGCAGAGCAGAAAATTGCCGATGCGGTTAAAACGCCTTCAGGGTATTGGACCACCTGGGGAGGCACATTCGAGCAACTGGAGTCCGCGTCCAAGCGTTTGCAGATAGTTGTTCCGGTGTCTTTGCTTTTGGTCTTCATGCTCCTGTTTATGATGTTTGGGAATGTGAAGGATGGCCTCCTGGTGTTCACTGGAGTCCCGTTTGCGTTGACCGGGGGCATCCTGGCGCTGTGGTTGCGTGACATCCCATTGTCTATCTCTGCCGGAGTAGGCTTTATTGCTCTGTCGGGCGTGGCTGTCCTGAATGGTCTCGTGATGATTTCGTTTATTCGCAGTTTGCGGGAGAACGGAATGGGGTTAGACGAGGCAATTCGTGAGGGCGCGCTGACACGGTTGCGACCGGTGCTGATGACTGCGTTGGTTGCCTCTTTGGGATTTATTCCAATGGCGACTGCGATAGGTACGGGGGCGGAAGTGCAGCGTCCGCTGGCAACGGTGGTCATTGGGGGGATTCTTTCATCCACAGCGTTGACACTTTTGGTTTTACCGTTGCTCTATCGCCTGGCGCATCGCAAAGGCTAGCAACGCACGTTAGATACACTTAAAGAAAAGCCCCGTTTGCGCGGGGCTTCTTCGTGCTCAGCCATTCATCTCAAGAGGATGGCAGGAGCAGCCCTCGCCTTCCGCAGCCTTTTCCAGATTGCGCATAATTCCGCATCCAGCTGAGCTTTTATTGGATTGGCACGTGTCCCGCAAGGTATGCAACTGGATTTCTAATTGGCGCAGTGATTCGACCTGGTGGTGTATACGCTCGATCTGCCCGTCAATTAGGTGATTGATTTCTTCGCATGCGAGTTCGGGACTTGCTTGGAAGCTTCGAAGCGTTCTTACGTCAGGCAGCCCCATACCCAGCGAGCGACAGTGACGGATGAAGTTCAGTTGCACCAAGTGAGCATCGGTGTAACGGCGGTAACCGTTAGCTTCGCGCTCCGGAGCCTCCAATAATCCCTCCCGTTCATAAAAGCGTACGGTCTCAACGTCGCAGTCACTGCGCTGCGCGAGTTCGCCAATTCTCATGAAAACATCCTCACAAAAGCCCTTGACCCTGTAGTAGGTACAGGCTGTTGAATGATCGCATTGTTTTCAGGAGGACACTATATGAGCGAGCACACCGAGCCAAAACCACAGCCTTGCGGCGACGGGCAGCAGCAAAAGTCGTGCTGTGGACCCCAGCAAGCCCCTCACCATGATCACGATCACGATCACGATCACGATCACGACGCACCTCTGCCGGTCCAAGGCCATCAACATTCAAAGCCTGCGAGCCCAGTTGATAGCTGCTGCAATGCGGGGTCCAAATCGACTGCGCCTGCGACCTCCAAGAGTACGCAAGCCGCGCCTGAAGGTGCGAGCTCCGTTCGCTATCGCATTGATAAGATGGACTGTCCGACGGAAGAACGGCTTATACGAAATCGCCTAGAACCCATGCCTGGTATCACTAGGCTCGACTTCAATCTGTTGGATAGGGAGTTGACGGTCTACCACCGGCTTGAAGACGTCCAGCCGATTGCTGCGGCGCTAAACTCCCTAGATATGGCACCCAAAATGCTGGAGGCGGGCGCGCCTGTATCTGAAGCCCCTCCTGCGGTTAGCAAGAAACTGAAAGTACTTCTGGCCCTCAGTGGTATTGCTGCAATCAGCGCAGAGGCCATCGCATGGACAACAGGCGAGGAAAGCTCCTGGGCGGTAATGGTATTAGCAGCTTTTTCAATCTTTAGCGCCGGCCTGCCTACTCTCAAAAAGGGTTGGATTGCACTCAAAAACCTTACTCTGAATATCTACTTCTTGATGTCCTTGGCAGTCATCGGGGCTGTTTTGATTGGTAAATGGCCAGAAGCGGCGATGGTGGTCTTTCTGTTCGCAGTCGCTGAGGCGATTGAAGCTTTGTCGTTGGAAAGGGCACGTAACGCTATTAAGTCTCTGACGGCTCTGGCTCCTGAAACCGCGGAAGTTAGGACGGGCGAGAGTTGGCAGGAGCAAGCGGTTGCGACAGTGGCTGTGGGCTCCTTGATTCGGGTACGAACAGGTGCTCGGGTACCCTTAGATTCTCAGGTTGTTGCAGGGCGAGCCGCACTAGATCAGGCACCCATTACGGGCGAGAGCCTCCCTGTAGATAAGCAAGTCGGTGATCCTCTGTACGCAGGCAGCATCGTCACAGATGGAGTGGTGGAGGCCAATGTCACGGCAACAGCCGGTGATAGCACGTTGGCCCGTATTGCTTCGGCAATCCAGGATGCCCAGTCACAACGGGCTCCAACTCAACGCTTTGTTGATCAGTTCGCTCGTTACTACACCCCCGCGGTCGTAGTGCTTGCGGTCCTGATGGCTTTACTCGGCCCAGTCCTCTTCGACGGTACATTTAGCTATTGGGCTTACCAGGCTCTAGTAATGCTGGTGATCGCATGTCCTTGTGCTCTAGTTATCTCAACACCTATCACGGTCGTAAGCGGATTAGCGTCAGCAGCTAGGCAAGGCATCCTGGTTAAGGGTGGTGTTTACCTTGAAGGCGGGCGTTTGCTTAAAGCGATGGCGCTCGACAAGACAGGCACCCTGACTCAAGGGAAACCAACGCTGACCGATGCCGAATCGCTGGGTGCAGTGCCCATTGAGCAGGCACTTCTTATTGCAGCGAGCCTAGATGAAAAAAGCACCCATCCAGTCGCTCAAGCGTTGGTTAAAGGTTGGCGCGAGAGGCAACCCGAGTCGCTATTGCTCCCTGTCGAGGAGTTCGGCGTACTTAATGGCAAAGGTGTCAAAGGTCGTATCGATCAAAAGTCTTGGCATCTTGGGAATCACCGCCTCGTCGAGGAACTAGGTGTCTGTTCGCCGGAGGTCGAGTCGCGTCTGGCGTTGCTTGAGAACACAGGGAAAACGGCCATTGTTCTTTGTAGCGAAACAGGGCCTGAAGCCGTATTTGCTGTCGCCGATACACTAAGGGCTGAAAGCATTGAAGCGGTTGCGCTGCTGAAAAAACTTGGCGTCGAGCCAGTAATGCTCACCGGTGATAACCCTGCGACTGCGAAGGCCATCGCTGGACCGCTTGGTATAGAAGATGCCCGAGGCAATCTCATGCCTGAAGATAAACAGGCGGCCATTGCCGAGCTAAAAAAACGCCATGGCGCAGTGGGAATGGTTGGCGATGGGGTAAACGATGCGCCTGCATTGGCTCGGTCTGACATCGGGTTTGCGATGGGCGCCGCCGGCACTGCAACTGCGCTAGAAACTGCCGACGTCGCGATCATGGATGATGATCCCAGAAAACTTGCAGTCTTCATTCGTTTGAGTCAACGGACCGCCTACATTCTTAAGCAAAACATCATCCTCGCCCTAGGTATCAAGGTGGTGTTTATGGGGCTCGCTTTAAGCGGCCATGCGACGTTGTGGATGGCGGTTTTTGCAGACTTAGGTGCAAGTCTGCTGGTGGTATTCAACGGCTTGCGCTTGCTTCGAAAATGACCTCTCGCTGAGAGGTTTTTGAGGTCTCGCTATACCGTTCTAAGCCCCCGAATGGTCTTTAAAAACTTGGATCGACAATGAAAACTTGGCTCGCATTGACAACGCTTTTTCTATTTTCAAGCGCTTCCACATTTGTTTTAGGTGCCGAGCAATTGAGGGTGTTTGGTTGGGTTGAAGAAGGGAAACTCCTGCCGGAAAAAGTCTCGCTGAAAACGAAATTAGACACAGGCGCTCTCACATCGTCGATGGATGCGAAGGAGCTTGAGTCGTTCAAACGAGACGGTGCGGACTGGGTTCGCTTCAAGGTAGAAGTTAAGGACGAAGACTCCAAACAGAATGTCAGCATTCCGATTGAACGGAAGGTAGAACGACGAGTAAAGGTACGCGGCGCGGGAGGAGCGGAGCATAGGCCGGTAGTGCGTATGCAAATATGTGTTGGAGACAAGATTTTAAATGAGGAGTTCTCTCTGAAGGATAGAGGGCAAATGCTGTATCCAGTACTGATTGGTCGCAGAACATTGGAACGATTGGGTGCTGTGGACGTTTCGAAAACGTTCACGATTGAGCCTAACTGCAAAGTCTAAACGCTGGCAGTCACATTGATTCGGGTGTTCGCTATGGTGGCCTATGGGACATACTGCGGGTTAGCGCCAACATTGCAGTAATGTAATTCGTTGCTCATGCCGGTGTTAGTTTCACCCTCGTAAGATCGAGTGCATTCCGAAAACGATCCACCATTTTCCGGCGGAGTTGGAGACCGATCTTATGAGAATTATTGCTTGTCTGCTTGTGGCTCTATTAGCAGTCGGAAGCGCATCAGCCTTTGCGAAGCAAGACGGGTTTAGCAGGTCGGTGTACTACACCAAGAAGTTCCGACAAGAGCAGCGAAACAATCACCCGAAAAAAAGCGCGAACGAGTTGAAGACTGACTTGAAAAAGACTCCTCGCGACGAATCCTCTTACAGCTTGGATGCGGAGCAAAAAACCAAGAAATAGGAGGATATATCTCGCAAACAGGGCTGTTTGCAGCCTATCTTGGGGCCTCGCCGTCCGACCACCGAGCTGTCGTTCGCCAACTTATAAGAGCTTGATACTCTCAAGGTGCTGAACGACATGCACCGTCCAGAATTCAACTCTATTCGGAGCGCCTATATGAAGGATCTCAAAATGGTCGAGTTACAAGGCGTTTGGACGTTATTCGTGAAGGGTAAAGGCAATCGAGCGTGAGATGAATGGGCACTTCAATTCGGGCCGTCCGTTTTTACACACTCTGGGCCGATAGCAGTCCTTCACGACACTAAAGCGGCGAGCGAAGAAAGACGGCGGCACGCCCGGTAGCGGTCCCTTTTCCCTGTGTTGTGATATCCTAGGACCCTGCCCGTGGCGTCCTCTCCCGGCTAACAATACCGGTGACGAAACATGGTTAAGGCGACCTCAAGGAGGTCGCCTTTGTCATTTCTAGCGTCTGCTTTCATTTCTCAATCCACCTTTCCGTACAACTCGCTCCAGCGAAATGAGTGGATCTGAAGGGAATTGCTTCGTTGAAAGGATCGGGCGCCTCCCTCTACTCTTGACGGACGAGCAAAACTGAGTGCGTAGCTTAGCAAGATGACTGGGTGGTCATTCAATTATGAATTTCCGCATAAAGTTGCATAATTCCTTTATAGCTTACTGCTCTGCCGCTATTCTTTGATTTCTTGATGATTTATTGCGGCCAGCGGCGGCTTCTCAAGATTTTCATTTCCACTGCGTTTCACTTCAGTTGAAAGCTATCGAATGCTGATTCAGCCGTGTCTCTGGTCATGGCAGCTTTTGGCCGAGGCTGGGTAAAAACGTTTTCCGAGTCTGCAAAGACCAAAAGTTGGGCTGAAAAATGCGGTTCTACGCAAAATCTACTTCTGCGGACCTAGCGATAAATTTCAGACTTCTAGGAGACGCGCGCACTTCAATTTTTGCTCAGCGGTTTTACACACCCTGGGCCGATTGCTGCCCTTCGTGACGGACAGTTATCGGCCAAAAGCAGAATATTGCATCCGTCTGCCGCACTTGCGTTCAAGTCACTTCTGCATCAGCGCTGCAACGTGCTCCCGCATCCAAGGAACGGAGAGTTAGCATCCAGCGTGCATACCAGAATGGGTAGTTCTGTTCGGCTTTTTGACAGGTGTGTGGTAATTCTGCAGGTTAGGACATTCCGTCAGGAGGACACGTGATCAGTCATTTTTTGCGCGGCATCCGTACTTCTATTGGGGGCATCTTCTGCTCTGAACAGCGGCCTACGAGGGAATCGTGGAATCTGGTCCCGCTGACTCCTGAGTATCAGGCAGAAGAGCACAGCGGTTATGTCGCGGCTATCGAAGTTGCCCTCTCCATGGATCAGATCCGCAACATAGCGTTGTCCGGAAATTACGGAGTCGGCAAGAGCAGTATCATGCAGGAAGTCGCTCGGCGGCAGGATCATCGCATCGTAGAGTTATCGCTCTCGACGCTTGCGCCTATTGAAGCTTCTCAGCTTGATAATTCAGTGCCTATCCAGGCCACAACCCCAACCAACCGCATCCAGCAAGAGATTGTCAAACAGCTGCTTTATCGAGAATATCCGAGCCGAACCCCAGGCTCACGATTTCGGCGTATTGAGCGCTTCCAATGGGGGCGGGCGATCGGAACGTCGGTACTGCTGGGGTTTGTCGTTGCTGTAATATTCCTTCTTACGGAATGGACGGCAAAGATTGCTTCGGTGTTCACGCCATATGCAGAAATAGGTGTTTGGGCTCATCCTGTCATTTGGTGCGCCGCGGCGCTGATTAGCCTGCTGGTGAGTTGGTTGTTTTATGGAAAGCTGCATATCCAGCAGCTCTCCGCAGGATCTGCGACCGTCACGCTCAACGAAAGCTCCGTTTCTTACTTTGACCAATATCTCGACGAGATCGTCTACTTCTTTGAAGTCTCAGATCGCGATGTTGTGCTCTTCGAAGACATTGATCGGTTCAACGACTCTCATATCTTTGAGACGCTTCGGGCGCTAAATACCTTGCTCAACGCCTCGCCCCAGATCAAGAAACCGATCCGATTCATCTACGCCATAAAAGACAGCATCTTTGATCGCATCGGCCTTGAGATAGAAGGTCGCCATCGTAATACGGACGTGCTCCCGACGGACGATCCCGCACAGATCGAGGCTATACGCGCTAACCGTACGAAATTCTTCGATCTGGTCATCCCGGTGGTTCCCTTCATTACGCACCGGAGCGCTCGTAACTTGGCGCTCCAGCTGCTTGGTCAAGTCGAGCACCAGATAGCTCCGGAGCTGCTCGACCTAGCGACGCAGTACGTGCCAGACATGCGGCTGCTTAAGAACGTCCGCAACGAATTCATCGTTTTTCGCGACCGTATCTTCTCCGGTGACGGCAAGCACCTCAAACTGAGTGAAACGGACCTGTTTGCGATGATGCTCTACAAGAGCACGCACCTAGCAGACTTCGAGACAATTCGGCTGGGCCATAGCAAGCTAGACAAACTCTACAAGTCCAGCCGCGAACTGGTGACCGAGAACATCAAGCAAATCGAGAACGAGCTTCGCGTGCCTCGCCAGCAGATAGCGAGGATCAACGGGGCTGCTACCCGCAGCACTCGGCTGGGCAGGAGTCTGCTGGCTCATGTGCAGCGGACAGTTCAAGCTGTGGGCTTTCAGCCCCTGAATGCAAAGTACTTGCATGGGGGCGTGGTGATAACTCCGGATGACCTTATGGGAGAGCAGTTTTGGACAAGCTTCGTCTCGTCAGACGGCGGGTCAGATCTCCAATGGCGCAACCCCAACTACGGTCAGTCGCTATCTTTCAGTCGTGACAGCCTCGTAGCTGCGCTTGGTGATCCTCTGGACGCCGAGAGCTGGAACGAAGCCGATCATGAGGCGCTCACTGAGAAGATCGATGAAAAGATGGAGGACATCAGATTCCTGCGGAGCGCTGATCTTGGTGATCTCATCAAACGACCGGAATTCTTGGTCCAATTTGAGGAGAGCAAACAGTCCCTTGAAGTAATAGCGAAGATCGTACTGACGCCGGGCTTGGCCTACCAGATCGTCCGTGCGGGGTATATCAACCGCAACTTTACGCTTTATACGTCAACCTTCCACGGGGATCGCGTGGGGTCCGCTGCCACGAATTTCATCATCCATCACATCGAGCGAGACTTGATGGACTACCACTTCGACCTTGCCCCGGAGGACGTGGACGCTGTTGTCCGCGAGCGAGGCAAGAGCGCACTGAAGGAGCCTGCACTTTACAACATCGCTATTTTAGATCGACTTCTGGTCTCAGATATCGATGCTGCAGATATCATGATTCGCTCTCTAATCGGTCTCGGGGAGCGCCAGGCTAGTTTTCTGCAGGCATACCTTACCGCAGGGGACGAGTGCCCACGGCTCATTGAAAGGTTTACGGCCGCATCCAACCAAGTGCTTACCTATCTCGTCAGTCAGGCGGACCTGGACGACTCTTCAAGGCTCGCGTTAGTGAATGTAGCGCTAGCAAACCTGACGCGGTCAAAGCAGCGAGTAGATTCTGCGGTGTCGTCCTACCTGTCAGCTCACTATGTTGAGTTCACGGTGCTAGCGTCCGATTCAACCTCTCCGATCCAGGCCGAACGCATTGGCGTACTCTTCGCAGATGCCGGTATTACCGTGCATCGTCTGGAACAGCTGGGGCCCCAAACTCGCACGTCGTTCGTTTCGCGCAATTTGTATGAGATCACGTATCAGAACCTCGCGATCGCCATCGACAATGCTTCAACCGTGGCCCTCGATCTCATTCGAGATCGGAACAAGACGGTGTACGACTATGTGCTCAGGCATTTGGGCAGATACTTGGAGGCGGTCGATGGCGCTTCCGCGACGATCAATGCGAACGAGCACTTCCTTTCAGTTATCGAAGATGTACTCTCGCTAGATGCGCCTCGCCTTAGGGACGTGATTGAGCGTGCGGCTCCAGACTGTGAAGTTACAGATCTCACAAAGGTGTCTGAGGGCTCGTGGCCAGACTTGGCCGAACATAGGCGTTTCCCATCAACGCTCAGTAACGTTAGCAAATACGTCGTGGCTCACGGAGAGGTCGATTCGCATCTCGCGAAAATCCTGACGGCTACTGGTGAGATCACTGACACCAACACTGGTGACGAGAAGTTGAAAACGGAGTTGGCCGCCGCAATTCTGGCATCTTCGGATCGCATCTCATCCGCTGCGCTACGTGCGAAGCTGGTCGAGAGTTTGAGCCTTGAAAACTACCTCAGTGTTGACAGGATCGCGGCAGAAGTTGGAGACCTCTTCTCGCAGTTGATCAAATACAATCTCATTGCGGATGACGCTACGTCCTATGAGCATCTAGCGGGCACGGATTGGCCTACGCGCAAAGCTTTCATCCGAGAATCGCAGAGCTTCTCAAGCTACATGACTCCGGCTTTGGTTGGCCAAGACCTGGCGGTACTTCTGGCGAGCGGTGAGATTGATTCGAAGATCAAAAATGTATTTGTCGAGCAAGCAGCAAAGTATGTGGAGGTGGCCAGTTACCGTGGACTGAACGAGCTGGCAGGATTCGCTACCAAATTCGGGCACGAACTCTCGCCTAATGTTGTGCAGAAGATGGCGCAAGAAAATGTTTCAGCGCACCAAATTCTACTGTTACTAAAGCCCCATCTAAGTGTGATCACTCGAGACCAGCTCTTCACCATCCTGAAGGCACTTGAGGGTGATTATGCAAAGCTCACTGAGGTGGGCCGCGGTAGATTGCGACTGCCGGATACACTTGCTGATCGTGAGCTTCTGGAACGTCTTCGCCGAGAAAAGACTGTCAGTAGCTACGACGATAATAAGGGAATGATTGAGGTAAACAGGAAGCGCAAGTGAGACTGGGCTATTGAACTACCCGGCTAGGGTGGCTTGCGCTGGAAAACTCCCACCCTACCCTTTGCTCCAGGTTCGGCGAGTGTAGGGAACGGGGGCACCTGAACCCTCAACGGGAGAAACATCCAAAATAACGGTGTCCAATTTAAGCAACAGTTCATCACACATGTCGTCAGCACGATCTGGAATGAGGGGGGTTTTACTAAGGATCTGCCGAACGACCCCATCTGCACGCTCCTCGATTATGTAAATAGTGTCACCTAATTCGACGGCCAGAGACTCGAGTAACTCATCAGAAATTCGTATCGCAGCGGCGCCGTTCCAGTCTTCGATTCTCACAGATTTTATATTCACTCTCTCGCTCCTAATGCCGGCATCAATCAGCGCTTGGTAGTTAGTACTCTGTATCCGCACCCTCGAATAGTTTTTACGTGTACGTCACCTCCTAAATTTCTCAGCTTAATGCGTATTCTATAAATCAGAGGGTTAATGGCTGAGTCAACTTCGCTCGTGCTTGAACCCTGAAGTCCGAGAACCTCGGCCAGCAATAATTTATCTACGGCTCGTGGTGCGTGCGTAGATAACAAGTGTAATACTTTCATTTGTTTTTCTGGGAGCTTTAAGGTTAGCCCGCCGACCGTAATCGTTCCTCCTTTGATGCATAGAGTCATGCCATCTAATTTTACCTGTGAGCTGCTGTGTATTGGGCGCAGCGTTCCAATAACGTGCCTAGTTAGATATTCGGACTTGAACGGTTTGAGCAATATGTCATCTAGCTTCGGATTGAAGTTTTTTTTGATTTCTCTAACTAAGTGAGGTTTTGCGAGAAAAATGCAGGGGGTGCTAGTGTTTAACGTCGAACTTATGCGCGAGGGAAAGTCGGTCAAAAGGTCGGGAATGCCGCCATCTATAACTATTGCTGAGAATTTGCAGGTGCGCATAATTTTGACCGCCAGCATGCAGGTCTCTGCCTCTTTTACCTCGTAACCTGACGTCTCAAGGTCGGCTCGAATACGGGATCGCATAGCGGGGTGATCGTGAGCGACAAGAATTTTGGATGGCTCAAGTTTTGAAACAGCTTTCATTTTAGTCGGCACTTTGAGCCAAACGGGCTACGCTGGGACGGCGAGCGATGCTCGGAGGCGATTTTTTAAGATAAATGAAATGGATTTTTGACATTTTTCGAAGTATCTCACTAACCCGTTGATTTTAATGTAGAAGATACGTTTCATAATTTTGAGACGATTTTCTTAATGGTTATTGAAAGATGCGGTGAACTGAGCCAGGTTCGCCCGGAGCCTTCGGGTTCCGGGCGTACTTCCTCGTAATAGATTTGTCCGACAATCCCGCCGTTAGCAGCACATTCGCAACAAATCCCCGCCACAACCCAGCTAAAGGCTGGCTGTAGTCCTGGCTGCAAACCGCTACACTGCGTGCCGTTTCTATTTTTTTGTTGAGGCCCGCGCGCATGAAATTTCGTTTTCTCCTCTGGATGCTGGGCCGCATGATGGCCAAGGCCAGCAAAACCAACCCCGCGTTTCAGCAGCAACTTGAAGGCCGTGATCTGGTGTTTCAATTGCACACCCTCGACGGCAAAGTGGCCCGTCACTTCATCGTTAAAGACCAACGCCTGACCAGCAAAGCGGGTGCTGCCACCCAGCCGGATTTCGCCCTGGGTTTTAAAGACGCCGACTATGGTTTCGCCACCATGAATGCCAAGAACAAGCAGTTGGCGTTTATGCAGGGCATCCAGAACAAAGACATCCAGATTCAGGGCAACCCGGCGCTGGTCATCTGGTTCCAAGGCCTGACCAAATACATCATGCCGAAGAAGAAAAAAGCCGCAGATAAAAAGGCTGCCTAACCAGACCGGGTAAAAACGCCGCCAGCGCCGTCGTTTTTACCCGCGCCAGATTGTCACTCTGCCGCATAGTTGCTAGTCGGCGCGCGGCGCTTTAGCTAGGCTGTGGGGAGTCTTTTTGGAAGCTCCCGTTATGCGCGCCTTATTTCTCCTTTCCCTGGTAATGCTGGCCACCACGGCCCAGGCAGAGCCGAGCAAGCCCACCGCCTTTGAACATGTCTTTGAACTGGCCGGTATTCGCCTGTTGTGCGAACAAAGCGGCCCGCTAATTCAGCGTGGTCTGCAGGACGCCCAGCAAAAGCAAGTCGACAAGGCTTTTAACGCCGATGTGATTTGTGCCGATTTGGCCAAACGCCTGGCGCCGAAGCTGACGGCCAAGCAGCTTGAACAGGCCAGCCTGGTTCTGGACAGCCCCTTGGCGCAGCGCTTTACCGAAGTGGAGCGTGCTGTGGGCGAGGGCAGTAACGTGGAAGGCCTGGCCAATTACCGCGAACAGCTAAGCAGTAAGCCGCCCCGCGCAGAGCGTGTGGCTCTGGTGCGTCGCCTGGACAAGGCAGCACACACCACTGAGCTTGCCACTTTGTTGCGTTATGAAGTGGGCAAAACCCAAGCACTGTTGGTTCTGCGGGCCAAAGGGCAAAACCTCAGCGAAGGCAAACTCAGTACCCAGACGGCCAAGCAAGTGGAACTGTTGCGCGTGTCCAGCGCCCAGGCGGTTGAGTCGTTTATGTTGTACGCCTACCGGCAGATGCCCAGCGGCGAGTTGACGGACTATGCCGCGCTGTATGAGCAGGAGCCGGTGAGCCAGTTGCTGGCGGCGGCGTTGCAGGAGTTGCCAGCAGTGTTCGCCGCACGGCGAGCGGCTTTGAAGTAGCGGTGGCACAGTCTGTAGGAGCTAGCTTGCTAGCGAACCCTGCAAACGACATTCGCGATCGATCTTTGCAGAAATAACAAAGGCGCCTTCGGGCGCCTTTGTTATTTCTGCAAATAGATCAGGCGTGGAACTGGGAGGCCAATTCCCGCAGTGCAGTTTCTGCTTCCAGCACTTTGTTGATGGCTTCGTTGGCTTTTTCGCGGGTAAGACCCAGGCGGTCGAGCAGGGCTTGGGAGATCTCGGCCTGCGGGCCGGAGCCGATGCCGCGGTTGCGCAGCAGGCCGACGGCCAGGCACACCAGATTCGGGTAGGCCGAATGGGCGCCTTCGTAGTCCGGGTCGTGTTGGAAGCGCAGCGCGGTGGCCAACTCGTCGGGCATATCCCAGAAGCGCATCAGCCAGGAGCCGATCTGTTCACGGGTGATACCCAGCAAATGCTGCTCGATATAGCTGTGGTCCAGGTGCGGGTTGACCTCCAGGTGCCGGCAGATCAGCGAGAAGTGCGGCGGGAACACATGGGCCAGCACCAGGTAGCCAAAGTTGTGCAGCAAGCCGGCCAGGTAGGTCAGGCCGGCTTCCGGGCGCTGGGCGCGCGGCATGGCACGGGTCAGGCCTTCGATCACGGCGGCGGTGTAGATCGCCTGGTGCCAGTACGGCGTGGCGTGCTGAGGTTGGTCTTTTGGCAAGGCCAGGGTTTTGCCCAAGGCCAGACCGAGGGCGAGGTTGATCACCAGATCGAAACCCAGCACGCGGACGATGGCGTCTTCCACCGAGCGAATTTTGCCCGGTGCCGCGTAGTACGGCGAAGCCGCCCAGCTCACGACTTGCGCAGCCAGCGCCGGGTCGGTTTCCACCACGCCGGTGATGTCGTCGACAGTGGCGTCCGGGTCAACGCGCAGCTTGATGATCTTTTGCGCGGTTTCTGGCAGCGGCGGAATTTCGATGGTTTCTTCCAGGCGTTGCTGAATGCGGCGAGCGGTGAAGGCTTGCACGGCCTGGGTAATTTCCGCGCGGTCGTCGTCCGGGCGGTCGAGGTTGGGGCGAATACCGCTCAATGGCTCGCCGAAGCGCGCGGCGCTGGCTTTGCTGAGCAGGGTTTTGTAGGCGTCGCGGGGGATTTCCAGCAGCACGCCGGCCTGCCCGGATTCGATCACCAGGGTCGGTGCCAGCAGCAGGTGTTCGTCATACAGGCACGGCGAGCTGGTCAGCGGCGGTAGTGCCGGCAGCAGGGTCAGGTTGTGCTTGGCGAGCATGCGGTCTTGGCGCTCGGGCTTTACCGCGGCGAGCTTGCGACCGGTCAATTCGGCGAGGCGATTGAGGTCGAGCAATTGGCTGTGGGGGTAGAGCACGAGAAGGGCGCCGATGGCGTCGTCCAGCAGCACTGCTTGCACGCGCTGGGCGAGGGCCAATTTCGGTTGCTCGTAGCAAACCTGATACGGAACGCCCAGTTTCTCGAGCAACTGCAGAATTACCGTCGGCGGTTGCGGCGAGGTATCGGTTGCGAGGGCTACTTCCGTCATGATCGTGCATCCGGTGCGTTAGGTTGCCCGAGTATAACGGGCCAAGATTCTGACTGACCGGTCACCCGACGGGCGTTTGTGAGTTGTATCACACTTGTCCGTATTGCTGGCCATGGCGCAGCCAGCGCTCTAACAATGGGCTGACATGTTGCGGCCAGTGGGCCAGCAGCTCTTGCGCGGCGTCGCGCACGGCGGGCAGCAGGTCGGCATCGCGCATTAGGTCAGCGACTTTAAATTGCAGCAGGCCGGTTTGCCGGGTGCCGAGCATTTCGCCAGGACCGCGCAGCTCTAGGTCTTTTTCGGCAATCAGAAAGCCATCGCTGGTTTCGCGCATGATCCCCAGCCGCTCCCGACCCAGTTGCGACAGCGGCGGATGGTAGAGCAGCACGCAGTGGCTGGCGGCGCTGCCCCGACCCACGCGGCCGCGTAGCTGGTGCAACTGCGCCAAGCCCAGGCGCTCGGGGTTTTCGATAATCATCAAGCTGGAGTTGGGCACGTCGACGCCCACTTCAATCACCGTGGTCGCCACCAACAGCTGCAGCGCGCCTTCTTTGAATTGCTGCATCACCGCCGCTTTTTCCGCCGGCTTCATACGCCCGTGAATCAGCCCGACATTTAGGCCGCCAAGGGCTGCCGACAGGTCTTCATAGGTGGTTTCAGCGGCCTGGCAGGTGAGCTCTTCGGACTCTTCAATCAGCGTGCACACCCAATAGGCCTGCCGACCTTCATGGCACGCCGAGCGCACCCGCTCAATCACTTCAAAGCGGCGGCTGTCGGCGACCAGCACGGTATTTACCGGGGTGCGGCCGGGTGGCAGTTCGTCGAGGATCGAGGTGTCCAGGTCGGCGTACGCACTCATCGCCAGGGTGCGCGGAATAGGGGTGGCGGTCATGATCAACTGGTGCGGGCACATGCGCCCGTCGACGCCTTTTTTGCGTAGCGCCAAGCGTTGCTGTACGCCGAAACGGTGTTGTTCGTCGATCACGACCAGGGCCAAGCGTTTGAACTGCACCTCGTCCTGGAACAGCGCGTGGGTGCCCACCACCATCGGCGCACCGGCGGCGATCTGTTCGAGCGAGGCGGCGCGGGCCTTGCCTTTGAGCTTGCCGGCCAACCAGGCGACGTCGTAACCCAGCGGGTTCAGCCAACGTTGAAAGTTGATGAAGTGCTGCTCGGCGAGAATCTCCGTCGGCGCCATTAGCGCCACCTGATAACCGGCCTCCAGCGCTTGCAGCGCGGCCAGGGCGGCGACCACGGTCTTACCGGCGCCTACGTCGCCTTGCACAAGGCGCAACATGGGTTCGCGTTGGCTGAGGTCATAGGCGATTTCCGCGCCGACCCGCTGCTGAGCGCCGGTAGGGGCGAAGCCTAAGTTTTTCAGGAATTTGGCCGGCAGCTTTTTCGCCTTGGGCAACTGCGGCGCCTCTTGCGCCCGCAGGCTTTCACGCAAGCGTTGCAGCGACAATTGGTGAGTCAGCAGCTCTTCAAAGGCCAACCGATGCTGCGCCCAGTGGCGGCCTTCGGCGAGCTCTTCAAGGTTGGCGTCGGCCGGCGGGCGGTGCAGGTAGCGGATGGCTTCGTCGAGCGGGCCGAGTTGGTATTCGCGGGCCAGTTCGGCGGGCAGCCAATCCGGCAGGCTATGGGGGCCAAGACGGGCCAGGGCCTGTTCGCTCAGTTGGCGCAGGCGCTGTTGGGTCAGGCCCTCGGTGGTCGGATAGATCGGCGTCAGGGTTTGCTCGACGCCGGTGTCGCTTTCGGCGGTCAAGGCGCGGTATTCCGGGTGGTAAATCTCCAGGCCGGAGGCGCCGGGGCGGGCTTCGCCGTAGCAGCGCAGTTGTGTACCGCGCTTCATGCCGTCTTTTTGCGCTTGGCTAAAGTGGTAGAAGCGCAGGCTCAGGGTGCCGCTGCCGTCTTGCAGGCGCACCAGCAGGCTACGGCGTTTGCCCATCAGCACATCGGCGCCGGCCACCACCCCTTCGACCACGGCGTCCTGGCCCGGGCGCAACGCGCCTATAGGCACAACGCGGGTGCGGTCTTGGTAGCGCAGGGGCAGGTGGAACAGCACGTCTTGCAGGTTTTCCAGACCCACGCGGGCGAGCTTTTCTTCCAACGCGGCGCCCACGCCTTTCAGCGCGGTTACCGGCACCGCCGCCAACTCAGTCATGTGCGCGCGGCCTTAGGCAGTTTGCGACAGTGGGCGAGCGATCGAGCACAGGCGAATCGAGTCGGCCAGCACGTCGATGGCCTTTGGCCGCGGGAAGCTGGCGCGCCAGGCGATGGCCACCGTGCGGAAGGGTACCGGCGGCGTCAGAGGGCGCACGTCGAAAACGCCGGGGGCGTAGTGATGGCTGTCGACTGCCGAGAACGGCAGGATTGAGATACCCATGCCAGAAGCAACCATATGGCGGATGGTCTCCAGCGAGCTGGATTCCACCGTAGTGTGCTTGGCGTGTTCATCGCCGCCTTTGCGCAGGGTTGGGCAGGCTTCCAGCACTTGATCGCGGAAGCAGTGGCCTTCACCGAGCAACAGCAGGCTTTTGTCGTTGAGCAATTCGGCGTCGATGGTCTTCTTCGCGGTCCAGGCGTGGCCGGCCGGCAGCAGCACGTAGAAGGGCTCGTCGTAGAGCACTTTGGTCAGTACGTCGGCTTCCTGGAACGGCAGCGCGATGATGATGGCGTCGAGCTCGCCGTTGCGCAGTTTGTCGCGCAATACGTGGGTGAAGTTTTCTTCGATATACAGCGGCATCTGCGGTGCAACGCGGTGCAGTTGCGGAATCAGATGGGGGAACAGGTACGGGCCAACGGTGTAAATGGCGCCGACTTTGAGCGGCGCGGCCAGTTGGTTTTTGCCGGCTTGGGCCAGTTCGCGAATGCCCTGGGCTTGTTCCAGCACTTTCTGCGCCTGGGTGACGATGCCCTCACCGACGGGGGTAAGGCGCACCGCGCTTTTACTGCGCTCGAAAATCAACACCCCGAGCTCGTCTTCGAGCTTTTTAACCCCGACCGAGAGGGTTGGTTGGCTGACATGGCAACGCTCGGCCGCACGCCCGAAATGCTGCTCTTGTGCCAGGGTGACGATGTAGCGCAGTTCGGTGAGGGTCATAGTGTTTTTCCAAGCATAGCGGTTGTATTCAATGGAACCAACAGGCAACTCCAACGCTGCGCGCTGGCGAATGGGTAAGAAGGGTCGCAAGGCGACCCTTCTTTAATTGCTTGCGCCCTGCAGGTTGAAGTTAAGCGGGTAGTTCACCAGTACCTGGCCACCGACCATAACTTCCTCCGGCGGCACGGGCACAGGACTGGTACGCCGAATCTGTCTGAGCACGTCATTGTTGAACGCCGCACGCGCGCTCGATTGGCTGATGGACGCGTCGAGAATTTTGCCTTTGCTATCCACCGTGAATGTGACGACTAAGTTATAGGCCGTACCGGTCCGGCCCCGGCGCTCACTGGCGGGGTAGTGCATTTTCGGGTCCATGTGCGCCTTGACCTTGCCTAGCCAATTCGCTTTCTCGTCGGCCTGACTACCTGGCCTGCCAGGTGAAACGGGTGCTGACTGAGGCGGTTGCGGGGTTGGCGGAGACGGCGGCGCCGGCTGCATATTCTCCTGCGGCTCCTCAGCGGGCTTTTCCACTGGCTTGGGCGGCTCGACCGGTTTGACCTTGGGTTTGGGTTTTGGCTTGGGCTTTTCCAGCACCAGCTTGGGCTTGGGCGCCTCCACCACTTCGGGTACCGGCTCGGGCTCAGGCTCGACGATCTGCGCCGGCGCTGGCGGCGGCGTGACGACTTCTGGCATCGGGGGCAGTTCGATCAGCATGGCCGGCGGAGGCATTTCTACCGGCATGGCTTGCGCATGCCAATACAAGGCCCACAGGCCGATGCCGATATGCACGGCCAGCACCAGTAGCCAACTCAGCGTCCAACCCGAAGCTTTGCGCAGCGAAAGGCTCATTTCGGCCCGACCGCCTCAAGGCCAACCAGGCCCACTTTGAGGTAACCGGCAGCGCGCAGGCTGTTCATCGCTTCCATCAGGTCGGCATAGTCCACGCCCTTGTCGGCGCGAAAGAAGATCGTGGTGTCCTTCTTGCCTTTAGTCTGCTGGTCGAGGGCCTGGCCGAGCTGTTCCTTGGTGACTTGCTGATCACCCAGGTAGAGGCTTTTGTCCTCTTTCACGGTCAGATACACCGGCTTGTCGGGACGCGCTTGCGGTTCGGCGCTGGAGGCCGGTAGGTCGACTTTGATGTCTACCGTGGCCAGCGGGGCTGCGACCATAAAGATGATCAGCAGCACCAGCATCACGTCGATAAAGGGCGTTACGTTGATCTCGTGGGATTCAACCAGATCATCGCCGCCGTCGTTTAGGTGCAGGCCCATGTCAGCTCACTTTTACCGCGTGCGGCTGGCTGCGTTCAGCCGGCAGGTGGTCGAGGTCGCGGCTCACCAGCAGCAGCACCTGGGCCGAGGCGTCCGCCACCTGGGCTTTGTAGCCGGTAATAGAGCGGGCGAAGACGTTGTAAATCACTACCGCCGGGATCGCCGCAACCAGGCCCATGGCGGTAGCCAGCAGCGCTTCAGCGATACCAGGAGCCACGACAGCCAGGTTGGTGGTTTGCGATTTAGCGATGCCGATAAAGCTGTTCATGATGCCCCACACGGTACCGAACAGGCCGACGAAGGGCGCCGTGGAACCGATGGTAGCGAGCACGCCAGTGCCTTGGCTCATCTCGCGACCGCAGGCAGCGACCAGGCGTTCGAGGCGGAAGCTGACGCGTTCCTTAATGCCTTCTTTCTCGCGGGTATTGGCCGACAGGCGCATTTCTTCCAGGGCGTCGTGCACCAAGGTGTGCGACAGGCTGCCGGCCTGGCTGGCTTTGTCGGAGGCATCCTTGAGTGAGCGCGCTTGTTTCAGCAGGGCCAGCTCGCGGCGCAGACGACGCTTGGCGCCGATCAGTTCGAAGCCTTTGGCGATCCAGATGGTCCAGGTAATCACTGAGGCCAGGGCGAGGCCGATCATCACGCCTTTAACAATATGGTCGGCGTTCTGGTACATGCCCCAGGGCGACAGGTCGTTGGCGAAGCTCTGTTCGTCTTCGGCAAGCAGCTCGTTGGCTTTGGCCAAGGTATCCAGGGCCTGAGCGACCTCTTCCGGCGAGGCGCCATTGGCTTCCAGGGTTTCTTTGGTGGCGGTGCTGATTTGCTCCGCGGAGGCGTCGGGGCCCAGGCTAGCGATTTTCTCGCGCAGCGCGGCGGCGGCCGGCGTTTCGGCTACCGGTGCCGGCTGGGTCGCGGAGGGCTCAGCTGCTGCAACGGCGGGCGCTGGGGCCGCAGCCTTGGTTTCTTCTGCAAAGCTGCTGGTAGGCAGCATCAAGCTCAGCAGCAGTGCGCCAACGGCGAGCAGAGCACGTGGCTGCAAAAAGGAGGGGTGTGCGCGGTAGGCGTTGAAGTTCATGCTGGCCGGACCTGAATTGGGAAGAGCGGTGGCCGGGGTCAAAACGACCCCTGGCACAAAAGGGTCAATAGTATTGCAAACTATTCTTGTTTGTTAAAGTGATAATGTAACACCCGCCCCCTGTTCGACACGCTGCCCCTTTCCTCGTCGAGCCATCTAGAATGCCGTTTTTGCCTGAGGTGCTGTCATGTCCAATGCCCCGACCCTGTTGATTGCCGGCTGCGGCGATGTAGGAAGCCGTCTTGGTAAACAACTCAATGAGGCCGGTTGGCAGGTGTATGGCTTGCGGCGTTCGGTCGCGGCATTGCCTGAGGGTATTGCCCCTGTGGCCGGCGATCTCACCGATCCCGCCTGTCCGGCGCAGTGGCCGCAAGGTCCGCTGGACTACTTGGTGTATGCCGCCGCCGCGACTGAGCACGACGAAGCCGGCTACCGCCGTGCCTATGTTGACGGGTTGGCCAATACCCTGGGTTGGCTGAAGCAGCGCGGGCAGACGCCCAAGCGGGTGATCTTTGTTTCCAGCAGCGGCGTGTATGCGCAAGACGGCGGCGTGTGGGTCGACGAGCAATCGCCGGCTGAGCCAAACCGTTTCTCCGGGCGCATCTTGCTCGAAGCTGAACGTGTGGCCCTGGATAGCGGCTTCCCCGCGACAGTGGTGCGCCTCACCGGTATTTACGGCCCAGGCCGCGAATGGCTGCTCAAGCAGGTGCGTATGGGGTATCGCGTAGTCAGCGAGCCGCCGTTGTACGCCAACCGCCTGCATGCCGATGACTGTGCCGGTTTGCTGGCTTTTCTGCTTCAGGCCGACGTCGAAGGTAAGGCGCTGGATGAGTTGTATATCGGCGTCGATGATGCGCCGGCGCCGCTGCATGAAGTGGTGGCCTGGCTGCGCGATTACATGGGCGTTACTGAGTGGGCTGAGGAGTCGACGGTGCGCCGCGCCGGCAGCAAACGCTGCAGCAATGCCCGCGCCCGTGCCTTGGGTTGGGTGCCGCGTTACCCGAGCTTTCGCGAGGGCTACGCGGCGGTTTTGGCGGGCAACTGAACATGGACGCCAACCGGCTGCTGGTGCAGCCCTGGCTGGCTGGAGTCGAGCTGTTTCAGGCCGACTTTTCCGGGCAGCCGTTTGGTCGCCATAGCCACGACGCCTTTGCCATCGGCGCGATTTTGCACGGGGTTGGTGGTTATCAATGCCAGGGCGCGCGGCATGCGTTGCCGGCCGGCACATTGTCGCTGATGAACCCGGAAGAACCGCACACGGGCCACGCCATTTCGTCGCGGCTGGTCTACCACATGCTCTATGTCGAAGAGGCGCGCCTGCCGGCCTTGCTGGGGCGCAAACGTTTGCCCCGTGGTTTTAATCAGCTCAACCCGAACGATGACGGCGCCGTCGCGCAGCTAATGGCGGGCCTGGCGCTGGAATTCGAGCGGCATGATGCGCTGGCGTTGGAAAGCCAATTGCTGGCAGTGCTGGAGTTGGTGTTTATCCGCCACGGCGGTATGCGCCCGCTGCCGACTGCGGCCCGCGATGGCGGCAGTACGGCGCGGTTGCGCGAATACTTGGAAGCGCATTACCGCGAAGCGGTCAGCCTTGAGCAGTTGGCGGTGGTTGGCGAGCGCCACCCGCGCCATTTGATCGAAGCCTTTCGCCGTGCGTACGGCGTGCCACCGCATACCTACCTGCTGCAACGGCGAGTGCGCGAAGCCAAGCGCTTGCTGCTGGGCGACGAACCCTTGAGTGAGCTGGCGCTGCAGTTGGGCTTTTACGACCAGGCCCACTTCAACGGCACATTCAAGCGCTTTACCGGCGTGACTCCAGGACGCTTTCGCAGTACCGCGTACACCTGAGTTTTTTCCAATACTGTCGCTATAGCCGCGCCACAGACTGGCCACCGAATTTACTCGGAGGTCGTTATGGTTGCGCTGTTTGTGTTGGTAGCCAGCACCCACTTTGCCGCGTTGTTATCCCCTGGGCCGGACTTCTTCCTGCTGCTGCGTACTGCCTTGGTGCAGGGGCGGCGGCAAGCAGATGGCGTTGCCTGCGGAATTGCATTGGCCAATGTGCTGATGATGGCGCTGGTGCTGCTGGCGCAACGCCTATTGCCGGCCGAAGACGGTTGGTTGTGGCGCAGCGTGCAGGGGCTGGGCGGGGCGTATTTTGTCTGGCTGGGCTTGCAGGCATTTGTTGGGCGCCGGCAGTTGGCGTTGCCCGCGCAGGGCGAGAACGTTACGGGGCGCTGGTGGCTGGGTTTTGTTCAGGGCCTGGCGGCCAGCGTAATCAATCCCAAATGCCCGATTTTCTACGCAGGGCTATTCGGCGTGTTGCGCGAGGCGGCGATGCCGAATTGGGGCCTGGCACTGTGTATGGCGTGGATGGGCGCGGTGGTGCTGGGCTGGGATCTGGCCTTGGTGCGCCTGCTTAGTGTCGAGCGCTGGCGTTTGTGGTTGCAGCGCCGCGTGGTGGTGTTGGATCGGGTGTGCGGCGCACTGTTGCTGGTGCTCGGAGCGTATTTGCTTATAGGGGGAATACGCCCGTAGAAGCCAGCGTAGAGGGCTAGTCCTTCTCCAGCACCCAGGTGCTGGCGCCTGGAAGGTATTCAGGCATTTCGTCGATTTGCGCCTGGTTTACCGCCTGGAAAATTTCCAGGCGTTCGCCTTCGCGCTTGAACAACCAGCTGTTGCCTTGGTTGCCCAGTTGCAGCCACAGGCTGTCGTTTTCACCGCTCATGGCCGCGCAGTCGCCAGCCAAACAGAGGGCATAACGGTCGGCACCGGGCAGGCCTTCAACTTGGCCGTCGGGGTGGAACAACACGAGGCCGCCTTGGCCGAGGCCCTGGGTGATTTTCCAGGTGCCGCCGAGGTAGGCCGAGTACAACGCTTGTTCAAAGCTGCTGCCTGGTGGGGCGTCGATGGGTAACTTGAGGGTGGACCGCACAAAGCGCTGTTCTGGACCGGTTTTGCTCTCGGTCTGGCGCATTTGCTCGTTTTCGACGTTCAGTTGCTCGTGGTAATCGCCATAGAAGTCGACGCGCCATTGGCCATCGGCTTCGCTGACCAACTGGCCTTCATCGAGCTCGAAGCCATTGCTGACTTCGGCCGTCTTGCGCGCGGCGTCGATATTCCATTCCAGGTTAGGCCCGTAGGCCAGCAACGCCTCGCGCAGATTGCCGCCTTGCGAAGCGGCATCAATGGCGGCCTTGTTGATCCAGGTGCCATTTGGATCGTGGCTGGCGGGGCTGCTGCAGCCACCGAGTACGGCAGCGGATAACAGCAGGGCGAGGGCGTTGCGCATGGCGGGTTCCGTCCTTGGAGGGTGGCGTTATTCGATGACCAGAATGGCGTCCATTTCTACCTGAGCGCCACGTGGCAGAGCAGCCACGCCGATGGCGGCACGGGCAGGGTAGGGCTGTTCGAAATAACGGCCCATCACCTCGTTAACCTTGGCGAAGTGCGAGAGGTCGGTGAGGAAGATGTTCAGTTTGACGATGTCTTTAAACGAGCCACCGGCCGCTTCGGCCACTGCTTTGAGGTTTTCGAACACCTGTACGGTCTGGGCTTCGAAGCCTTCAACCAGCTCCATGGTTTTGGGGTCCAGCGGAATTTGCCCGGACATATACACGGTGTTACCCGCTTTGATCGCCTGGGAATATGTGCCGATGGCAGCTGGGGCGTGTTCGGAAGTGATGACGCTCTTGCTCATGAGAAAGCTCCTTGAGGTTTAGTCCTGCGCACTTGGCGCAGGCCGTCGTACGAAAGGGGTGTCAGGCGCGGACGCGGGAAATATGCACCACGCCTTTAAGGGCTCGCAGTTTTTTGATCACGCGGGCCAGGTGCACACGGTCGTGCACGCTGACCACCAGCTGAACCACGCTGATGCGGCCGTCGCGCTCGTCCATGCTGATTTTTTCGATATTGCCGTCGGCGGCATTGACGCTGCTGGCCAGCAAGGCGATCAGGCCGCGCTGGTGTTCTAGCTCAATACGCAGCTCAACGTTGAACTCGCCGACCACATCTTTGGCCCAGGACAGCTGAATGCACTTTTCCGGGTTCTGGCGGATGTCGCTGATGTTTTTGCAGCTTTCCAAGTGCACAACCATGCCTTTGCCGGCGGACAGGTGGCCGACAATCGGGTCACCTGGAATCGGCGTGCAGCACTTGGCGTAGCTGAGCACCAGGCCCTCGGTGCCACGAATGGCCAGCGGGCCTTCGGCGCTCGGCAGTTGCTCGCTGTCGCTGGCGAGCAAGCGACGGGCGACCACATAGGCCATGCGGTTACCCAGGCCAATGTCTTCCAGCAGGTCTTCGATTACTTCCAAGCGGTACTCGATCAGCACCCCCTGTACTTGGTCGGCGGGCACTTTTTCGAGGTGGCTGTTAAGGCCGGTGAGCACTTTGTTCAGCAGGCGTTCGCCCAGGCTGATGGATTCCGAGCGGCGCTGCAGTTTTAGCGCATGGCGAATATGGGTGCGCGCCTTGCCGGTCACTACGAAATTGAGCCAGGCCGGGTTCGGACGCGCGCCCGGCGCGGTGACGATTTCCACCGTGGCGCCGCTTTGCAGCGGCTCGGACAGCGGCGCCAGACGGCGGTTGATGCGGCAAGCGATGCAGGAATTGCCGACGTCGGTGTGCACCGCATAGGCGAAGTCGACAGCCGTGGAGCCCTTGGGCATTTCCATGATTCGGCCTTTGGGGGTGAAGACGTAAACCTCGTCCGGGAACAGGTCGATCTTCACGCTCTCGATAAACTCCAGCGAGTTGCCGGCGCGCTGCTGCATTTCCAGCACGCCTTTTACCCATTGGCGGGCGCGGGCGTGGGTGCCTTTGGGCTGGTCTTCTTCGTTGGACTTGTACAGCCAATGGGCGGCGATGCCGTTATTGGCCATTTCTTCCATTTCGCGGGTACGGATCTGAATTTCGATCGGTACGCCGTGCATGCCAAACAGCGTGGTGTGCAGCGACTGGTAGCCGTTGGCCTTGGGAATTGCGATGTAGTCTTTGAAGCGGCCGGGCAACGGCTTGTACAGGTTGTGCACGGCGCCGAGCACGCGGTAGCAGGTGTCGACCTTGTCGACGATGATGCGGAAGGCGTAGACGTCCATGATTTCGTTGAACGCCCGGCGCTTGCCACGCATCTTCTGGTAAATGCCGTATAGGTGCTTCTCGCGGCCCAGCACTTCGCCTTCCATACCTTCGCGGTTGAGGCAGTGGGTCAGCGACTCTTCAATCTTGTTAACGATTTCTTTGCGGTTGCCACGGGCGCGTTTGACCGCCTGGCGAATGCGCTCGGAGCGCATCGGGTGCATGGCCTTGAAGCCCAGTTCTTCGAATTCCACGCGCATGCTGTGCATGCCCAAGCGGTTGGCGATGGGCGCGTAGATTTCCAGGGTTTCTTTGGCGATACGGCGGCGTTTTTCGCCAGCCAGCACCTCAAGGGTGCGCATGTTGTGCAGGCGGTCGGCAAGCTTGACCAGAATCACGCGAATATCGCGGGCCATGGCCATGGCCATTTTCTGGAAGTTTTCTGCCTGGGCTTCGGCTTTGGTTTCGAAGTTCATCTGCGTCAGCTTGCTGACCCCGTCCACCAGTTCGGCGACGGTTTCGCCAAATTGCGCGGTGAGCGCTTCTTTGGCGATGCCGGTGTCTTCGATGACGTCATGCAGCATCGCAGCCATCAGGCTCTGATGGTCCATGTGCATGTCGGCGAGAATATTGGCCACCGCGAGCGGGTGGGTTACGTAAGCTTCACCGCTGCGTCGGCGTTGGCCGTCGTGGGCTTGCTCGGCATAGAAGTAGGCGCGGCGAACCAGGTTGACCTGTTCAAAGCCCAAGTAGGTCGAAAGCCTTTCGGCGAGGGCGTCTATGCTCGGCATGGGTTGACCCCCTGCCAAGCGTGTTCGCGTGCCTTAGGACTTCGACCGGGCATAGGCTTAGAGGGCCTCGTTGGCCTCTTCCTCGAATGAAGCAAAGAGCGGTTCTTCGTCGACGATTTCTTCTGCAGCGATAACGTCGTAGTCAATCAGGCCAGCTGCGATTTCGCGCAGGGCAACAACGGTAGGTTTGTCGTTTTCCCACGCTACTTTCGGCTCTTTGCCGCCGGTGGCGAGTTGGCGGGAGCGCTTGGTAGCGAGCATGACCAGCTCGAAGCGGTTATCAACGTTGTCCAGGCAGTCTTCAACGGTAACGCGGGCCATGGTATTCCTCGTAGCGGGAAATCTTTAGCCCAGGTGGGCGAACGAACTGTGCAGTCTAAAAAATAACCAGCTGTTAGGGAAGCGAAGATTTTCCCGCAGCGCCTGACGGCTGGTTTTCTGCCTTAAGCGAGCAGTTCCGTGAGCAAGGTCTTGTGGCGTTGCTGCTGCACATCTTGACGCAGGTTATTGGCGCGGAAGATGGCTTTCAAGTCTTGCAGCGCGGCGGCGAAGTCGTCGTTGATCACCAGATGATCGTACTCGACGTAATGGCTCATTTCGCTGACGGCTTCGCGCATGCGCGTTTCGATGATCTCGTCGCTGTCCTGGCCACGGTTGTTCAGGCGTTGGCGCAGCGCTTGCTGGCTCGGCGGCAGAATAAAGATGGAGCGGGCGTCCGGCAGCAAACGGCGAACTTGCTGCGCGCCTTGCCAGTCGATTTCCAGAATCAGGTCAAAGCCTTCAGCGAGGGTCTTTTCCAGCCACTGCTGCGAGGTGCCGTACAGGTTGCCGAACACCTCGGCGTGCTCGAGAAAGTCGTTGTGCTCAAGCATCTGCAGAAAGCTTTCGCGGCTGACAAAGTGGTAATTCACCCCGTCGCTTTCACCCGGACGCATGGCGCGGGTGGTGTGCGAAACCGAGACGCGAATATGCGGCTCAGCCTCGATTAGCGCGTTGACCAGGCTGGTCTTGCCAGCGCCCGAGGGCGCAGAAATGATGTAGAGGGTGCCTTTGGTGGCGTGCATGAGTGGGTCCGCCTTACTCAATGTTCTGTACTTGTTCGCGCATTTGTTCGATCAGCACCTTGAGGTTTACGGCCGCTTGGGTGCTGCGGGTGTCGAAGGCTTTGGAGCCCAGGGTGTTGGCTTCGCGGTTGAGTTCCTGCATCAGGAAGTCCAGGCGCCGCCCGGCAGCGCCGCCGGCTTTCAGTACGCGGCGCACTTCACTGACGTGGGTGACCAGGCGATCGAGCTCTTCGGCAACATCGCTTTTTTGCGCGAGAATCACCAGCTCCTGCTCCAGGCGTTGCGGGTCGAGCTCGGCCTGCATCTCTGCGGTACGGTCGAGCAGACGCTGGCGCTGGGCACCGAGCATATGCGGAACCAGCTCGCGCAGGTTGGCGACCTCCTCGCTAATGTTGTCCAGGCGCTCATTGAGCAGCTTGGCCAACTCGGCGCCTTCGCGGCCACGGCCGGCTTTGAGTTCATTGAGGGCATCGTTGAACAGCGCCAGAGCAGCACTGTTCAAGGCTTGCGGGTCGGCGGCATCCGCCACCAGCACGCCTGGCCAGGCCAATACTTCTAGAGGATTCAAGGGCGCAGGTGAGCTGATAAGGTCGGCCACGCTTTGCGCGGCGGCCACCAGCTGCGCGGCGCGTTCGCGGTCAACTTGCAGCGGCTTGCCGGCGGTTTCTTCGCTGTAGCGCAAGGTGCATTCCACTTTGCCGCGTGACAGGCCCTGGCGCAGGGCGTCGCGTACGCCGCCTTCGAGGTCGCGGAACGACTCAGGTAGGCGCAGGTGTGGTTCCAAATAGCGGTGATTGACCGAGCGCAGTTCCCAGCTCAGCGTGCCGTTGGCAGTGGCCCGCTCGACGCGGGCGAAGGCGGTCATGCTGTGCACCATGGGAGGACCTCGCAAAATAGGACGATATCAGCAGGGCGGGTAAAAACGACTCCGTTGAGTGTCGTTTTCGCGCGGCCTATAAAGGCGCAGGATTGTAGCGTAGTGCGCCGTTACCTCCCAATTTGGCGTGTGAGTGGCGCGCGAGGCCCCTATAATGCCGAGCAGATTTCCAGTCCCGAATAGGTATTCCTGATGAAACGTCCGAGTGGTGCGCTCGATCCGCATCACCCGTAACTACACCAAGCACGCCGAGGGTTCGGTGCTGGTGGAGTTTGGTGACACCAAAGTGATCTGCACAGTCAGTGTGGAAAATGGCGTACCGCGTTTCCTTAAGGGCCAGGGCCAGGGTTGGTTGACCGCCGAGTACGGCATGCTGCCGCGTGCTACTGGCGATCGTAACCAGCGTGAAGCCAGTCGTGGTAAACAAGGTGGCCGCACTCTCGAAATTCAGCGCCTGATCGGTCGTTCGCTGCGCGCCGCGCTGGATATGTCCAAGCTTGGCGAAGTGACCCTGTATGTTGACTGCGATGTCATCCAGGCCGACGGCGGCACCCGCACTGCGTCGATCACAGGCGCCATGGTTGCTGTTATCGACGCGCTGAAAGTGATCAAAAAGCGTGGTGGCCTGAAAGGCGGTGATCCCCTTAAGCAGATGATTGCTGCGGTATCGGTGGGTATGTATCAAGGCGTACCGGTGCTCGACCTCGACTACCTGGAAGACTCCGCTGCTGAGACCGACCTGAACGTAGTGATGACCAGTCAGGGCGGTTTCATTGAAGTGCAGGGCACTGCCGAAGGCGCGCCATTCCAGCCGGAAGATTTAACCGCCATGCTGGCGCTTGCGCAAAAAGGCATGACTGATCTGTTCGAGATCCAACGTGTGGCTCTGGCCGACTAAGCTAGGCAATCACCACAACCCGCAGTCCAAGGAGGAACAGCATGACCGAAGAACTGGAACCCGTTTCGACGCCGAGTAAAGACGCGCGGCAATGGGCAATGTTTTGTCACGCATGGTGTTTCCCTTCGGGAATCTGCTCGGGCCGTTGATTGTTTGGCAGCTCAAGAAGGAAACCGATCCTTTTGTCGACGATCAGGGCAAGGAGGCGCTGAACTTTCAGATCACTGTCGCCCTGGCTGTGCTCGTGTGTTTCCTGCTGATGTTTGTAGTGATTGGCGTGTTTTTGATCTGGATCGTTGGCGTTGCGGCGCTGGTGTTGACCATCATTGCCGGCATCAAGGCCAATGAAGGCAAGGCCTATCGCTATCCGTTCTGCTGGCGCTTGGTGAAGTAAGCGTTTTGCAGATGTAAAAAAGCCGGCGTGAAAGCCGGCTTTTTTGTGGGCGCTTGCTTGTGCGCTTAGACGCTGAGCGTCCAGTCGTAGTCCACGATCAGCGCCGCGTGCTGCGAGAAGCGCGGCTGACGCGGCAGGCGCGCGCCACGAACAAAGCGGCGCAGGCCGGTGGTCAACAACTGGTAGTCGTAGCGATAGCCTAGGTTGAGCAGTTCGGCCTGTTCGCTATTGGGCCACCAGCTGAATTGATCGCCTTCGCGGTTTACTTCGCGCAGGGCGTCGACGTAACCCATGGTGCCAACGATCTCGTCCATCCAGGCCCGCTCTGGCGCCAGGAAGCCTGGCTCCTGCTGGCAGTCACGCCAGTTTTTTACGTCCAGCTTCTGATGCGCAACGTAGAGCGAACCGCAGTAGATGTACTCGCGGCGCTTACGGCGTTGCTTATCCAGATACTGGGCAAAGTCGTCCATAAACTTGAATTTCTGATTCAAGTTTTCATCGCCGCTTTGCCCCGTTGGAAGCAGAAGCGTGGCGATACTTACTTTGTCGAAATCGGCCTGCAGATAGCGCCCGTAGCGATCAGCCGTCTCGAAACCGAGCCCACTGATCACCGCCTTG
>LNAP01000377.1_pt1 | contig 50268 bp, 44 predicted proteins | sample 602601 | NCBI WGS metagenome assembly LNAP01 (sample SAMN02440304, study PRJNA202911) | soil metagenome | biome: Subtropical and temperate rainforests or woodlands; isolation source: soil samples (1 kg each in a 20% v/v slurry with milli Q water) were... ...
CAGATCGTGCGCTACAGCGCGGTCAACGATTTCGGCACGGTGATCAACCCGATGCTGGTCGCGGGCCAGCTCCATGGCGGCGTGGTCCAGGGCATCGGCCAGGCGCTGATGGAGCAAGTCCGCTACGACGAGAGCGGGCAGCCAATCACGGGCTCGCTGATGGACTACGCGCTGCCCCGCGCCGAGGACGTGCCGAACATGACGGTCGGCGATCACCCGGTGCCGGCCACGACCAATCCGCTCGGCAGCAAGGGCTGCGGCGAAGCCGGCTGCGCCGGCAGCCTGTCGACCGTCGTGAACGCGGTGGTCGACGCGCTCTCCGATTACGGCATCAAGCACATCGACATGCCGCTGACCCCGGAGCGGGTGTGGCGCGCGATCCAGGACGCGAAGGGGAAGGCGGCGTAAGGGACTTTCTTTCTCTGCCGACATGGCCGGGCTTGTCCCGGCCATCCACGCCTTGCCTCGATGCACGAAGAACGTGGATGCCCGGGACAAGTGTTTAGCCCGGGCATGACGACGTGGTGACGATGTGCCTACTTCCGCCTACGCCACCGCCTGCTCGCGCGGCTGGGTGATCGCGGTGTGCTGGCAGTGCGCGAGCGGCGTCGTGCCGTTGGCGACCACCAGCGCGTCGAGCTCGACGAAGCGGTGGCCCTTCTTCTCGTAGGTCGCGGTGACCTTCGCGCGTGCGGTGATCTCGTCGCCGACGCGCGCGGCCGACAGCAGCTGCATGCGGCTGCCGACGTGGATCCACGGGCCCAGAATGGTATTGTCGACCAGCACGCGGTTCATCACGCGCTGGATGAGGCCGGGATGGCCAAATCCCTCGCGCGCGAAAATCGGATCGGTCTCCCTGATATCGGCGAGATAATCGGCCGCGTCCTGCCCGATCCATCGGCGCGGCATCGTGCCGAGCCATTTGCCGGTCTCGAAGGTTGCGGGACCGACCGGCTTGCGCTCGGCCACCGCGGGCACCCCGACATAGTCGCTCAACGAAACCACGGGCGCAGCCGCCGGCAGCGACGCTGTCCCGGTGGCGCAGAGCTCGGTGCGGCTGAACACCTCGATCGTGAGCTGGCCGTCGTGCTCGGTCGCGTCGACGTCGGCGGTTTCGCCGTCATAGACCGGCTTGATGAAGCGGGCCTCGATCAGCCCGTGGCTGAGGAAATCGCGGCCCCAGCGCGCGACCGGCACGTGCATCATGTAGGCGAAGACGTCGACGCCGGGGACCAGCCCGCCGGAAAAGCCGAAACGGCGCGCCACGCTGTCGTCGTGCATCTTGTTTTCGGATTGCTTGGCCGTGTTGTAGGCCTCGACGCGGTAGGTTTCGAGCCGGTTCGGCATTGGCGGAGCATCCCTGAATTCTTGTTGCTTCGGGGCCGATGGTAGGCCCCGGGGAACACCGGTCAATCCCCTCGCCTTTGGGGCCCGAATGGGGTACCACGCCGCGAATGACTGACACCCCCACCCGCATCTATGTCGACGCCGACGCCTGCCCGGTCAAGGACGAGATCTACCGCGTCGCGCTCCGGCACGGCGTGCCCGTGAGCGTGGTCGCCGGCAACTTCATCCGCGTGCCACAGGATCCGCTGATCGAGCGCATCGCGGCGGGCGCCGGCATGGATGCCGCCGACGACTGGATCGTGGAGCGGGTCAAGCCCGGCGACGTCGTCGTCACCTCCGACATTCCGCTGGCCAGCCGCTGCGTGAAGGCGGGCGCCGACGTGATCGCGCCGAACGGCAAGCCGTTCACCGAAGAATCGATCGGGATGACGCTGGCGGTGCGCAATCTGATGACCGATCTGCGCTCGGCCGGTGAAGTCACGGGCGGCCCGCGGTCGTTCGCGCCGCGCGACCGCTCGGCCTTCCTCTCCGCGCTCGACCAGACGCTGCGCCGGATCCAGCGCCGCCGCACCGATCAGGCCGCAACGAGTCAGGGCTGACGATGGCGCCGCCGCTGATCCAACTGAAAGACATCAAGCTGACCTTCGGCGGCACGCCGTTGCTGTCAGGCGTCGAGCTCAACGTCGCGGCCGGCGAGCGGGTCTGCCTGATCGGCCGCAACGGCTCCGGCAAGTCGACGCTGCTCAAGATCGCGGCCGGCCTGGTCGAGCCCGACGGCGGCACGCGCTTCGTGCAGCCCGGTGCCACCGTCCGCTATCTGCCGCAGGAGCCAGATTTCGGCGAGCACAAGACCACGCTCGGCTATGTCGAATCCGGGCTCGCGCCCGGCGACGATTCCTATCAGGCGCGCTATCTGCTGGAGCAGCTTGGCCTCAGCGGCGACGAGGACCCGCACAACCTCTCGGGCGGCGAGGCGCGCCGTGCGGCCCTGGCCTATGTGCTGGCGCCCTCGCCCGACATATTGCTGCTGGACGAGCCGACCAACCATCTCGATCTCGCCACCATCGAGTGGCTGGAAAAGGAGCTCGACAGCCGCCGCAGCGCGCTGGTGATCATCAGCCATGACCGCCGCTTCCTCACCAATCTCTCCCGCTCCACGGCTTGGCTCGATCGTGGCAAGATCAAGCAGATCGACCGCGGCTTTGCCTCGTTCGAGAGCTGGCGCGACGAGGTGCTGGCGGAAGAAGAGCGCGACCAGCACAAGCTCGACCGCAAGATCGTCGACGAGGAGCACTGGCTGCGCCACGGCGTCTCCGGTCGCCGCAAGCGCAACGTCAAGCGGCTCGGCAATCTGCATGCGTTGCGCGACCAGCGGCGCAACTATCGCGGCACCGCCGGCACCGCCAGTCTCGCCGCGGCCGAGGCGGATCAGTCCGGCAAACTGGTGATCGAAGCCAAGGGCATCACCAAGGCCTATGGTGAGCGCATGATCGTCGACAATTTCTCCACCCGCATCCAGCGCGGCGACCGGATCGGCATCATCGGGCCGAACGGCGCCGGCAAGACCACGCTGGTCAATCTGCTTACCGGCGGCATGCAGCCTGATACCGGCACCGTGCGGCTTGGGGCCAATCTGGAGACGGCCACGCTCGACCAGCACCGCGAAAGCCTCGATCCCAAGTCGACGCTGGCGGAGGCGCTCACCGGCGGCCGCGGCGACCAGATCATGGTCGGCGGCAAACCGAAGCATGTTGTCGGCTACATGAAGGACTTTCTGTTCGCGCAGGAGCAGCGCGGCACGCCGGTGGAGGTGCTCTCGGGCGGTGAACGCGGCCGGCTGATGCTGGCACGCGCGCTGGCAAAGCCTTCGAACCTGCTGGTGCTGGACGAGCCGACCAACGATCTCGATCTCGAAACCCTCGACGTACTCGAAGACATGCTCGGCGATTACGAGGGCACGGTGATCCTGATCAGTCATGACCGCGACTTCCTCGACCGCGTCGTGACGTCAGTCATCGCGCCGGAGGGCAACGGCAAGTGGACCGAATATGCCGGTGGCTACAGCGACATGCTAATCCAGCGCGGCGCAGACCTGAAGCGCGAGACCGCGAAGGCGCAGCCGAGCGCGGACAAGAAGGAAGAGCGATCCACCGCTCCCGCATCCGTAGCCAAGCGCAAGCTGAGCTTCAACGAAAAGCACGCGCTGGACACCCTGCCGAAGACGATGGAAAAATTGCAGGCAGATATCGCCAGGCTGCAACGCGTGCTCGACGATCCCGGCCTCTATACCAAGGACCGCAAGAAATTCGACGATACGTCTGCCGCCATCGCCAAGGCGCATGAAGAACTGTCCGCCGCCGAGGAGCGCTGGCTCGAACTGGAAATGCTCCGCGAAGAGATTGAACAGGCCTAGCGCGCATTCCGCAAAAGTGGGCACCGGTTTTGCGATCAGAATGCGCGCCAACTAAGAGACTTCCATGACCACTCCCCTCGCCGCCAAGATCGCCCGCGAATACGGCACGCCCTGCGCCGTCATCGACATGGACAAGGTCGAGCGCAACATCGCTCGGATCCAGAAGGCCTGCGACGATGCTGGCATCGCCAACCGGCCGCACATCAAGACGCACAAGAACCCGACGATCGCGAAGATGCAGATTGCGGCCGGCGCCAAGGGCATCACCTGCCAGAAGCTCGGCGAGGCCGAGATCATGGCCAATGCCGGCATCGACGACATCCTGATCAGCTACAATCTGCTCGGCGAAGAGAAGATGGCGCGGCTCGGTGCGCTGCAGGCGAAGGCGAACATGACGGTCGCCGCCGACAATGCGACCGTCGTCGCGGGCCTGCCGAAGGCCGCCGCGGCGTCAGGCCGACCGCTCTCGGTCGTGGTCGAATGCGATACGGGGCGCAAGCGCGCCGGCGTCGAGACACCGGCGGAAGCGATCGCGCTGGCGCGCGAGATTGCCGCGTCCAAGGGACTGCACTTCGCCGGCTTCATGCTGTATCCGACCGAGACCGGCTGGGCCGACGCGCAGAAATTCTACGACGAGGCGCTGGCCGGCGTCCGCGCGCACGGGCTGGAGGCGACGATCGTCTCGACCGGCGGCACGCCGAACCTGAAGAACATCGGCAAGCTCAAGGGCGGCACCGAGCATCGCTTCGGCACCTATATCTACAACGACCGCATGCAGGTCGCCGCCGGCTCTGCGACCTGGGATGACTGCGCATTGCACATCTATTCCACGGTGGTGAGCCGCGCCGCGCCCGAGCGCGGCATTCTCGACGCCGGCTCCAAGACGCTGACCACGGACACCGGCGGGCTCGACGGCCACGGCCTGATCCTCGAACACCCCGAAGCCAAGATCGCGCGCTTTGCCGAGGAGCACGGCTTTCTCGACCTCTCCCGCAGCAATACGCGTCCGAACGTCGGCGATGTCGTCCGCGTCGTGCCGAACCATGTCTGCGTCGTCGTCAACATGATGGACGAGGTGGTGATGGTGCGCGGCGAGGAGATCATCGGCACGCTGCCGGTGTCGGCACGGGGGAAGCTGAGGTAGACGCAGGAGGGCCCGCGCATCCTTCGAGGCTCGGCTTCCGGCGCTTTCGCACCGGAAACCTCGCACCTCAGGATGACGCTCTCATTAGTCTGTCGCTGCAATACCGCTCCCTCGTAGCCGTCACCCTGAGGTGCCGGAGCGAAGCGGAGGCCTCGAAGGGCGGCGGCGTTCTATGACCGCTTCGACCACGCCAGCACGCCCCTGCCCGCCGCAGCCCCCGTCGCGAACGACGCCTGCAACAGATAGCCGCCGGTCGGTGCCTCCCAGTCCAGCATCTCGCCGGCGGCGAACACGCCGGGCAGCTTGCGCAGCATGAAGCGGTCGTCGAGCGCGTCGAAGCTGATCCCTCCCGCGGTCGAGATCGCACGATCGATCGGAGCGACGCCGGTGAGCTGAACCGGGATCGCGTTGATCAGGTGCGCCAGATCGGCCGGCGAGAACGATGCCAGTGGACGTCCAGATGCGATGGCGGCTTCCTGCATCAGGCCGATGCCGACCGGCGACAGCTGCGCCGCCTTGCGCAGGAAGTTGGCGAGCGACTGCTTGCCGCGCGTCCCCGATAGCCGCGTGGTCAGGGCAGTCGTGTCGAGATCGGGCCGCAAGGCGATCATCAGCGTCGCGTGCCCCAGACCCAGCACCGCCTCGCGCAGCTCCGCCGACAGCGCATAGATCGCGCCGCCTTCGAGGCCGCTGCGCGTGATCATCGCCTCTCCGCGCACCTTGTGTGATCCGATCGTGAGCGCCACGCCCTTGAGCGGCTGGCCTTCAAAACGCTCCCGGAAGACGTCGGACCACGCGACCGTGAAGCCGGAATTGGCCGGCCTCAGCTTCGAGACGGCAATGCCCTTTACCGCGAGGAGTTCGACCCAGCCACCGTCCGACCCAAGCCGCGGCCAGCTTGCGCCGCCGAGCGCGAGCACGGTTGCCTTAGCGTCGATCGAAAACGTGCCATCGGTTGTTTGGAATTTTAGCCGCCCCTGCGCGTCCCATCCGGTCCAGCGATGCCGAAACGCGAATTGCACGCCTGCCGCATCGAGCCGCCGCAGCCAGGCGCGCAACAATGGCGAGGACTTGAACGTTTTTGGAAACACACGCCCGCTGCTGCCGACGAAGGTCACCTGTCCAAGTGCCGCGCTCCAGTCGCGCAGCGCATCGGGCGGAAACGCCTCCACCGCGGCGCGCAGATGCGGCATCGCTTCCCGGTAGCGGGCAAGGAAATCCGCGAGTGGCTCGCTGTGGGTGAGGTTGAGCCCGCCCCGGCCGGCCATCAGAAATTTGCGGCCGGCCGACGGCATCGCGTCGTACACGATGACGCGAGCGCCGCCCTGCGCCAGCATCTCCGCCGCCATCAGCCCGGCGGGACCGGCCCCGATGACGGCGACATGGGTTTCGGATGGGGTCATGGCGAGAGTTTAGGCCAGATTCTCACGCCTTGCCCGTCATTCCGGGGCGCGCCCCTTGGCGCGAGCCCGGCATCCATGGGGCGGCCGCTTCTGTAGCGCGATGGATTCCGGGCTCGCGCTACGCGCGCCCCGGAATGACAGGGGAGCTACAGCTTGATCCCCGCCCTCGCCGCGGCCTGGGCCACGTATTTCTGCGTCTGCTCGAACGCGCCCTGCAGCGCCCTCGCCTTGGACATGTCGCTGATCTCGGCGAAATGCGCGGCGACCGCGTCCGGGGTCCATTCCGACTCCGGCAGGTTGATGCCTTCGCTCTCCAAAATCTTGATCACCGCGAAGGAGCCGGCGCCGGCGCCCATGATGGTGCGGGTCGGCGCGTCCTCGCTCAGCATGTACTCGACGGCGGGCGTGATCGCGTTCGGCTTCATCAATTGCAGCGCCTGCGGCGGCAGCAGTTCTTCGGTCATGCGGGTCGCCGCCGTCGGCGAGATGATGTTGACGCGGATGTTGGTCTTGCGGCCTTCCTCGGCCAGCACGTTCATCAGGCCGACCATGCCTGATTTCGCCGCGCCGTAATTGGCCTGGCCGAAATTGCCGTAGAGGCCGGAGGACGAGGTGGTCAGCACGATGCGGCCGTAGTTGCGCTCGCGCATGCCGGCCCAGACCGCCTTGCAGCAGTAGAAGGTGCCGACGAGGTGCACGTCGAGCACCTTCTGGAAATCGGCGGCTTCCATCTTGCCGAACGACTTGTCGCGCAGGATGCCGGCATTGGCGCACATCAGATCGACGCTGCCCCACTCCTTGGTGGCGCGGGCGACCATCGCCGTGACCTGCTCGAAATTCGAAACGTCGGCGCCGTCGGCCATCGCGGTGCCGCCCGCCTTGCGGATCTCCTCGACCACGGTTTCCGCCGGCGACAACGAGCCGCCGCTGCCGTCGCGTGCGCCACCGAAATCGTTGACCACGACCTTTGCGCCGCGGCTCGCCAATCCCAGCGCGTGCGCGCGTCCCAGACCATTGCCCGCGCCGGTGACGATGGCGACACGTCCGTCGAACCTGATTGCCATGAGTGTGCTTCCTGGATGCTATTTCGTCATGGCCGGGCTTGACCCGGCCATCCATCAATTCGACAGGCTTTTGAGCAGCGATGGGTTACCGGGTCAAGCCCGGGAACGACGCCTCTGATCAGGCAAAATAGATCAGCCCGAGCCAGTCGGCGACCAGCGCGGGCTTGTCCTCGCCTTCGATCTCCACGGTGACGTTGGTGCGGGACTGCAATTCGTTGGGCTTACGAAGCTTCGCTTCCGCCAGCACGAAGCGGCCGCGGATGCGCTTGCCCGAGCGCACCGGCGAGATGAAACGCAGCTTGTCGAAGCCGTAATTGACGCCCATCGTCGTTCCCGCGATCGCCGGCATCACTTCGTAGGACATCACCGACATCATCGACATCGTCAGGAAGCCATGCGCGATCGTGGTGCCGAACGCGCTTTCCTTCGCCCTTTCGGGATCGACATGGATGAACTGGTGATCCTCGGTCACGTCGGCATAGGTGTCGATGCGGGGCTGGTCGATCAGGTACCACGACGAGACGCCGATCTCCTTGCCGGCCAGAGCCTGATAGGCCTCCAGCGTGATCGGCGGCTTCTTCCAGATTTCGTTCATCTAGCAACTCCAATTGCCCTCATTCCGGGGCGCGCGAAGCGCGAGCCCGGAATCCATCCGGCAGCAAGCTCCGCCGCGAAATGGATTCCGGGCTCGATGCTGCGCATCGCCCCGGAATGACAAGCTACACTAAGTTTCACTTCTTGTTTTCGACAGCTCCGGAAAATCCTCCTCGCGGAATTCCCGGCCGCGCAGGGGATCATTGCGATCGTCGTCGCGTTCCAGCCGTCGTAGCTGGACGCGGCGGATTTTGCCAGAGATCGTCTTCGGCAGCTCGGTGACGATTTCGAGACGGCGGATACGCTTGAACGGCGCAAGCCGGCTGTGCAGGTGCTGGAAGATGGAGAGCGCGGTCTCGCCCGTCCGCTCGGCGTCTGCCGTCAGCAGCACGAACGCCTTGGGGATTGCGAGCCGGATCGGATCGGGGCTCGGCACCACGGCCGCTTCCGCCACCAGCTCGTGCTCCAGCAGCACGCTTTCCAGCTCGAACGGGCTGATGCGGTAGTCCGAGGATTTGAACACGTCGTCGGAGCGGCCGACGAAGGTGAGATAGCCGTCTTCGTCCTCAAACACGACGTCGCCGCTGCGATAGAGCGCACCTTCAGCACCTGAGAGCTTGCCGTCATCGGTTTGATAACCCTGCATCAGGCCGGCGGGACGGTTCGCGCCCAGTACCAGTGCCACCTCGCCTTCCTTTGCGGGATGGCCGTCGGCGTCGCTGACCTGCACGCGGTAGCCCGGCAGCGGCCGGCCCATCGAGCCGACTTTGATCTTTTGCCCCGGCGAATTGCCCGCGAGCGCAGTCGTCTCGGTCTGGCCATAGCCGTCGCGAATGGTGAGCCCCCAGGCGGCCTTCACCTGGTCGATCACTTCGGGATTGAGCGGCTCGCCGGCGCCGCAGACCTCGCGCAAGGCCACCTTGAACGACGCCAGATTCTCCTGGATGAACAGTCGCCACACTGTCGGCGGCGCGCACAGCGTGGTGACGCCGCAGCGGCCGATGGTGGCGAGCAGCGCCTTGGCATCGAAGCGCGGCTGGTTGAGCACGAACACGGTCGCGCCGGCATTCCACGGCGCGAAGAAGCAGCTCCAGGCATGCTTGGCCCAGCCGGGTGACGAGATGTTGAGATGGACGTCGCCGGGCTTCAGCCCGATCCAGTACATGGTGGAGAGATGGCCGACGGGATAGCTGCGCTGGCTGTGCAGCACGAGCTTAGGTTTTGCCGTGGTGCCCGAGGTGAAATAGAGCAGCATCGGGTCGTCGGCGTTGGTGGGGCCGTCTGGCGTGAAGCTCTCAGGCGCCTTCGCCGCCTCGTCATATCCGAGCCACCCCTCGGAGCCCGCGCCCACCACGATGCGGACGACATTCTCGGTGCCAAGGCTTGCGAACTTGGCGACCTGGTCCTGCGCAGCGACCACCGCCTTCGCCTTGCCGCGATCGAGCCGGTCGCGCAGCTCGTCGGCGGTGAGCAACGTGGTGGCGGGAATGACGACGACACCGAGCTTCATCGCAGCCAGCATCGTCTCCCACAGCGGAACCACATTACCGAGCAGCAGCAGAAGATGATCGCCGCGCCTCAAGCCCTGCGCGCGGAGGAAATTGGCGACCTGGTTGGAGCGCCTGGAGAGCGCCGCGAAGGACAGCTTCGTCTGCTTGTCCTGCGCGGCATCGACGATCCAGAGCGCGGGCCGATCCTTGCTCTCCGCATTCGCCGCCAGCTCGGCGTCGAACCAGTCGAGCGCCCAGTTGAAGGGAACCGGATCGGGCCAGCGGAAATCCTTGACCGCTGTCTCGTAGTCCGTGCGATGTTGCAGAAGAAACGCGCGCGCGTCCTGAAATGTCGTCATTAGGCTTTCCCGGCCAGCCCCCTAACGTGCTTGATAATTCCGGAAAAATCCACCCCGCCCTGCCCGTCCCTGTCGAAGGCCTGGTAGATTTCCTGCGCATGCTGGCCGAGCGGCGTCGCGGCGCCCGCAGCCTTCGCGGCGTCCTGTGCCAAGGTCAGATCTTTCACCATCAGCGCCGAGGCGAAGCCCGGCTTGTAGTCGTTGTTGGCGGGCGAGGTCGGCACCGGACCCGGCACCGGACAATAGGTCGTCAGCGACCAGCACTGGCCGGACGAGGTCGAGGCGACGTCGAACAGCGCCTGATGCGAGAGCCCGAGCTTTTCGCCCAGCGCAAAGGCTTCACTCACCGCGATCATGGAAATGCCGAGGATCATGTTGTTGCAGATCTTGGCCGCCTGGCCTGCGCCGGCGCCGCCGCAATGCACGATCTTCTTGCCCATCTTCTCCAGCACGGGCCTGGCCGCAGCAAATGCGCCCTCCTCGCCGCCGCACATGAAGGTGAGCGTAGCGCCCTTGGCGCCGCCGGTCCCGCCGGATACCGGCGCGTCGACCGAGAGCACGCCGTTCTTGGCGGCAAGCGCGTGCGCCTGACGCGCGCTCTCGACGTCGATGGTCGAAGAGTCGATGATCAACGCGCCCTTGGTCATGACAGGGACGACCTCGTTCCAGACACCGAGCACGTGCTTGCCCGCCGGCAGCATGGTGACGACGACATCGGCGCCCTTCACCGCGCCCGCTGCGCTGTCGGCGATGCCCGCGCCATCGGCCTTGGCTTGCGTGCGCGAGGCCTCGACGAGGTCGAAGGCCACCACCTTGTGGCCGGCCTTGACCAGATTGGCCGCCATCGGGCCGCCCATATTGCCGAGACCGATGAATGCGATCGTGGCCATCTCGATATCCTCCGCTGTGACGTTTCGTTGATTAGTTGAACTTCAGCTCGTCGGCGCCGATCCCGGCGAGATATGGCGCAAGCATCTCCAGTGTGACGTCCTCGATCCGCGGCGGCGACCAGGTCGGGTTGCGGTCCTTGTCGATCACGGCGGCGCGCACGCCTTCGCGGAAATCGTCGCTGCGAAAGACCTCCAGCGCGGCGCGATATTCGCGCACCAGGCACTCTTCGAGGCTCGACGCCGTGCGCGCCAGCCGCAGCAGCTTCAGCGTCACCACCATACCGCGCGGTGACTTCTCATTGAGCGTCTTCAGCGCGGCCAATGCAAACTCGGAGCCGTCGCGCTTCAGCGCAGCGACAATGTCCTCCATGCGGTCGAAGCCGAACAACGCATCGATCATCGCCTGTTTTGCCGCGACCGGACCGGCCGCATCGCCGGTCGCGAAGCTGTTGATGAGCCTGCCGACTTCGGCCGGGCTCGCTGCTGGACCAACCCGCGTCAGTGCTCCGCGCAGCTCCGGCCATTTGGCCGCGGGCACCACGGCATCGGCGAACTTCGCGTGGATCGCGTCGGGGCCGTTCATGGTCTGGCCGGTGAGGCCGAAATAGGTGCCGATCTCGCCGGGCGAGCGCGACAGCAGCCAGGTGCCGCCAACGTCCGGGAAAAAGCCGAGGCCGACTTCGGGCATCGCAAGTTTCGTCCGATCGGTGACGATTCGATGGCTGGCATGGCCTGACAGCCCGACGCCGCCGCCCATCACGAGGCCGTCCATGAACGCGACATACGGCTTCGGATACCTCGCGATCCGCGCATTCATGATGTATTCCTGGCGCCAGAACCGCGCGCCGAGGTCGCCGCCCTCGCGCGAGCTCTCCCAGAGCCCGCGGATGTCGCCGCCAGCGCAGAGCCCGCGATCGCCCGCGCCTTCCAGGATGATCACAGCCACCTCAGGATCGGCCTCGAAGCGATCGAGCGCGGCGTCGATGCCTTCAGACATTTCCAGCGTCATGGCGTTGATCGCCTTGGGCCGGTTGAGCCGGATCACGCCCGCCGCGCCCTCGCGGCGAACGATGAGGTCGCCCTCCTCCACTGCATTCATCGCGCGCCCTCGATCAGTTTGCGCGCCACGATGAGCCGCATGATTTCATTGGTGCCCTCGAGGATCTGGTGCACGCGCAGATCGCGCACGATCTTCTCGATGCCGTATTCGCTGAGGTAGCCGTAACCCCCATGAAGCTGCAGCGCCTGGTTGGCGACCTCGAAGCCGGCATCGGTGCCGAACCGCTTGGCCATCGCGCACAGCATGGTGGCGTCGGGGTCTTTCCGGTCGAGCGCAGCGGCGGCGCGCCACAGGAAGGTGCGCGCGGCCTCGAGTTCGATCGCCATGTCGGCGAGCTTGAACTGCAGCGCCTGGAATTCGTCGAGACGCCTTCCAAACGCCTTGCGCTCTTTCATGTAGGCCCTCGCCTTGTCGAGCGCGGTCTGCGCACCGCCGAGCGAGCATGCCGTGATGTTGAGGCGGCCGCCGTCGAGGCCGGCCATTGCGATCTTGAAGCCGACGCCCTCTTCGCTCAGCCGGTTGGTCACCGGCACACGGGCGTTCTCGAAGATCACGGCGCGGGTCGGCTGCGCGTTCCAGCCCATCTTGCGCTCGTTGGCCCCGAACGACACGCCCGGCGTCTTGCCGTCGATGACGAGGGTCGAGATGCCGCCGGGGCCGTCGCCGCCGGTCCGGACCATCGTAACCAGCAGATCAGTGCCGCCGGCGCCAGAGATGAACTGCTTCTGGCCGTTGAGGACATAGTGGTCCCCGTCGCGCACTGCGCGGGTGCGCAGGGCCGCCGCGTCCGAGCCGGCGCCCGGCTCGGTCAGGCAGTAGCTCGCAATCAGCTCCATGGTGCAGAGCTTCGGCAGCCATTTATGGCGCTGGGTGTCGCTGCCATAGGCATCGATCATCCAGGACGCCATGTTGTGGATGGAGATGAAGGCCGACGTGGTCGGACAGCCCGTCGCCAGCGCCTCGAAGATCAGCGCCGCGTCAAACCGCGTCATGGCGGAGCCACCGACATCCTCGCGGATGTAGATGCCGCCCATGCCGAGCGTCGCCGCCTCGCGCATCACGTCGACGGGGAAATGCTTCTCCTCGTCCCAGCGCAGCGCGTGCGGCGCGATTTTTTCCGCCGCAAACGCCAACGCCATGTCGCGAACCGCGACCTGATCCTCATTCAGAGCGAACTGCATCCCGGCCTCGCTCCTGAGAGGATCACTTCATCAGCGGGATCGAGAACTCCGCACCTTCCTTGACGCCGGACGGCCAGCGCGAGGTCACCGTCTTGGTCTTGGTGTAGAAGCGGACCGAGTCCGGGCCGTGCTGGTTGAGATCGCCGAAGCCGGACTTCTTCCAGCCGCCGAAAGTGTAATAGGCGATCGGCACCGGGATCGGCACGTTGATGCCGACCATGCCGACATCGACCTTGGCCGCGAAGTCGCGCGCGGCGTCGCCGTCGCGGGTGAAGATGGCAACGCCGTTGCCGTAATCATGCTCGGACGGCAGCGCCAGGGCTTCCTTGTAGTCGTGCGCGCGCACGACCGAGAGCACGGGGCCAAAGATCTCCTCCTTGTAGATCCGCATGTCCTTGGTGACGTTGTCGAACAGCGAACCGCCAAGATAGAAGCCGTTCTCGTAGCCCTGCATCTTGAAGCCGCGGCCATCGACGGCCAGCGTCGCGCCTTCCTTGATGCCGATGTCGATATAGCCCTTGACCTTCTCGACCGCCTCGCGCGTCACCAGCGGACCGTAATCGGCCGACGGATCGATCGAGGTGCCGATCTTGAGCGACTCGACGCGCGGGATCAGCTTTTCCATCAGGCGGTCGGCGGTGGACTTGCCGACGGGCACGGCAACGGAAACGGCCATGCAGCGCTCGCCGGCCGAGCCGTAGCCCGCGCCGATCAGCGCGTCGACCGCCTGGTCCATGTCGGCATCCGGCATGATGATGGCGTGGTTCTTGGCGCCGCCAAAGCACTGGCAGCGCTTGCCGGTCTGGGCCGCACGCTCATAGATGTACTGCGCGATCGGCGTCGAGCCGACGAAGCCGACAGCCTTGATATCGGGATCGTCGAGGATGGCGTCGACCGCTTCCTTGTCGCCGTTGACGACGTTGAGGATGCCGGCCGGCAGGCCCGCTTCAATCATCAATTCGGCCAGCAGCATCGGCACGCCGGGATCGCGCTCCGACGGCTTGAGGATGAAGGCGTTGCCGCAGGCGATCGCGGGAGCGAACTTCCACATCGGGATCATCGCCGGGAAATTGAACGGCGTGATGCCCGCAACGACCCCGAGCGCCTGGCGCATGGAGTAGATGTCGATGCCGGGGCCGGCGCCTTCGGTGTACTCGCCCTTCATCAGATGCGGGATGCCGCAGGCGAATTCCGCGACCTCGAGGCCGCGCTGGATGTCGCCCTTGGCGTCCGGCACGGTCTTGCCGTGCTCGCGGGCCAGCAGCTCGGCGAGCTTGTCGTAATCGCGCTGCACCAGCTCGACGAATTTCATCATCACGCGGGCGCGGCGCTGCGGATTGGTCGCGGCCCACGCGGGCTGTGCTGCGCGCGCGTTCTCGACGGCGGCGCGGACTTCGGCCTTGGACGCGAGTGCCACCTTGGCCTGGACGTCACCGGTCATCGGCTCGAAAACGTCGGCAGTGCGGCCCGAGGTGCCCTTGACCTCCTTGCCACCGATGAAATGTCCGACTGCGCGCATGGAATGAACTCCTTAGATCCCGGTCTGATCGCTTTGACAAATCCTATCGACCTGCATTTTATAGGATTCAAGTCTGAGATAATGCACCATAGATGTGCGGAAATGCTGGATCAAGGTCACATCGACTGGGACGACTTCCGCTTCGTGCTGGCCATCGTGCGGGGCGGGTCGGTGTCGGCTGCAGCCAAACAGCTCGGCGTCGACCATGCCACGGTGATCCGCCGTGTCGACCGGCTGGAAAAGCACCTCTCGGCCAAGCTGTTTGACCGGCGCAAGACCGGCTATCTCCTCACCGAGGCCGGCCAGCGCGTCGCCGACAGCGCGGAGGCCATGGAATCGACCATCGTCGCCAACCAGGAGCAGGTCGGCGGCTCGGTGGCGCGGCTGACCGGGACAGTGCGGATCGGCGCGCCTGATGGCTTCGGCACGGCCTTCCTCGCGCCGCGGCTGGCGCCTTTCGCGGACCGCTATCCGGACCTCGATTTGCAACTTGTAGCCACCGCCCGCCTGTTCAGCCTCTCCAAGCGCGAGGCCGATATCGCCATCAGCCTCACCATGCCGAAGGAAGGCCGCATCGTCGGCCGCAAGCTGCTCGACTACCGCCTCGGGCTTTACGCGGCGCCCGCCTATCTCGACCGCTTCCCGAACATCACCTCGCGCGACGTGCTGCCGCAGCACCGCTTCGTCGGCTACATCGAGGAGCTGCTGTTCACGCCGGAACTCGACTATCTGCCGCAGGTCTCGCCGCGGATTTCCGCGCGTTTCCGCAGCGCCAATCTGATCGCGCAGCTCAATGCCACGCTCTCGGGCTTCGGCATCGCCGTGCTGCCGCACTTCATGGCGAGTGATTATCCGCAGCTTGTGGCGGTGCTGCCCGAGGAGATCTCGATCACCCGGACGTTCTGGATGCTGATGCACGCCGACAGCAAGGATCTGGCGCGGATCCGGGCGGTGGCGGATTACATCGGTGAAATCGTGGAGCGCAATCGGGCGCTGTTTGCGGGGCGGATGTCGTAGGTTGGGCAAAGCGAAGCGTGCCCACCATGTCTGCCGCGATCGACGAGAGATGGTGGGCACGGCGCTGAAGCGCCTTTGCCCACCATACGACATCGCTAACTCTGCTTCGCCTTCTTAACCGCCGCGACCTTCGGCTCGCGCTTCGCACCCTCGAGCGCGCTGTCCTTGCCCGCCTTGAGCACCTCGTCCGACAGCTCGCTCGAGCCGGCAATCCGCGCCAGCAGCATGGTGCCGGCCATGGTCGCCAGCGTCGCGATCGCCTGCTTGCGCGCGGCCTTGCGCGGCAGGTTCGGGATGAAGTCGGTCATCATCTCGACCATCTCGTCGAGCTTGCCGGCAAAGGCCTTGCGCGTCTTCGGGCTCTCGCGGGCGATCTCAGCGCCCAGCGCAGGAATCGAGCAACCATGGCCGGGATTGTCGCGGTGGAGCGTCGACAGATAGGTCTCGACGATCTGGGTGAGCTGCTTCTCGGGCACGACCTGATCCGACTGCTTGCGCCAGTGCTCCATCGAGCGGTCCATGGCGTAGCCAAAGGCCTCGATCACCAGCGCCTCGCGCGAGTCGAAATGCGCGTAGAAGCCGCCATGGGTCAGGCCCGCCTCCTTCATGAGGTCGGCGACGCCGATGCCGTGGGCGCCCTTCTCCCGCAGACGCACCGAGGCCTTCTTCACGATCCGGTCGTGGGTTTCCTGCTTGTGTTCCCGGGAATAGCGCATGCACGTCTCATTAAATGTCGAAGATCATCTCATAACACAGGAACGGCCCGGCGTGTGCATTAATTCATGTCAAGTTGTGACGCCGATCATCGAAAAGGTTGCAGTTGCATGGACTGCGAGTGCGCCCTTGCCGTCGCGCACGAAGCCCTCGGTATAGCTGGTCTGGCGGCCCAGCTTCATCACTTTACCTTCGGCCGAGATCAAGCCCGACCGGACCGACAGCGGCCGCAGGAAGGTCATTTTCAGGTCGAGCGTCACGGACGACTGCCCGGCCTCCAGCCGCGTCGAAATCGCGCAGCCCATCGCGGTATCGATCAGCGCCGCCGCGGTCGCGCCGTGCAAAAGGCCGATGGTATTTTCGAGGTCTTCGCGCGGCTGCAGCTCCATCACGATCCGGCCCGGCTCGACCACGGCCATCGTGAAGCCGATCAGCCTGGCGAAGGGCGGCGGCGGCAAACGGCCATCGCGAATGCCCAGCATCGCGTCCATGCCTGATAACCCCATGGCCACTCTGGCGACCGGCGCGGGAACCTGCCAGTCCACGATGCGCTCGCGCCGCTGCGCCGGCGAAAACAGGTCGAGTTGATCGTCACTGGTCATGGCAGGCCCTATGTATGATACATGTCATACTATGACGCGGATTTCGCACTGGCAACTCCGTCCCCCTGTCCGCTTGACAAGACCGGCGTTTCGGCCCGGAAGTGATCCGGACCGGTGCGCCTTGCGCCTGTCCACGAGACTTTCGAGATGCCACGATGGAAATGCTCAATCAGCACTGCGGCGTGACGCGCGATGCGCGCGGCGTCGTTCATGTCGCGATCTGCAACGCCGGCTCGCTCAACATCCTCGGCTCACCCGTGACCGACGCAGTCCGCGAGGGCCTGCAGCAGCTCGGCTCAGACCGCAGCATTCGCGTCGTGGTGCTGCGCGGCCAGAGCGAGAAGAGCATGATCGGCGGCGCCGACATCAAGGAGATGGCGAAGCTCGACCAGACATCCGCCGAAGCCTTCATCAGCCGCCTGCGCGATCTCTGCGAAGCCGTGCGCCAATTCCCCGCCCCCGTGATCGCGCGCATGCCCGGCTGGTGCCTCGGCGGCGGGCTAGAGGTCGCGGCGGCCTGCGATTTCCGGATTGCGGCGCACGATGCGCATTTCGGCATGCCGGAGGTGCGCGTCGGCATTCCCTCGGTGATCCACGCCGCGCTGCTGCCGCGCCTGATCGGCTGGGCCCGCGCGCGCTGGCTGGTGATGACGGCCGAGAATATCGACGCGCCGACTGCGCTGGCCTGGGGCTTGGTCGACAAGGTCGCGCCGGAGGGCGGACTGGATGCTGAAATCGAGCATCTCGTAAAGGCACTGCTCGAATGCGGCCCCGAAGCACTGCGCTCGCAGAAGGCGCTGCTGCGGCAGTGGGAGGAACTGCCGCTGACGGAGTCGGTGAACCTCAGCGTCAAGGTGTTCGGCGAATCGTTCCTGACGGACGAGCCGACGCGGCTGATGCAGGCGTTTGTGAACCGGAAGCGGTAGAGCCTCCCCTTCCCTCGGACAACCAAATCTCATCCGACCCACGACATTTTCTCATCCCTGCCGCGGTTGCATTTTTTGCGCCGCATCATATGATGACCATAATCTTACCCGTCATCGCAGGGAGTTTTGTCATGGCCGAAGCCGCCGATCCCGTCGTCATCGTCTCCGCCGCCCGCACTCCGCTCGGCCGCTTCATGGGCGAATTGTCGCCATTCGCCGCGCATAAGCTCGGCTCGCATGTGATCGCCGCCGCGCTGGAGCGCGCAAAACTCGCGCCCGAGAAGGTCGACGAGGTCTTCATGGGCTGCGTCCTTCCCGCCGGCCAGGGCCAGGCACCAGCGCGGCAGGCCGCGCGGGCCGCAGGACTTCCTGATGCCACCGGCGCCACGACCGTCAACAAGGTCTGCGGCTCCGGCATGAAGGCGACCATGCTGGCGCACGACGTCATCCGCGCGGGCTCGGCCGGGATCGTCGTCTCCGGCGGCATGGAGAGCATGAGCAATGCGCCTTATCTGCTGGCGAAAGCGCGCGGCGGCTACCGCGTCGGCCACGACCGCATCATCGACCACATGATGATGGACGGCCTGGAAGACGCCTACGAGACCGGCCGCTCCATGGGCGATTTCGGCGAGGCCACCGCGGAAGCTTATCAGTTCACCCGCAAGGACCAGGACGCCTATGCGATGGAGACGCTCAGCCGGGCGCGCAAGGCGGTCGAGGGCGGTGCGTTCAAGGCCGAGATCGCGCCGATCACGCTGACGGAGAAGGCTGGTCCGCGCATCGTTGCCAATGATGAGCATCCGCTGAAGGTCGATCCCGCCAAGATTCCCGGATTGAAGCCGGCGTTCCGCGCCAATGGCACCATCACCCCGGCCGCCTCCTCCGCCAACGCCGACGGCGCCGCGGCGCTGGTGCTGACGAAACGCTCGCTCGCGGACCGCAATGGCCTGCCGGCGCTGGCCGTGATCAAGGGCCACGCTACCCACAGCCAGGAGCCGCAATGGTTCACCACCGCGCCGATCCCGGCGATCCGCAAGCTGCTCGACAAGGTCGGCTGGAGCGCTAGTGACGTCGACCTGTTCGAGATCAACGAAGCCTTCGCCGTGGTGGCGATGGCCGCGCAGCGCGATCTCGGTATTCCCCGCGACAAGCTGAACATTAACGGCGGTGCCTGCGCACTCGGCCATCCCATCGGCGCCACCGGGGCCCGGCTGATCGTGACGCTGCTGCATGCACTCGAGGCACAGAACCTCAAGCGCGGTGTCGCGGCGCTCTGCATCGGCGGCGGCGAAGCCACGGCGATCGCAGTGGAGCGTCTCGTGCACTGACGCGCACACGTCCGAAAATGAGGGAACTCTGTCATTTCCGCCAGACACCGCCCGTGCCATTCTGCACACTCGCGCAGGTCTTTCGAAGACTGCTCATCAAACATTGAGGCCCAATGATCTCGAACTGGCTCGCGGCAGCGCTTTCCCGCCGCAACATCCATTACGGCTGGGTGATGGTCGGCGTGACCTTCCTCACCGCGCTGATCAGCGCGGGCACGGTCGGTGCGCCCGGCGTGTTCATCGTTCCCCTGCAGCAGGAGTTCGGATGGAGCACGGCGCAGATTTCCTCTGCGCTCTCGATCCGCTTCATCCTGTTCGGGCTGATGGCGCCGTTCGCCGCAGCCCTGCTCAACCGCTACGGCCTGCGCAACGTCACCCTCACGGCTCAGCTCATCGTGGTCTCAGCGCTGGTGCTTTCGCTCAGCATGACCGAAGTCTGGCAGCTCGTCGCGCTGTGGGGCGTGGTGATCGGCATCGGCACCGGCATGACCGCGCTGGTGCTGGGCGCCACCATCGCGACGCGCTGGTTTGCGGCGCGGCGCGGCCTCGTCGTCGGCATCCTGACCGCGAGCGTCGCCACCGGCCAGCTCGTGTTCCTGCCGCTGCTCGCAAGCCTCACCGAACGTTACGGCTGGCGGCTGGCGCTCGGCTTCGTCTGCATCGCGCTCGGCGTGTCCGCGCTCGCAGTCCTGCTCGCGATGCGCGACCGACCGAGCGATGTGGGCCAGCGCCCATTCGGTGACGAGGGCACCGAGCCCCTGCCCGTGCCGCCGGTCAGCCACGGCTCGATCACGGGCGTGGCGCTCGGCACGCTGCGCGATGCCTCGAAGTCGCGCGCGTTCTGGATCCTGTTTGCGACCTTCTTCGTCTGCGGCGCCTCGACCAACGGCCTCGTGCAAGTGCACCTGATCCCGATGTGTCTCGATTTCGGCATCCCGCAGGTGCAGGCCGCGGGCCTGCTCGCCGCGATGGGCATCTTCGACTTCTTCGGCACCATCATGTCGGGCTGGCTGTCGGACCGCTACGACAATCGCTATCTGCTGTTCTGGTACTACGGCCTGCGCGGGCTCTCGCTGATCTTCCTGCCCTTCAGCGATTTCTCGTTCTACGGCCTGTCGCTCTTCGCGATGTTCTACGGGCTCGACTGGATCGCCACCGTGCCGCCGACGGTGCGCCTCACCGCGCAGAAGTTCGGACCCGAGCGCGCCAATCTGGTGTTCGGCTGGATCTTTGCCGGCCATCAGCTCGGCGCGGGCACTGCCGCTTTCGGCGCCGGTTTCTCGCGGACGGTCTATCAGAGCTATCTGCCCGCCTTCTTCATCGCCGGCGCGCTCTGCGTGTTCGCCGCGCTGATCGTGCTGGCGATCTCGCGGCAGCCGAAGCCCGAGCCGAAGCCGGCGATGGCGTAAATAGGTCTAGCATCAGATCTTGGAGGTTACGCCGAACACTGCGGCGTCACCGATTCGCGAGGTGCCGGTCGCGAGTGAAGATACGATGGCGACGAGCGAACAGCGGGCGACTCGGAGTGCGCGATTCATGTGAGTGAACCAGAAGCGGGTCCTGCGTGATGAGCCGGGCAACCAGCCGCCAGGCGGCCACAGCTGTACCTCGGCCTGTTCAGCAATCAACTGTTACAAATCGGAGAGAGCTCGATACGGAAGAGAGGACCGCCGCCAGCTGCTCGGGGAGTGTCAACATCCAGCGGCCGAGGCGACGGTCCTCAGGCGCGAGAATCTGGGAATTCCTGAGCCCGAACGGAACGATAGTGGTTGCGATGCCTCTCCACCAAGCGGCGAAGAATTGCTGCGTATGAAGAATTGTTGCGCATGAGCCAAATCACTTCGCTTCCTTGTTCAACTCGATCGCGACCTCCGACATCCAGGACCCCGGCGCTTCCATCAGGAAGGATTGATGGTTGCTCCTGGTCTGGATCGTCACCAGCGCAGCTACGGTGTTTCCCTCAATTCGCGCCTCGATCAGGCCGTCCCTGTTCGTGCCGTAGACCTTGCCGCCCTGCCGGTATTCGCTCTCGAACCAGTTGCCGGAAAGCTCCGTCCCGCTCTGCTCGATGTTCGCGGACAAGACCATCTTGTACGCATCGCTCGCGCAGCGCAGGTCCAGCGTCAACGACCGTCCAGGCTTGGTGACGTTGTAAGCCACCTTGCAGCGAACCTTCTCGCGTGGGCCGTCCGAGGGCTTCATCGTGCCGATGCCGAACCATGCGCCGGCCAAACCGTCGAACACCGGCTCTGCGCGCAACGGACCTATGCCGACGAGCGCGAGGCAAGCAGCACGAATGCCCATGCGCACCACCGAAAACTTAAAAAGCATTCCGCCGATCCTGATATTAAGTCCACGCACGTCCTTATGCCCGAACAGCCGCGGGATATTGACGAAGATGTTTAGAGATGTTGCAGAGATTGCCTGAACATTGCCGGGATCGACGTATGGATAGCGCGTCAATCTGTGATGAAGCCGATATTGCTGCGACGGGCTCCGGTTGATCCTGTTCGGCCGTAAAGGCGATTGATGCTGCCGATGAGATTGGCTTGCGGATCGCTCGAGCCGACAAAGCCGTCATCCGGGCGCGAGAGCTCTCTCGGGCTCACGGCGCGAACGAGGTAAGGCGTCACGAGAACGACGAGCTCGGTCTGGTTGTTGACAAAGTCCTGACTCCTGAAGAGCGCGCCCAGCAGCGGCACCTGCATCAGCCCGGGCAAGCCATTCACGGCTCGCTTTGTCTGGTCCTGAATCAGGCCGGCGATTGCCATGGACCCGCCCGAAGGGATCTCGAGCGTACTCTCGGCCCGGCGCGTCTTGATGGAGGGGACCGTCAGAGAGTTGGTCGTGTTGTCGCTCACCGCCTGGGACAAGGTGATCGAATTCTCGTTCGAGAGGTCCGACACCTCGGTCATCAAATGCAGGCTGATGCGGCCTTCCGCCAGCACTACCGGCGTGAAGCTCAACGACATTCCGAATTTCTTGAAGCTGATCTGCGTCGTGCACACATGGGTCGTTGGGTCGCAGGAATACCCCGCGGGAACGGGGAACTCACCGCCGGAAACAAAGGTGGCGGCCTCTCCCGATATCGCCGTCAGCGTGGGCTCAGCCAAAGTGCGTACGACCCCCGCCTTCTCCATCGCCCTCAGCGTGGCCGTCGCTCCGCCGGCCGACAGGGACACGTTGTTGCCGTCGACGAGGTTCTTGCCGTAGGCCGTGAAGGGATTCGAGTTCGCCAGGCTGACAACCGACGTGCCCGAGCTGAGACTGGTGCTGAGATCGACGCCGAGCTGCTTCACGATCTCGCGTGAAATCTCCGCGACCGTCACCTTCAACATCACCTGGTCACGCCCCCGAACCGTGATCGAGTTGACAACCTTTTCGGCCGCGCCAGTGAGGCGCGCAGCAATATCGTTGGCCTGCTGGGCCTCGATGGGTGTCGCGACGAATCCGGTCAGGATGACCCCATCGCCGACGCCGTCAATCTGGACATTGGCCGCGGGAAGCGCCTGCTTCAGCGCGGCACGAACACCGTTCAGGTCACGCTTGACGGCGATATCGTAGGCGACGATCGATTGGCCGGCGGTATCGAAGAACACCACGTTGGTTTGCCCGACAGCAGCACCGATGATGTAGCCTCGCTGCGCCGATCGAAGTACGACGTTGGCGATCTTGGGGTCGGCGACCAGCACATCCTTCACGTCGCAGGGAAGATCGATCACCATCGATTTGCCCACGCCGAGGGACGCAAACCTAGCATCGGACTGGCCGATCGCGCCTCCTTGTCTCAGGGATCTGGGGTCCGCAGCGTTCGTTCCAGACGACGATCCACATGAAACAATCGCCAGAACGAGCAGTACTAGAAGCCAGTGCCTGGAAGCACGTATCGATAGTCCGGCGCCCGCATACATAGCAATTGTCCTTAACGTCTCATCCGAAGGAGGACTTCACGGATCCTTCGCAGGAGCACGTGGCGGCCAACACGGATTGAACGTCGCAGATCGGGCGTTCGGGCGCCTCCGGCGCAACCGAAACAAAATTGAGGTCACCGACATACGAGCGAAAAGAACGCCCAAATCCCGCCCCAATAATCGATGCGCCCGGAACGTAACCTTCTTTGCGGCCAGGTTCGGGATGGCTTCGCGCAGTCCGTTATCCGGCCGCGCAAGGCACGAACCGGTGGCTTGTAATCAGCCGTGCCTCGCGGCCGCACTGGCTGGCTCTTCGCCACTCTGACGGCACCAGACCGCACTTGCAAAATCGCACGACGCATCCGCTGTCACGCCGATACGCAACATGGCCAAACCGCGCCCGATGCCATAGACTCTGCATTGGACGTGTTGGGAGGCCACCTTGCGCCCGGTCAGCGAAGGCGCTTACTTTTTTGACGAGTATCGTTTTTTTTCCCCGGAGGCAATTGCTGCTGCGGGGTCAGGTTCCGGTTCGGGTCGGGGCGCGCGCGCTCGATCTGCTTCAGGTGTTGCTCGAACGGCAGGGTGAACTGGTCAGCAAGGCCGATCTGATCCGGTTCGCATGGCCCGACACATTCGTGCATGAGAGCAATCTGAAAGTGAATATCGCGGCCCTGCGCCGATCACTGCTGCAGGACCAGGCCGATCTTCCCTACATCGTCACCGTTCCCGGCCGCGGCTATCGCTTTGCCGCGCCTGTGCGGTTCGAGACGGCATCTGCCTCGTCGGTAGCGCCCTCCCATGGCGGCGGCGGCTTGGAGCGGCAGCCGCAAGGGTCACACCTGCTGATCGGGCGCGAAGACGATGTCGGCGAAGTCACCAAGCGCGTGTGTGATCGCGGCTTTGTCACCATCGTCGGTCCCGCTGGCGTCGGCAAGACGAGCCTCGCCGTCGCAGCCGCGCGGGAGCTGACAGAACGCTTCAATGACGGTGTCTGCTTCGTCGATCTCGCTGCGATCAATGATGCGCAGTTGGTGTGCGCGGCCATCGCGTCCGCCCTGGGATCCGCCGCCGGAGTCATCGATCTGCTCGTCGGGATCGTCGACGCTGTGCGGTCCAAAAACATGCTGCTAATCCTGGACAATTGCGAGCATGTGCTGACGACCTCGGCGCTCGTGGCCGAGCACATGCATCTCGCGGTGCCCGAGATCGGTATCATCGCGACCAGCCGCGAGCCGTTTCGATCGAAGACCGAGAATGTATACCGGCTTGCCCCGCTTCGCTGTCCCTCGGATGAGGTAGGCCTCGACGGACGACAGGCCATGGCGTTCCCGGCGGTCGAGCTGTTCGTCACACGTGCGCAGGAGGCTGCAGGCTATGGTCTGAGCGATTCCGACGTCTCCGTCATCGCCGATATCTGCCGGCGGCTGGATGGAATTCCCCTCGCGATCGAGCTTGCGGCGCCGCGGCTGAAGAGCTGCGATCCAGCTTCCCTGTTACGACATCTTAAAGACAGTTTCGATCTCCTGAACTACGGTCCGCGAACCGCGCCGCTTCGACACCAGGCTCTGCAGGCGACGCTGGACTGGAGTTATCGGCTTTTATCCGAGGCCGAGGCCTCACTGTTGCGTCATCTGTCCGTGTTCGCCGGACTGTTCACGACCGAGGACGTGCTCGGCATCACCAGCGACATCGTCGCGTCGCCAGGCGAGACCGCCGCTTGCCTCGACAACCTCGCATCGAAGTCGCTGGTCTCGCAGACACTCTCGGGCGGTAAGGCTGCGTACAGGCTGCTCGACACGACCAAAACTTATGCCGCAGAGCGGCTGCGTGCGGAAGGTGAACATAGGCGCGCCTGCGAGAGCCATGCCGTCTATATGCTCGACCTGTTCGAACGTGCCGAGGCGGAATGGACGTGGGTGGCACGGGAAGACTGGATGACGACCTACGGCCGGCGCGCCAACGACCTGCGCAACGCGATCGACTGGGCTTTCGGCGCGGATGGCGATGTCGAGACTGGCCTCCGACTATCCGCCGCAGCGATCCCGCTCTGGGATGAACTCTCGTCGGTGGCCGAATGCCGGCAACGCGTGCGCACGGCGCTGGACGCCGCAAAGCTGACGGCTCATCCAGATCTCGAGGTGCGGATGAAGCTGGCGACTGCCCATGCCCGAAGCCTGACTTTCGCCGAACGGCTCGATCCGGAGGCCGAAGGGGCGTGCCGCGAAAGCGTGAGGCTGGCCGAGCTGAAGGGCGATGCGGACTATCAGCTCCGTGCGGTATGGGGCCTTGCGGTCCTCCAGTCATTCGCCGGGCGTCACCGCGACGTTCTGGCGAGCCTCGATCGCTTCGATGCGATCAGCGAGCGGACGAAGGATAGCGCCGCCGCATCCTCCGGCGCGCGGTTTCGCATCATGACGCAGTTCTATTGCGGCGATATCGTCGGCGCCCACGCTTCCCTGAAGCGGCTCGCCAGACAGCACGACAGTCTTGCGGAGCGCACGCGCATATCGCGCTTCCAAGTCGATCCCTACGTGGTGATCCGCGTCTCGCTCGCCTTCGTCGGATGGGTACGCGGAGATACGCTCGAAGCCGTCAAGGCTGCCAGAGCCGCCGTCGACGGCGCCGCCGCAACCGAGCATCTGGTGACACAGTCCAACGCTCTTGCCCTGGCCTCCATTCCCATTGCGATCTGGAGAGGCGATATCGACACGGCCGAGCAGCATCTCAACCTGCTCGACGACAATCTCAACCGGAGGAACCTCGCGAGTTGGGCGCCGCTCAGCCACTTCTTCCGCGCTGTGATAGGGCATCATCGCGGAAGTGCGGATGCGGTCGAGCAGATGCGCGTCGCCGCCAACGAGATCCTCGACAGCAAATTCCTGATCCGCGCGCCGATCTACCTTGGCATGCTCGCGGAAGCGGCGCTGCAGCGCGGCCGGATTGAGCTTGCGCGCGAGAGCATTGCAGCCGCCATAGCGCATGCGGACCAATTCGATGAGACCTGGTGCCAGCCCGAACTGCTACGGGTCCTGGGGTGTATCGAAATTCAGCGCGGCGATCGCGCGCGCGGGGAGCAGGCGCTGATCAGCGCGGTGCAGACAGCCGGAGCGTCAGGCGCCCTTTCCTTCCAGCTCCGCGCCGCGACCGACCTCGCCAATGTCTGGACGGAGAGCGGAGCTGCTTCTGCGGCCGCAGCGATGCTTGATCCAATCTGCCGGCAGTTTGCTCAGGACAGCACCGGCAAGGACGTCGCGAGAGCCCGTCGCCTGCTCGATCGTTTAGAGATCGAGGCCTCATCCGGCCGCGCGTAGTCTCCCTGAATGGACCGAACATGACTGCGTGCCGGCTGTGCTTACCAGGCCGCGCCGGTTCCATATGTCTTGACCGTACGCTTTTACCACATTTAACCGCAGGCCTCTGTTCGCCTCGCTAGATTGTTGCTGCAGGACGATTTGTAAGGATGCCGCGATATGATCGAACTCACCGTAAATGGGACCAGGCATCGAGTCGATGTCGTTCCCGAGATGCCCCTGCTCTGGGTCTTGCGCGACGAGCTCGGCATCACCAGTCCCAAATATGGCTGCGGGATCGCGCAATGTGGGACCTGCACCGTCCAGATCGGCGGAATGGCCGTGCGATCCTGTCAGGCGCATATCGGCGAGGTCGCGGGCAAGTCGGTCGTCACGCTCGAAGGCCTGGAGAAAAAGGAGCAGAACCCGGTCATTCAGGCCTGGATCGAACATCAGGTGCCGCAATGCGGCTACTGCCAGACCGGCCAGATCATGCAGGCGATCTCGCTGCTCGATCTGATTTCCAACCCCACGGACGACGAGATCAACCAGGTGATGTCAGGCAACCTCTGCCGTTGCGGCACCTATCCGCGCATCCGCGCCGCGATCCACGCCGCCGCCGCCAAGAAGATGGCGGAGAAGTGAGATGGGCCACATGCAGGACCTCTCCCGCCGCGCCTTCGTTTTCGGCTCCGCGACCGTCGCCGGGGGCATCGCTTTCGGCGCCTTTGGCACAGCTGAAGCGGCTGCCACCGCCGGTGACAATCCGCTGGTCGCCGGCCTCGGGCCTAACTCAGTGACCTTCAATCCCTGGGTCGAGATCAGCCCGGAGAAAATTACGCTGATCGCCCAGCATGCCGATATCGGCCAGGGTGTCGGCTCGATTCAGCCAATCATGATTGCCGAGGAGATGGACCTCGATCCCGGCCAGTTCGAGATTCGCTTCGCCGGCCCCAGCCCCGCCTATTTCAACACAGGCTTCGCCGACGAGTTCGCGCCGTTCGTGGCTGCGGACCAAAGTCCCGCCGCCGAGGAAGCGCGCGCCAAGACGCTCGAATGGCTCAGGCAGTCCGGCTTGCAGATGACCGGTGGGTCGAGCACGCTGCCGGACACTTATGAAAAGCTGCGCGTGGCGGGCGCCGTCGCACGCGAGACGCTGAAGGCTGCCGCCGCCAAACGCTCGGGTATCGCTGTGGCCGACCTGCGTACCCAATCGAGCCATGTGATCCTGCCCAACGGCACCAGGATCGCCTATGTCGATCTCGCTACCGACGCAGCAAAAATTCCGCAAGTGCTCGATGCCAAGCCGCGCGATCCCTCGAAATGGCGCATGCTGGGCAAGCCGATGGCGCGCCTCGACATTCGCGACAAGGTGATGGGCGAGCTGAAGTTCGGCATCGACATGAAAATGGAAGGCATGGTGTACGCCGCCGTCAAGCTGAACCCCGGCAAGAGCCAGCCCCTGAAGTCATATGACGCCAACAAGGCGCGCACAATGCCGGGCGTCAAGAAGGTCCTCGAACTCAAGACTGGCGTCGCAGTGATCGCGACGAATAGCTGGTATGCGATGAAGGCGGCCGACGCCGTCATCTGCGAGTGGGCACCGTCAGCCTATCCCGCCGAGCAGGCCGATCACTGGAAGGTTCTGGAATCCTCGTTCAAGCCTGAATTCCTCGGCAAGGAGTGGCGCAAGATCGGCGATATCGACGCTGGCTTGAAGACGGGCAAGCTCGTCGAGGCCGAGTATCGCGCGCCTTACGTGGCACATCAGCCGCTCGAGCCGCTGAACGGGATCGGTCTCGTCACCGACAAGGGGATGGAGATCTGGGTCGGTCACCAGAGCCCCCGCTTCGTGCAATATGTCGCGGCAACCGCGATCGGCCTCAAGCCGGAACAGATCACGTTCCACAATCAATGGACCGGTGGAAGTTTTGGCCACCGTCTCGAATATGAGAACGTCCGCGTTCTCGCCGAGATCGCCAATCAAATGAAGGGAACGCCGATCAAGCTGGTGTTCTCGCGCGAGGAGGATTTCCTCCAGGACATTCCGCGGCAGATTGCGATCGCCCGGCATCGAGGCAGCGTCGACAAGAGCAAGATCGTCGCAGCCGATCTGCAACTTGCTTCGACGGCTCCGCTCAAGGGGCTGCTCGAGCGGTCGGGCACCCCTTCGAAGGATCCCGACGGGCAATTGGCCGCCGGTCTGTGGAACGTCTATTACGACATCCCCAATTTCCGGGCCACGAGCTACGAGGCGCAGGGACTTTCGCCGAGCACCACGTGGCGATCGGTCGGCGCCTCGACGTCGGGCTTCTTCACCGAAAGCTTCATCGACGAGCTGATCCATGCGGCCGGGCTCGATCCCATGAAGGCGCGCATCGCGATGTGCACCGTGCCGCACTATCGCAAGGTGCTGGAGACGGTTGCGGAAATGTCGGACTGGAAGGGGCCGCTTGGCAACGGCCGCGGGCGCGGCGTCGCGTTCGTCGAGTCCTTCGGCACTCCGACGGCCGAAGTCGTCGAAGTGACGAAGACGGAGCGAGGCATCCGGATCGACAAGGTCTGGGTCGCCGTCGATGTCGGCAAGGTCATCGACCCCGTCAATTTCGAGAACCAGGTGCAGGGCGGCGTCATCTGGGGGCTTGGCCATGCCATCAATTGCGAGCTCACTTACGCTAAAGGCGCGGTGCAGCAGACCAACTACAACCACCACGAAGCGATGCGGATCTACCAATGCCCGGTAATCGAAGTTCGCGGGCTCGAGAACGATCCCAAGGTGAGAGGCGTCGGCGAGCCGCCCGTCCCTCCTGCGGCACCGGCGCTCGCCAATGCGATTTTCGCGGCGACCGGCCAGCGTATCCGCGAAATGCCCTTCAACAAGTTCATCGAATTCGTGTGAGGCGCGCCATGACGAGGTCTCTGATCGCGGTCATCATCGCCGCTTCATCGATCGCGGTTCTCACCGGGATCGTCGCAGCTAAGGACGAGGCCACCAAGGGGGTGCCACCGCCGGGCAGCGTCAGCCGCGCCGACGGGCTGGAGGCTTGGAAGCGAATCGAAGCGGTGGTGACACATCCGCGCTGCGCGAACTGCCACGTCGATGCCAAGGCGATACCGATATGGACACCGGCAGGCGAAACCAAGCCCCGCGTGCATGGCATGAACATCCATGGTGGAGAGAGCCGCATCGGCGCTGAAAAGCTCGCCTGCTCGACCTGTCACATGACTTCAACCCAAGCGAACGAGCCGGCGCCAGCGCCGCCGCGCGCCGGAATCGACTGGCAGCTCGCCCCGGTGGCTTTCATCTGGTTCGGCAAGAGCGGCGCCGAGATTTGCGCGCAACTGAAAGATCCCAAACGCAATGGCGGTCGCGACGCCGCCGGGCTCGTCGAGCACCTGCGGCACGATGCATCGTTGAATGGCTTCATCCCGCGCGGATGGGCGCCCGGAGCGGGCCGCACGACGCCGCCGGGTACGTTCGAGGATCATGTCAAGGACATGGCTCTGTGGGGAGCTGCCGGACAACCTTGTCCGAACTGATCCTTTGCGTCGCCGCAAGCCGAGCGCTGCTCGGCAGGCTTCAGGTGCCAGAGCCGAAGCGCTACAGCTTGCTCTGAACGCCCATGCGTACCCGCTCGGCAAACCAGACTACAAAGATCGAAGCAAACGACAGACAAAAGAATATGCCTGTCCAAAGCAGTGCGTTTCCCGCGTTTGTCATGACGTCTCTCCCTTTTAAGAGCGAGACGCTTGCAGACAATTGGACGGGTGGTGTTGCGATGGATCAATACGGTCCGAGCGCAATCGGGTCGAAGGCCGACAGCAGCAGCTCGCAGTACAAGCGAGCTACGGCCTGATCGTCATGTTCTCCGGTGGCCCTGCCTTGCGCAGCGGCTCGGCCAGCCGCGCGAACTCGCACAGCAGCGACCTCGTCTTCCTGGGATCGATGATCTCCTCGACCCAGAACTTTTCGGCCGAGCGGAACGGAGAGCGCAGCTTGTTCAGCCGTTCCTCGATCTCCTTCAGCTTGGCGGCCTTGTCCTCGGCCGCATCGATGTCGGCGCGGTAGGCGGCTTCGATGCCGCCTTCGAGCGGCAGCGAGCCCCAATAGGCCGACGGCCAGGCGTAGCGGATCGAGAAGCGGTCGGCGGGCTGATGCACCACGCCGGCGACGCCGAAGGCGTTGCGCAGGATGACCGTGCACCAGGGCACCGTGGTCTGGTTAACCGCGGTCATGACGCGAACGCCGTGGCGGATGGTGCCCGCCTTCTCGGCATCGAGGCCGATCATGAAGCCGGGGCAATCCATGAGATAGACGATCGGCAGATGGAAGGTCTCGGCGAAGTCGACCCAGCGCACCACCTTCTGGCAGGCATCCGCGGTCCATGAGCCGCCATAGTGGAAACTGTCGCTGGCGAGCACCAACACCGCCCTGCCCTCGAGCCGCGCCAGGCCCACGATGAGGGGCTTGCCGAAGTTCTTGGCGACCTCGAAGAACGAGCCCTTGTCCATGACGGACTCGATGATCGGCCGGATCTTGTAGACCTGCTTGCGGTTGCGCGGCACCGCGTTCATCAGCGCTTCTTCGCTCCGCTCGGGGTTGTCGGCGCAGGGCAAAGTCGGCGGCAGCTCGTAGACCGACGACGGCAGATAAGAGAGGAAACGCCGTGCGCAAGCGAACGCCTCTTCTTCCGTGTCGACGGCATGATCGACCGCTCCGGCGCGGGTCTGGATGTCGGCGCCGCCGAGTTCTTCCTTCGTGAGGTCCTGCCCCAGCGCCTTCACCACCGGCGGGCCCGCGACGAACATCGCGGATTTCCTTGTCATGATGGAATAATGGCTGGCGGCCAGACGCGCGGCGCCAAGGCCCGCGACCGAGCCGAGGCCGAGCGCCACCACCGGAACGCGCGACAGGTTTTCTGTCGTGAAGCGATACCAGCGCGTGCCGCCGATGCCCCCCGGCAGATTCGCCGCGCCCTTGGTTTCGATGGTTTTGACCGAGCCGCCGCCGCCGGAACCTTCGATGATGCGGATGATGGGCAGGCGGAAATCGTGCGCCATCTCCTCCGCCATCAGCGGCTTGGCCGAGATCGACGCATCCGCCGAGCCGCCGCGCACGGTAAAATCGTCGCCGACCACGACCACCGTGCGGCCGTCGACGCGCCCGCGGCCGAACACGCAGTTCGCCGGCGTCAGTTTCTGCAACTCGCCGCTGGAATCGTATTCACCGATGCCGGAGACGGCACCGATCTCGTGAAAGCTGCCTCTGTCAGTCAGCTTGTCGATACGCTCCCGAACAGTCAGTCGGCCCTGGTCATGCTGACGCTTGACCTTGTCAACGCCGCCCATCTCCCGCGCGAAGGCTTCGCGCCGGGCGAGCTCGTCGAGTTCCGGCTTCCAGTTCATTCACTCCCTCCGAATTGATCGGCTTGTTATTGTTATGCACGGCCATTGCGACCGGTTTGCGCGGGATACGGGCGTTGAAGACGTCGCCCTCCGCGCCTTCCATCAGGCTGCCGAGCGAGCGGCCGAGCGCGACCATCAGCGGTGCGACTTCGGCATGCAGACGCTGCTCGTCATACATCGCCGCCAGAAGGCCGATCGTGATGACCACGAAGGTCTGGTACTGCGGCGACCAGATCGGCACCGCGAGCCCGTTGATGTGCGGGCTCCACAGGCCGCAGGCCACGACATAGCCCCGCTCGCGCAGCGACTGCCGGTTAGCCTCGATACGGGGCCGCAGGATTTTTGCGGCCTCGGGCGCATCCCGCTCCATGTCGTTGATGAAGGCATCGCCGACTTCCGGCGACAAAGCAGCCGTGTAGGCCGCGCCCGCCGCGGTCGAGGCCATCGAAATGCGGCTGCCGGTGCCCTCGTGCAGGCCGAGCGCGGCGGCCGAGCGCGCGAACTGGAGATAGACGAGATGAAGCCGATCCGGCACGACGAAGCCGACCGTACCAGGCAATTGCTCGGCGACTTCCTGGAGCCGCTGGCGGATCATGCTGCGGAGCTGCGCGCCCTTCATCATCGAGGCGCTCATCGCCACCGCACTCGGGCCGATGCGATACTTCTGGTCGCGCGGCAGATAGACGAGCTGCCCCATCCGCGTCAGCGTGTGCGTGAGCCGCGACACCGTCGAACGCGGCAGACCGCACCGATTTGAAATCTCGAGATTGCCGAGGCGAGCCTCGTGGCCCTCGAAGCATCGCAACACGTCGAACGCGCGCGACACCACCTGGATGACATCCCCCTCGCCGGCGTCGCCAGCGAGTGCACCTTGCCTACTCAACCGCTCCGAACGTCGTCCCATGTTCCCTACCAGTTGTTCCGCTGTGCGGAATTAAATTCCACTTGCAGACGACGCTACCTCAGGCATTTTGCAACGACAACAAAAAGGCGATGGCATGCCAGAAATTAAGATCGTCACAGAGATCGCGGGTCGCATCTGCGCAACTCTCGTGCAAGTTGGAGGAACCGTTGCGGATGGCGATGAAATTGTAGTCGTCGAAGCGATGAAGATGGAGATCCCTGTGCCGTCGCCCGCGAGCGGCACGATCACATCGCTACTGGTCAAGCTCGACGACGTCGTGGCCGAGGGACAGGCGATCGCGATGATCGCGAACTGACTGCATTCTCCGTCATTTCCGCGACAATCTGTCTGCTTCATTGCTGCGTTCCCGGTACGACGTTGCCATCGCTCGATCGCGGTGACATGATCGACTCAAATAAAAACCGTTTCAAACAAAGAACGAAAATCTTCGCGGCAAAAGCGGGGATCGTGGAGGGAAACATGCTTCGTGGGCTGATCATGCTCGCGCCTGCCTTGGTTGCGGGCGCTTCTTTTGTGTCTACACGCTATGCATTCGCCGATGACATCAAGCTGCCGGCGACATTGACGTTCACCGCCTATGACACCGGCACCGCCGGCTTCAACATCGCGGTCGGCGTCGGCAAGATGATGAAGGACAAATACAGCACCGACGTGCGCGTGCTGCCGGCAGGCAACGACGTCGCGCGTCTTGCGCCACTGCGCGCCAAGCGCGCGGCGGCATCCGCAATGGGATCGGGCACCTATTTCGCGCAGGAAGGCGTGTTCGAGTTCGGCTCCAGGGAATGGGGGCCGCAGCCGCTTCAGATCATGCTCTCGTCCGTCGACTGCAATTGCGGCACGCTCGGCGTCGCCGCTGATGCCGGCGTGAAGGAGCTGAAGGACCTCAAAGGCAAGCGCGTCGGATTCGTCGTCGGCTCGCCCGCGCTGAACCAGAATTCGCTGGCGGTGCTCGCCTTCGCGGGGCTGACGCAGAAGGACGTCAAGGTCGTCGAATTCGCCAGCTACGGCGCGATGTGGAAAGGCCTGATCAACAACGACACAGATGCGGCCTTCGGCACCACCATCACCGGCCCCGCCAAGGAAGCCGAGACCTCGCCGCGCGGCCTGATCTGGCCGCCGCTGCCCGCCAAGGACAAGGAAGGCTGGGCGCGGATGCAGAAGGTCGGCTCGTTCTTCTTCCCGCAGACGGCCACCTGCGGCGCCGGCATCACGCCGGACAAGCCGATCGAGCTCGGCAACTACCCCTACCCGATCTTCGTCGCCTATGCCTCGCAGCCGGCCGACCAGGTCTATGCGATGACCAAGGCGATGATCGTCAACTACGATGCGTACAAAGACTCCGCGCCCGGTGCCGGCGGCCTCGCCGCCGACCGGCAGACCAAGAACTGGGTGGTGCCCGTCCATGCCGGCGCGGTGAAGGCGCTGAAAGAAGCCGGACAATGGAGTGATGCGCAGGAGGCGCACAACAACAAACTGTTCAAGCGCCAGGACGTGCTCGGCGCGGCGTGGGCCGATTACGGCAAGTCCAACCCGCCTGCGGATGACAAGGCGTTCCTCGAAGGCTGGATGAAGGCGCGCGCCGCGGCGCTGGCCAGGGCCGACATGCCGAACGGGTTCGACGAATAATCGTCACCAGCTAACGGCCCACGCGCGAAGTCGATCATGTCGTCAATTTCTTCCGGCCCGCAGGACGAGGCCAAGCGGATCGTGTTCGACGATCCGCATGGCGCCGCCGGCAACATGCAGGAGGCCGAGGTCACGCGCGTCCGCACGCTTCGCGGTGCATGGCGCTGGACACTGGTGGCCGCGACCGCGGCGACGATCCTGCTCTGCATCAATCAGCAATTCTCGCTGCGCTTCTTCATTGGCTACACCCAGCTCAACACCGAGTATTTCTATCTCCTGATTGCGCTGATGCTGCCGTTCACGTTCCTGATTTTTCCGGGCACAGAGCGCGCGCCGCTCGACCGCATTCCCTGGTATGACCTTCTCTTCTTCGTCGTGACGTTCACCGCCGCCCTGATGTTGATGTCGAACGTGCGCAAGGCCGCGGAAGCCGGCTGGGAATTCGGCGGCGCGCCCAACAATGTGATCGCGGCGGGCCTCGTGATGTGGGCGATGCTGATGGAGGCACTGCGGCGCACCGGCGGCTGGAGCCTGCTGCTCAGCGTCTTTCCCTTCACCGTCTATCCGCTGTTCGCGGAGGCCGGCTGGCTCGGGCCGTTCCGCGGCACGCAGTCGACGCTCGAACAAGCAACCGCCTACCACGTACTGTCGGGCGAGAGCCTGCTCGGCATTCCCATCCAGGCCTTCGCCGACACCGTGATCGGCTTCCTGGTGTTCGGCACCGCGCTGATGATGACCGGCGCCGGAAAGTTCTTCATCAACCTCGCCTTCGCGATGTGCGGCACGTTCCGCGGTGGTGCGGCGAAGGTCTGCATCTTCGCCAGCGGCCTGCTCGGCATGATGTCGGGCTCGATCATCTCCAACGTGCTCACCGCCGGCACCATGACCATCCCGGTAATGAAGAAGAGCGGTTTTCGCGCGTCCTATGCCGGAGCGATCGAGGCCTGTGCCTCCACCGGCGCGGTGCTGGCGCCGCCGGTGATGGGTGCGACCGCCTTCGTAATCGCCCAGTTCCTCAACGTCAGCTATGCCGACGTCGCGATCGCCGCGATCATTCCAGCGACGCTCTATTACATCGGCCTGTTCATGCAGGTCGACTCCTACGCCGCGCGCCACAGGCTGAAAGGCATTCCGCGCGCCGAGCTGCCGCGGATCATGGATACGATCAAGGACGGCTGGTACTACGTGTTCGTCATCGCGCTGCTGGTCGTGATGCTGCTCTACTTCAAGCGCGAGAGCCACGCGCCGTTCTATGCGACCGCGCTGCTGCTCGTGCTCAACCAGCTCTTCTCGAAGGACACGCGCTGGACGCTGGCGACGATCAAGTTCCTCGAAGTCAACGGGCGCACCTTCGTGGAACTGGTCGGCATCCTCGCCGGCTGCGGCCTCCTGATCGGCGCCTTCTCGATGACCGGCGTGGTGTCGAGCCTCGCCAACGACCTCCTCCACATTGCCGGCGACAATCCGTTCCTGCTGCTCGGCATGTGCGCCCTCACGAGCCTCATTCTCGGCCTGGGGCTGACGACGACGGCCTGCTACATCTTCCTCGCCATTCTGGTCGCGCCCGCGCTGGAGAAGCTCGGACTCAACAAGATGGCCGTACACATGTTCATCTTCTACTGGGGCATGCTGTCCTCGATCACGCCGCCGGTCGCCATCGCCTCTTTCGCAGCCGCCGGCATCGCCGGCTCGCCGGCGATGAAGACGGGCTGGGAATCGATGTGGGTCGGAAGCATCATCTACTTCATCCCCTTCTTCTTCGTGCTCAATCCTGCGCTGGTGCTGCAAGGACCGAGCCCCTATCTCGAAGGTCTGGGCCTGATGGCGCTCGCCGCGTTCGGGACGCTGTTCATCTGCGGTGGCATCCAGGGCTATCAGCCGTTCGTCGGCGACCTCCGCGGCGCGGGCCTGATGGAGTGGCCATTGCGGGTACTGCTGGTGATCGGCGGCTTCGTGGTGGCAACCCCGGGCGGCGGGATCATGCCGCTGTCGCAGATGCAGGTGACGATGCTCGGTCTCGGCATCCTCATGCCCACGGTCCTGGTCGCGCTCCTGCTGGTCCGACGGCAAAACTCGATTCCGGACGGGTTGCGCGTACCCTGATTGCGTTGCACAAGAGAGGCGATGACACCGCCTCCCGCCAACGCCTGGGCCCGTTCGAAACCGCCTCTGCTGCGGTTTCTCGACACCTGCCTCAACGAATTCTCGGCGGAGACCTCAGGCCACGTCGCCGACTACATTCCCGAGCTGGGCAAAGCCGACCCTGCCTATTTTGGCATCAGCCTCGCCACGCTCGACGGCCATGTCTACGAGGTCGGCGACTCCAGGGTGCCCTTCACCATCCAGTCGATGTCAAAGCCGTTCGTGTTCGCGTTGGCGCTGGATCTCCTGGGCGCCGGCCGGGTCGAAAGCGCGATCGGCGTCGAGCCTTCGGGCGATCCCTTCAACTCGATCCGGCTCAATTCCGACAACCATCCGTTCAACCCGATGGTCAATGCCGGTGCGATCGCCTGCACGGGGCTGATCTATGACAGCAAGGGTGCGGATGCCTTCGAGCAGATCCGGCTCGCACTCAGCCGCTTTGCGGGGCGCGACCTCGCCGTTGACGAGGCCGTCTACGCGTCCGAAAGCCAGACCGGCGACCGCAACCGCGCCATCGGCTATCTGCTCAAGACCAATGCGGTAATCTCGGACAATGTCGCCGGCGTGCTCGACGTCTATTTCCGGCAATGCGCGGTGCTGGTGACCGCGCGCGACATCGCCGTGATGGCGGCGACGCTTGCCAACCGCGGCATCAATCCGGTCACCGGCGAGCAGGTGCTGAGCGCTTACGCGATCTCGCGTACGCTGTCGGTGATGACGTCATCCGGCATGTACGACTATGCCGGCGAATGGATCTACCGGATCGGCATCCCCGCCAAGAGCGGCGTCGGCGGCGGCATCCTGGCGGCGCTGCCCGCCCGCCTCGGCCTCGGCAGCTATTCGCCGAAGCTCGACAAGCACGGCAACAGCGTGCGCGGCATCAAGGTCTGCGAGGCGCTGTCTTCGCATTACGACCTGCACATGCTCAACCGCAGCGACGACGCGCGCAACGCCGTCATCGCCGACTACGACATCGGCAAGAGCCCGTCCCGCCGCGTCCGCCGTCCACAGGAGCGCGAGATCATGGCCGCGCATGAGCAGGAGGTGCGAGTCATCGAGCTGGTCGGGACGCTGTCGCTGTCGGCGGTCGACTACGTCTCCCGCCGGCTCGCCGGACGGCCCCGGCCCCAATTCGTGATCTTCGATCTGCATCGTGTCACCTCGACCACGCGCGCCGGTGCGCGGCTCGTGGCCGAGGCGTTCGAGGAGCTCGCCGCGCTGAACGTGACGGTGGTGCTGTCAGGCGTCAGGCGCACTTCCAAGGAATGGGACACGTTGCGGGAATGGACGGCGGAGCTGAAGAACGTCCGCGACTTCTACCTGCTCGACACCGCGATCGAATGGGCCGAAGACCAGATCGTCTACCGCTATGGCGGTTCGATCGACTTCCACGAGACCACCGAGCTTGCCGAGCAGCCGCTGCTCGAAGGCCTCAGCGAGGAAGAGCTGACCGACCTCACATCGATCTGCAGCATCCGGACCTATCAATCCGGCGCGAAGATCCTCACCACCGGAGATCCCGCCGACTCCCTGTTCTTCCTGCGCAGCGGCGCCGTGCATGTCACCCTGCCCGACGGCGTGCGGCTGGCGACGCTCACCGCCGGCATGGCGTTCGGCGAGATGGCGCTGATCGAGCAGACGCGCTCCGCCGACGTCTTCGCCGACATGGCGGCGACCGCGTTCGAGGTCCCCCTGAAGGACTTCGAACGCTTCCGCAAGCAGCACCCGCGCGCCAGCGAGCGTGTCATGCGGAACCTGGCGCTGCTGCTGGCCGACCGCCTGATCGTTGCCAACGCCAAGGTGGATATCCTGACGTCGACGTGAGTGTACGACCCTCATGGTGAGGAGCGCGAAGCGCGTCTCGAACCATGAAGGCCCGCATCTCGCCAGCATCCATCCTTCGAGACGCCCGCTTTGCGGGCTCCTCAGGATGAGGATCGCGTGCGCGGATGGCGCAGTCCGTTCAGCCCACCACTTCCGTTACCGGCTGGAGATCGATCTCGAATGTCTCCAGGAATTTCGAGGTCATGATGTAGAATCCGACCGAGAGCTGAAGCTCGACCAGCGCGGCCGGCGTCAGCTTTGCCGCGATCGCCTTGAACGTCGCATCCGTCGGCTTCTTCAACTTCACGACCTCATCGGTGAACGCGAGCGCGGCGCGCTGCGTCTCGTCGAAACACTTGGCGGCCTGCCAGTTCTCGAGCGCCTCGTTCTGCTCGTCGGTCACGCCGACATTCTTGCCGATGCGCTTGTGCGCGACGATCTCGTACGGCGCCTCGCACAGAATGCCGGTGCGCGTGATCGCGAGCTCGCGCACGATCGGATCGAGTTCGCCCTTGTGGCGGATGGCGCCGCCGAGCCGGCAGTACTGTTCGAAATAGCCCGGCGAATGCGACATCATCCGGAAGATGTTGGCATTGCGGTTCTTGTCGAGGATTTCGCGGGTGCGGTCGGATGCCTTGGACGGGTCGCTGTAACCGATGCGGGCCATGATTTTCCTGGGTTTTTCTCGAAGACTTCTTGGGGGCTTTTATTACTTTTTGTCGTTAGCGGGATAAGTCCCGGGAAACTCTATGCGCGCGCAACCTTGGGAGCAACATTATCGAGTCAAAATGCCGCCGCAATGCTGATCGACCTTGGCACAGTCGATATTCGCCGCGTGGGGACAAATCGCGGTGAGTACTCGCAAGGGGTGTTCCGAGTAAAAACAATTGGCCGTCGGGGCGCGAGTAGCGCGCAACGATGAGTCACGCCCAGGTCTAGGGAGAAAAAGGCATGAAGGAAGCCACCAAGGGGGCGGCCTCGGGAGCGCTCGCGCATATGCTGGCGGTGACGGCGATGCTGGTCATCGCCAGCATCTTGTTCTACGGGCGTTAGTAAGAGTTGCGTTAGCAAGAGTTTTCGTCATTCCGGGGTGGCTCTCGCACAGGCCAGGCCCAGAATTCCCGTTCCAGGCTCGGTCTCTCAGGACCGCCCCCGAATGACGAATCCCCTTACGATTCCTTCGTAAAGAACGGCACGAGTTTTCCCGCGAACGGTTTGAAGCTCGCCGTCACCGCATCGCCGATGGCGAGACCGTTCTCGCCGTGCGCCATCATGCGAAAGCCCTCGGCGCAATCGACCAGCAGGATGTTGTAGGGCACGTGCGCGCGCGTCTCGGGCGTGGCGGCGCGGCAGACCAGCGAGGTCGCATAGACCCTGCCCTTGCCGCTGGCACGCGCCTCGGGCGGATCGGAGGCGCCGCAAGCCGCGCAGAAGGCGCGATGGAAATACTGCACATGTCCGCATGCGGCGCAGGTCTGGAAAGTGATGGCCTGTTCGCCCTTGGTCCAGTCCGCCAGACGCTCGCTCATCGCACCCGCTCCAGGAACATGCTGACATGGGACGACAGCACGCCGCCGTCGCCGTGCAGCAGCGCGATCGAGGCGTCGCGCACCTGCCGATTCGCAGCTCGCCCCGTCATCTGCAAATGCGCTTCGACCAGATGGGCCATCGCGCCGCCGACGCCGCAATGGCCGTAGCTGAGCAGCCCGCCATGGGTGTTGAGCGGCATGGCGCCGTCGCGGCTGAAATGGCCTGATCGCACGCGGGCCGCCGCCTCGCCGCGACCGGCAAGGCCGAGGTCTTCCAGCAGCATGGCCAGCGTAATCGTAAAGCTGTCGTAGATCGCGGCGTAGCGCACGTCCGAGATCGCAAGGCCCGTGGCCTTCCTGGCGCGGGCGATCGAGATTTCGGCGCCGAGTTCGCTGAGCGCGGGCGCGGCCGTGACGTGCTGATGGGTATGGGCCTGCGCGCAGCCGCGGATGCGTACGCCGGCCTCCCCGGTCCGCTCGCGGCTGATCACGAACGCCGCGCCGCCATCGGACACCGGGCAGCAGTCGAGCAGCTTGAGCGGCATCGCCACCGGCTTCGAGGCCATGACGTCGGCGACGGTGATGGGATCGTGGAATTGCGCGCCGGGATGGGTGCAGGCGTGCGCGCGCATCAGCACCGCGAACTCGGCGAGATCCTCTTCGGTCACGCCATATTCGTGCATATAGCGTGTGGCCACGAGGCCGTAATAGGCGGGAATGGTCGGGCCAAGCGGCACCTCATAGTCGGGATGACCGACCTGCGCCAGCGCCTGGATCGAGGCGTCGCGGCTCTGTCCGGTGAGACGGTTCTCGCCGGCGACCACGAGCACGTTGCGCGCAACGCCTGCGTCGACGAGATGATGCGCGAGCATGGTCATCGCCAGCCCCGTGGCGCCGCCGACCTGCACGGCATGAGCGTAGGACGGGCGGATGCCAAAATGCTCGGCGAACACGGTCGCCAGCATAATGTGCGGCGAGACCGTGGAATAGCCGCAGAGGATGCCGTCGATGTCCGTACGCTCGAGCCCGGCATCGTCGAGCGCGGCTTGCGCCGCCTTGCTCATCAGGTCGAGCGAGGATGAACCCTCGTGCTTGCCATAAGACGTGAGGCCGACGCCGGTGATGAAGCTCATGGCGGTCCCCTACATCTCGTCCGGCGGCGAACGCGTGACGCCGTCGCGGACCATGGCGGCGATCTCGTCCTGGGAGTAACCGACCTCGCGCAGAATCTCCGCGCCGTGCTCGTTGAGCCGCGGCGCCAGCCGCACCGGCTCCGCCTCGGTCTCCGACCAGGTCGCCGTGACCTTCATGCTGCGGATCGGCCCCTCGGTCGGATGGTTCACGACCGGGAAGAACTTCGTCGCCTCCAGATGCTCGTCGTGGAGCACGCCCTGCAAATCATGCATCGGCATCACAGGCACGTCGGCCCTGGTCAGGAGGTCGATCCATTCCGCCGTGGTGCGCGTCTCGAAAATGCGCGCGAGCTCGGCGTAGACAACGTCGATATTGGCGGCGCGGCCGGCGAAAGTCGCGAACATCGGATCGGCGCGCAGATCGTCGCGCCCCGTCGCCTTGAAGAAATTCTCCCACTGCTTGTCGTTGTAGACGATGACACTGAGATAGCCGTCCGACGTCTTGTACGGCCTGCGGTCGCGCGACAGATGCCGGGCGTAGCCGCCCTTGTCGAGCGGCGGTTCATAGGTGAGCCCGCCCATGTGGTCGCCCATGACGAAGCCCGCCATGGTCTCGAACATCGGGATGTCGACGCGCTGGCCTCGGCCGGTGCGATCCCGATGCACCAGGCTGGCGCAGATCGCACCGACGGCGGTCAGGCCGACGATGCGGTCGACCAGCGCGTTCGGCACGTAGCGCGGCACGCCGTCGCCGGTCTGCGCCATCAACGCGGGAAGCGCCGTGGCGCCCTGAATCAGATCGTCGTAAGCGGGTTTTGCGGCATACGGCCCGTCCTGGCCGAAGCCGAACACACCGGCATAGACCAGGCGCGGATTGATTTTCGAGACGATTTCATAGCCGAGCTGAAGCCGCGCCATCGCCTGCGGGCGAACATTGTAGACGAGAACGTCGGCGTTCTTCAGCAGCCGCAGGACGGCCTCGCGGCCGCCGGGCTTCTTCAGGTCGAGGCAGATCGAGCGCTTGCTGCGATTGGTGTTGAGGAACACCGGACCCATGCCGGTGTGCCGCATCGGGCCAATCAGGCGGGTGACGTCGCCGTCGAGCGATTCGACCTTGATCACGTCGGCACCGTAATCGCCGAGCATCTGGGTCGCATAAGGCCCCATCAGCACGGTGGTCATGTCGACGACCTTGATGCCCTTTAGCGGCCCCATTCGTTCGCTCCCGATTGCGCAAGGCCAGATCGGCCCCGCGATTTCGGTCAGCTAACGGCAGTGACGCCGCGCGCGCAAGGGCAGCCGGGGTATGGCCGCATGCGCCGCAAGGCGATATCAGCCGCTATTTCTTCTGGCGGGAATCGCGGATCTTGAGGAGCCGGTCGAGCTCGTCATTCTGCTGGTTGAGGCGGTCGGCAATGCGGGACTCGCTCTGCTCGCCCGAGGCAGCCGCAGCCTGCTCGATCAGCTGCCTGATATTATCCTCGAGGATCGCGATGCGATCGTTGAGTGCGTCCATCGACAGCGAGTCTTCATAGTCATTGCTCATGATGTATTCCCTGCAAATCAATCAGGAGCTTTAGGGGGCCCCGGCGGGCCCACCATGATCTAGCGCAAGAAAGAGGGTGGGCACGGAGCTTTCGCACCTTTGCCCACCCAACGGAAGCGACAAGACGTTACTTCAGCGGCTCCAGTACCGAGACGTAGTTGGCGACCGCGGCGCCGCCCATGTTGAAGATGCCGCCGAGTTTTGCATTCTTGAGCTGCATGCCCTCGGGCGCCTGGCCTGCGAGCTGCATCGCGGTCATCACGTGCATGGACACGCCGGTGGCGCCGATCGGGTGGCCCTTGGCCTTGAGGCCGCCGGACGGGTTGACCGGCAGCTTGCCGTCCTTGAGCGTCCAGCCTTCCTTGATGGCGCGGGCGCCCTGTCCCCTCGGCGTCAGGCCCATCGCTTCGTATTCGATCAGCTCGGCGACGGTGAAGCAGTCATGGGTCTCGACAAAGGAGAGATCGGAAAGCGTCACGCCCGCCTGCTCCAGCGCGCGCTGCCAGGCGACGGTGCAGCCCTCGAACTGGAGGATGTCACGCTTGGACATCGGCAGGAAGTCCTGGGCATGCGCGGTGGCGCGGAAGCCGATCGACTTGCTCATGCTCTTGGCGGTCTCGGCATCGGCCAGGATGAGCGCCGCGGCGCCGTCGGAGACCAGCGAGCAGTCGGTGCGCTTCAGCGGGCCGGCAACGTAGGGGTTCTTCTCGCTCTCGGCGCGGCAGAAGTCGAAGCCGAAATCCTTGCGCATCTGGGCGAAGGGATTGGCGACACCGTTCTTGTGGTTCTTGGCCGCGATCAGCGCCAGCGCATCGGACTGGTCGCCGTATTTCTGGAAATAGGAGCTGGCGATCTTGCCGAACACCCCGGCGAAGCCGCCGACGGTTTCACCGTCCTCCGGCAGATATGACGCCTTGAGCAGGTTCTTGCCGATCTCCGGACCCGGCGTGCGCGTCATCTGCTCGACGCCGACGACCAGCACGATCTTGGCCGCACCGGCGGCGATCGCGCGCAGGCCCTGATGCACGGCGGCAGAGCCCGTAGCGCAGGCATTCTCAACCCGGGTGGCCGGCTTGAAGCGCAGCTTCGGGTCGGCCTGGAGCACCAGCGACGCCGTGAAATCCTGCGGCGAGAAACCCGCGTTGAAATGGCCGAGCACGATCTCGTCGACGTCGCCGGCCGAAATGCCGGCATCCGCCAGCGCCTCGTTGGCGACCTTCACCACGAGGCTTTCCACGGTCTCGGTGTCGAACTTGCCGAACGGCGTATGGGCCCATCCGACGATGCTGGCGGTCATGGTCTTTTCTCCCTGGAGTCGTCTAATCTGGGTCTTGGCTGAGCCAAGCCTTCGCTGAATCAAGTCCTTGCTGAATTAAATCTTAGCGCAGGGCTGGCAAGACTTCACCCGGCTTTCAGGGCCTGGAGGCTGCGCTGGCAGATGGCAGTTATGCCGGCCCAGTTCCCGGCCTTGATCTCCGCCGCCGGGCACAGCCAGGAACCGCCGACCGCGACCACGTTGGGCTCGCCGAGCCAGGTCGCCGCATTGGCCTCCCCCACGCCGCCTGTGGGGCAGAACCGTACGTTCGGGAACGGGCCGCCGAGGGCGCGCAGGCCCTTGATGCCGCCGGCCTGCTCGGCCGGGAAGAACTTTGCAACGTCGAAGCCGTAGGACAGCGCCATCATCAGCTCGGACGCGGTGGCAATGCCGGGCGCAAACGGCAGGGAGCTGTCGGTGGCGGCCTTCAGGAGATCGGGGGTCAGGCCCGGGCTGATGCCGAACGCGACGCCGAGTTTCTCGACGCGGATAAAGTCAGCCGGATTGAGGATCGTGCCGATGCCGACGACCGCCTCGGGCACCTCGGCCATCATCGCCCTTGCCGCCTCGATCGCGACGGGGGTGCGCATGGTCACCTCCAGCGTGCGGATGCCGCCGGCGACCAGTGCACGCGCCAGCGGCACGGCGTCCTGGATACGCTCGATGGTGAGGACGGGAATGACGGTCGCGGCCTTGAACAGCGCGACGAGGTGGTTCTGCTGGGCGCTCGTGGTCATCTTGGCTTTCGTTTCACTTGGTCGCTTGACGCGTGGTCGCCGGCCGGTGCCGCTTCTTCGGCGGCATGGCATAGCCCGGAATGATGGCGCCGGCATAGCAGATCACGAGGCTGGCGAGGCGATGCCCGGCCTGGGCCGCCTCGACCGGATCGGAACCGGCGAGCCGTGCCGCGATATAGGCCGCCGCGAAGCTGTCGCCGGCGGCGGTGGTGTCGACCACCGGCTTGGTCATGGGCTCGGCGCGGACCTCGTGGGTAGCCCCGGGGAAACGCAACAGGCTGACCGGCTCGGCGAGCCGGAACACCAGCTCCGGGCTTGGGATCCGTGCCATCAATTGCTCCCGGCTCTCGCCGGGATAGAGCGCGAGCAGATCCTCGGTCGAAGTCAGCACGATGTCGGCGGCCGCGAAGGCCGCGGCAAAGACCTCGCGGGCGACGTCGCGATCGGGCCAGCCGCGTGCGCGAAAATTGGTGTCGAACACGAAGCGGGTGCCGAGCAGCCGCGCCCGCTTGATCGCCGCGAACAGGCGATCGCGCCCGGCCGCGTCGTAGATCGAGAGCGTGATCGCGGAGAGATAGACGATGTCGTAGCTCATCAGCGAGTTGAGCAGCTCGTCCGTCTCCGGCAGGTTCATCAACTGCCGCGCCGCCGCGCTGTCGCGCCAGTGGAAGAACTGGCGCTCGCCGTTCGCATCCGTCTGGATCATGTAGAGGCCGGGCAGCTTGCCCGGCAACCGCACGACGCGCCTGGTGCCGACGCTCTCGGCGGTCCAGGCCGCGATCATCTCGTCGCTCAAGGCGTCATCGCCGAGCGCGGTGAGATAGTCGACCTTGACCTCGAGCCGCGCCAGATACACCGCGGTGTTGAGGGTATCCCCGCCGAAGCCGCGCGAGTACAGCCCGCCGCCCTGCCCGGCAGACTGTCCCCCATGGGCCTGCCTGAGTTCGACCATGCACTCGCCGATGCAAGCAACGCTCGCCATCGTCATATCCAAGCTGTTCATCGGTTGGATCAGGCGACGAAGTTGCCGCCGAGTTCGTCTTCGATGTGAATGCGGATGATATCGTCGAAGGTCTTCTCTTCGGTGGTGAAGCCGAGTTCGCGCGCCCGCTTTGCCTCGAAATTGCGCGGCCAGCCGCCGACGATGCCGACGATGAAGGGATCGGGCTGATGCTTGATGCGCGCGGCGACCTTGTCGCCGGCGACACGCCTGAGCGCCGCGATCTGTTCGCCGACCGTGGCCGAGAAGCCAGGCATGGTCAAATTGCGGCGCGGACCGACCTTGGCGAGGTCCATGGTGCCGGCATGGAGCAGGAAACCGACGGCCGAGCGCGGCGTGGCGTGCCAGTGACGAACGTCCTCGGACACCGGGAGGATCGCTTCCTTGCCGGCCAGCGGCTCGCGCAGGATGTTGGAGAAGAAGCCCGACGCCGCCTTGTTGGGCAGGCCAGGCCGGATGCAGATGGTCGGCAGGCGGATGCCGATGCCGTCGAGGAAGCCGCGGCGCGAATAGTCGGCGAGCAGGAGTTCGCCGATCGCCTTCTGGGTGCCGTAGCTGAGCAGCGGCGTGTGGAAGAACTCGTCGCCGATCGCGTCGGGGAACGGGGCGCCGAACACCGCGATCGAGGACGTGAACACCACGCGCGGCTTGTAGCCGCCGCCCACGAGGCGGACGGCATCGAGCAGCATCCGCGTGCCGTCCAAATTGATACGGTAGCCCTTGTCGAAATCGAGCTCGGCCTCTCCCGAGACGATCGCGGCGAGATGGAAGATCACGTCCGGACGGCCGGCGATCAGCTTCTCGGCCGCGCCCGGCACGGCAAAATCGCCCGACACGGTCTCGACGGCAAAACCGGCTTTTTCCGGCTGCTTGGGCTCGATCACGTCATGCATGGTCAGCTTGGTGATGTCGCTCTTGCCGAGCCGGCCGTCGCGCAACAGCCGTTCACACAATTTGCGGCCGACCATGCCGGCGGCGCCCAGAACCAGAATGTGCAAGAGCCTACTCCTTCTTGTTGTCGGAGCGCATCAGGCTAGAGGCGCTCTCATGGCGGCCCCGCGATCATTCCTTCACGGCGCCCGTCATCGCCGACACATAATACTCCACGAAGAAGGAATAAAGGATAACTACGGGGACCGAGCCGGTCAGGGCCGCCGCCATCAGCGCGCCCCAATGGTAGACGTCGCCGTTGACGAGCTCGGTGATCGCGCCGACCGGAATGGTCTTGTTCTCGGACGAGGAGATGAAGGTCAGCGCGTAAATGAACTCGTTCCAGGACAACGTGAAGGCGAAGATACCCGCCGAGATCACCCCGGGCAGCGACAGCGGCAGGGTGATCTTGATCAGGATCTGAAGCCGCGTGGCCCCGTCGATCAGCGCGCATTCCTCCAGCTCATAGGGGATGGTGCGGAAATAGCCCATCAAGAGCCAGGTGCAGAACGGGATCAGGAAGGTCGGGTAGGTCAGGATCAGCGCCAGATTGCCGTCGAACAGCCCGAGCTGGAACACGATCGCCGCCAGTGGAATGAACAGGATCGAAGGCGGCACGAGATAGCCGAGGAAGATCGCAAGGCCGACATAGCGCGAGCCCTTGTAGCGCAGCCGCTCGATCGCGTAGGCCGCGCAGACGCTGGCAAACAGCGAGATGAAGGTGGAGGATACCGAGACGATCACGGTGTTCCACATCCAGAGCGGATAGTCGGTCTCGAAGAACAGCTTCTTGATGTGCTCCAGCGTCGGATTCACGATCCAGAACGGATTGTACTTCTCGTAGTCGTACATCTCCGCGTCCGGCTTGAACGTCGCGACCGCCATCCAGTAGAACGGGAACAGCAGGAAGAAGATGATCAGGCCGAGCGGAAGGTAGACGCGGAAAAGCTTCCGCGGGAAGCTCTCGAGGTAGTCCATTCCGACGCTTTGGTCGTCTGCGGTGCTCATGGTCAGTCCCTCCCGCCCTGCTGCCAGCGGGAGCGCTGAAGCCCGAAGAAGCTGAGCAGGATCGCCGCGACCAGGAACGGGATCATCGCGTTCGAGATCGCCGCGCCCTCGCCGAGATTGCCGCCGGTGATGGCGCGCTGGAACGACAGCGTCGCCATCAGATGCGTGGAATTGATCGGCCCGCCCCGCGTGATGGTGTAGATCAGCTGGAAGTCGGTGAAGGTCATCAGCACCGAGAACGTCATCACGACCGCGATGATCGGCGACAGCATCGGCAGCGTGATGTGGCGGAAGCGTTGCATGTTGGTGGCACCGTCGAGATTGGCGGCCTCATAGAGCGATGGCGAGATGGTCTGGAGCCCGGCAAGCAGCGTGATCGCCACGAACGGCACGCCGCGCCAGATATTGGCGGCAACGACCGACCAGCGCGCATTCCAGGGATCGCCGAGGAAGTCGATGTAGCGCGTGATCAGGCCGGCTTTGATCAGCACCCAGGAGATGATCGAGAACTGGCTGTCGTAAATCCACCAGAACGCGATCGCCGAGAGCACCGTCGGTACCACGAAGGGCAACAGCACGATGGCCCGGATCATCGACTTGAACGGCAGGCGTTCGTTGAGCAGCAGCGCCAGGTAAAGCCCGATGGCGAATTTCACGGCGCTCGCGGCGACCGTATAGAAGATGGTGTTGAACACGGAGAGCCAGAACACCGAGTCCTTCGACAACGAGACGAAGTTCTGGAAGCCGATGAAGCGCCCGGCCCCGCCGATCTTGGTATCGGTCATGCCGAGCCAGAAGCCCAGCGCCAGCGGGTAAGCCAGAAACAGGATGAGAATCGCGATAGCCGGCACCATGAACATCGCGCCGAGAAAATGCCGGCTCTCGAATGCTCTGCTCCACAGGCTGCTGCGCCTTACAGGCGCGACAACGGGCTCGGCCATAACTGCCATGTCGGATTCCTCTCGACGAATAGTCACGGCGTCCGGCGAACCGGACGCCGCGCGGATTGGACTGATCAGACCTGATAGTAGCGCTTGGCCCGCTCGGCGGCACGCGCGGCCGCCTGCTTCGGCGTCACAGAGCCCGAGGCGGCTTCCGCGAACATGTCGACGACGACGAAGTCGCCCATCACGGCGGCGGAGGCATACCCGAGATCGCCGGCAAAACCGTTGTCGCGGCTGCGCTTCAGGCAGTCGCGGAACGGCGTGATCTTCGGATCCGACGTCCACACCGGGTTGTCGTTGTAGGCCGGCAGCGGCGGAGAAACGTAGCCGTTCGAGGAAACCTCCCAGGCGTCGTAGTTCTCCTTATCCCACATGAACTTGATGTATTCCTTCACCGCCTTGGGATACTTCGAGTGCTTGTAGCCGTAGGCGACCAGCACGTTCTGCTGCTCGGTCGGCACGCCCACGGGACCGATCGGCATCGGCGCGTGGTTCATGTCCTTGGCGATCTCCTGCTGCTTGGGATCGGTGGAGTTCTTGCCGACGGTCCAGATCGAGATGCCGTTCAGGGTCAGGCTGAGTTCGCCGTTCAGGAACGCCTTGTTGTTGTTGCTGTCGTTCCACGACAGCACGCCGGGGATGAAGGTCTCATAGAGCTGCTTGACGTATTCGAGCGCGGCGATGGTCTCCGGCGAGTCGATTACGACCTCGTTCTTGTCGTTGACGACCTTGCCGCCGAACGCCCAGAGCGCCCACTGGCACCAGCCATTGGCATCGCCGGTGGCATGGCCGAGCGCGAAGCCGGCGGGCGTGTTGTTCTTTTTCAATGCCTGACAGAGCTTGAGGAAGCCGGCGGTATCCTTGGGGAACTCCTCGAAGCCCGCGGCCTTCATGTGGCTGATACGGTAGTTCAGGCAGCCGCCGGTCGCGCCCTGCGGGATGGCGATCCAGCTGTTGCCCTTCTTGCCGTAGCGTTCGGCGACCGGATACCAGCCGCCGTACTTGGCGCCGAGATAATCGGCGACGTCGGTCATGTCGATGAGCTTTTCCGGGAATTTGTGGGGATCATCGAGCGTGCCGATGATGAGGTCGGGACCAGCGCCGACATTGGCAGCGACCGCGGCCTTGGGACGGATGTCTTCCCAGCTCTCGGCCTCGAGCTTGACCTTGACGCCGGTCTTCTCGGAGAACTTCTTGGTCTGCTCGGCGAACTTGTCGAACTCGGCCTGGATGAACTGCTTCCAGCGCAGCACGCGGATGGAGGCGTTCGCCTCCGGCACATTGGTCCACTCCGCCGCGCGGACCGGGACGATGCCCGGGCCGGCGAGCAAGGCCGCGCCGCCCAGGCCGGCTTTAAGCACACTTCGCCTGTCGAAATTGCTCATCATTCTCTCCCTAAGATTTTATATTTATGTTGTGTAGTTCTTGGGCAGTTCCTCGGCGTCGCTACATGCGTTTGCCCGTCGCCTCGTCGAACAAGTGAACCAGCGACGGGTCAGGCTTCAGCTTGACCTTGTCGCCCGGATTGAACTGGTGGCGCTCGCGGAAGACCGCGACGACCTGCTCGCCACCGACCTTGGCGAACACCTGCGTCTCCGAGCCGGTCGGCTCGACCACGATGATCTCGGCATCGGCGCCGTCGTCGGCGATGGTGAAATGCTCGGGCCGCACACCATAGACGGCCGGGCGGCCGTCGGACGCGGCCGGCGCGTTCTTGAGCGGCAGCTTGACGCCGTTCGGCCCTTCGAAGGTCGCAACGCCATTGACGCGCACATGCCCCTTGAGGAAATTCATGGCGGGCGAGCCGATGAAGCCGGCGACGAACTGGTTGTCGGGCTTGTCGTAGAGTTCGAGCGGCGTGCCCATCTGCTCGACGATGCCGTCATGCATGACGACGATCTTGTCGGCCATGGTCATGGCCTCGATCTGGTCGTGGGTGACGTAGACG
>LNAP01000379.1_pt1 | contig 50204 bp, 55 predicted proteins | sample 602601 | NCBI WGS metagenome assembly LNAP01 (sample SAMN02440304, study PRJNA202911) | soil metagenome | biome: Subtropical and temperate rainforests or woodlands; isolation source: soil samples (1 kg each in a 20% v/v slurry with milli Q water) were... ...
CCGGACGGCCTGCCACATGGCTACAAAACGTAAGCGTCACCGCATTCGCCACCTCATAGAAACTGCTGAATGATGCTGGAGAAATCCAGGCCGCCCTTGCCGTTTTTACTATGCAAGGCATACAGATGCCGGGCCAGCGTCCCCAGCGGCGTGATCGCCCCCGTGCCGTGCGCCGACTCCATCGCCAAGCCCAGGTCTTTAAGCATCAGGTCCGTGCCAAAGCCGCCGGCGTAGTCCTTGGATGCCGGCGCGTTTTCCATAATGCCGGGCACCGGATTGTATTTTTCCAGCGCCCAGTTGCCGCCCGAGCTCAGACGCATGATTTCAGACAACACCGTCAGATCCAGGCCATTGGCCTTGCCCAGGGCCAAGGCCTCGCTCGTGCCGACCATCAAGATGCCCAGCAGCATGTTGTTGCATATTTTGGCGGCCTGGCCCGCGCCGCTGGCTCCAGCGTGAAAAATATTCTTCCCCATCATCTGCAGAACGGGTCGAGCCCGCTCGACCGCCTTGATGTCGCCGCCCACCATAAACGTCAAGGTGCCGGCCGCCGCGCCGCCCGTGCCGCCCGAAACGGGCGCGTCGATCATCGCGATACCCGCGCCCTGGGCGGCGGCCGCCACCTTCAAGGCGCTGGCTGTGGAGATCGTGCTGGAATCGATCACCAGGATTTCAGGCGACAAGGCCTGGAGCAATCCATCCGAACCGTCCGCCCCCAAATAAAGCGCCTCCACATGACGCCCGGCGGGCAACATGCTGATCGCGACCTCGGCCCCCTCGCAAGCCTGAGCGGCCGACGCCGACACTGGAATGCCCTGGGCCGCGATCTGTTCGCAAGCCGGCGCGGACAGGTCAAACGCCCTGACGCGATAACCTGCTTTATGCAGGTTCAAAGCCATCGGCGCCCCCATATGGCCCAACCCGATAAACGCAATGGTTTTTTCATGATTTTGATTCATTTTGGTCTCCGTTATTTTCTTTGATTTCCCAACCGAACGCTGTCGCGGCGCCTGCGCCTCTTGCCCTTACCTCGGGATGTCCATGTCGGGTTTATCCAGCAGGCGGCGCGAGACGATCAAGCGCATAATCTCGTTCGTTCCTTCCAGGATTTGGTGCACCCGTACATCGCGCAACCATCGCTCCAGCGGATACTCGCGAATATAGCCATAGCCGCCATGCAGTTGCAGCGCCTCGTTGCAGACGCTAAAGCCGACATCGGTCGCAAAGCGCTTGGCCATCGCGCAATACGTGGTGGCATCGGCCGCCTGGCCATCCAGCTTCGACGCGGCCAAACGCACCATCTGGCGAGCCGCAACCAGCTCGATATTCATGTCGGCCAAACGAAATTGCAGGGCCTGAAAATCGGCCAAGCGCGTATTGAACTGACGCCGCCCCAGCATGTGGCTGCGCGCCGCCGCCAAGGCGCCTTGGGCCGCGCCCACCGAACAGGTGGCGATATTAATACGCCCGCCATCCAGCCCCTTCATGGCGATTCGAAACCCCTGCCCCTCCTCGCCCATCAAATGATTTGAAGGTACCCGCACGTTGTCGAACGTCACCGCGCGCGTCGGCTGGCTGTTCCAGCCCATTTTCTGTTCTTTACGACCATAGCCAACGCCATCGGCATTGGCCGGCACGACAAACGCCGATATCCCGGCGGGCCCTTCCTGGCCGGTGCGCGCCATCACCACCAACACCTCGGTGGCGCCGGCCCCTGAAATAAACGCCTTGGCACCGTTGAGCACATACTCGCCCCCTTCCTTGCGGGCGGTTGTCCTTAAAGACCCGGCATCCGAACCGGCCTGCGGCTCAGTCAAACAATAAGAGCCGAGCGCCTCACCACGAGTCAGCGCCGGCCCCCACTGCGCCGCCACCTGCGACGTGGCAAAACGGGTGACCATCCAGGCCACCATATTGTGTATCGTCAAATAGGCCGCCGTAGATGGACACGCCCTGGCCAGCTCCTCGAAAATCAGCGTTGCGTCCAGCCTGGGAAGCGCCAGCCCGCCATACTCTTCAGAGGCATACAGACCGCAAAACCCCAGCGCACCCGCGTCCCGCAAGACATCGACCGGAAAAATACTTTCCGCGTCCCACCGGGCGGCATGGGGCGCCATGGCCTGCGCGGCGAAATCGCGTGCGGTATCTTGAAATGCCCGCTGTTCATCGTTCAGCTCAAATTCCATACCGCCGCTCCTTTGACCCGTTTGGGTGAATAAAGAATAACGCGTTTCCAGCACGCACAACGTTTTTCAGTACGCCCTCAACCCATGCTATGTTTATACGGTACAGCGGTAATTCTTTGTTTTCCATGATGCACGATGAGGCCTTCCGTGACGCTTGATCTATTCGAATCCACCCTTACCGGCACCCGGGAAGCGCTGGGCGAGCAGGCCTGCGTCTTGCGCGGCTTTGCGCTGCCTTATGTAGCCGACCTGTTGGCCGCGCTGGACACCATCCAGAAGGCCGCGCCATTTCGCCATATGGTGACGCCCGGCGGCTACACCATGTCGGTGGCGTTGACCAACTGCGGCGCGCTTGGCTGGGCCTCGGACCGGCGCGGCTATCGGTATACGGGACAAGACCCTTTGTCCGGCCAGCCTTGGCCGGCCATGCCCCGCGCTTTCCTGTGCCTGGCGCGCGACGCGGCGCTGGAAGCCGGCTTCGAACGATACGAGCCGGATGCCTGCCTGATCAATCGCTACTTACCCGGATTACGCTTGTCGCTGCATCAGGACAAGAACGAAAAAGATGACAACGCCCCCATCGTGTCGGTATCGCTCGGCATACCCGCCGTGTTCCTGTTCGGCGGGCACGAGCGCAGCGACAAAGCCGCACGCACGCCGCTCTTTCATGGCGACGTGGTCGTGTGGGGCGGCGTCGACCGCATGCGCTACCACGGCGTGTTGCCGCTAAAAGAGGCCGATCACTTATTACTCGGCGCCCAACGCATCAACCTGACCTTTCGCAAAGCGCGCTAAGCCAGGCTAGCCAAACGGCCGTACCCCAATCAGCAAGCCATGCAGCCAGAAGGCAAACAGTGCCCAAATGACAAGCCCCACCACGACAGCCATGATCGTGCCCGTTGTCGTTCCGGCGGGGTATTGGGTATTAGCCATTCGGTCACGTTTTCGCGCTGCGCTATAACTAAAAATCGCCCAGACCAGGAAAGAGCCGAACAGGATCACGTCGGCCAGGGAACCATTTGCCAGCAAATGGGCAAAGGCCCAAACCTTTACCCCCAGAACCATAGGATGATGCAAACGCGCCTTGATGGCGTTGCGCGGCACATAGGCGGCCGCTACCAGCACGAAGGCAATCGCCGTGAGCAGGGCCGCCACATGACGCATCGCAGTTGGCGGCGTCCATAATAAAACCGGCTCGTTACGAGCCAGACTGAAGCCCCACACAATCAGGACAAACCCAATAATGGAAATGAGCGAATACCCCAACTTCCAGGGACCCGTGCCATAGCGCCTAAGCTGCGCCGTACGCCAATCGTCGGCGAAAATCCGTACGGAATGCACGGCCAGAAAAAGTATCAAGCCCAAAATCAGAATCGTCATCACAACCCGCCTTGTAGTAAGAGGTACGTGTACGCAATTGCCTTTGCAGCATCGCGCTATTTAACCTGACGTATCAAACCCGCGCCAAAACAATACCTTACTGCAGATTGCCGCTACCTGCTTCGGCGCACCAACAAGCTATTCGCTTTGCTTTACAGACGTACTACGATAAAGAGATCCCCAAAAACATAGCGCGGGCATCAGGGGCACGGCAGCATGACCTGCGATGTCGTCAACCAGCCCCTTGCCGCGTCACAGGGTAAGATTTGCCCCTGGAGATTACATTCATGACAAACAAGGCCAATCCCGTCCGGTTTATCCCGCACGGATTCATTCCAACGCAAGAACAGACCAACATTCAACTGTCCCAACATAGGGTGACACTGATCGAGGCCAATGCGGGTGCGGCCAAAACAACCACATTGGCGCTAAGGGTAGGCGAAGCCATTGCACGCGGTCTGGCGCCGGAAAAAATTCTTGCCCTGGTCTTTACGCCGCAAGCCAGGGATGTCATGAAAAGCCGCCTGGTGGAAATAGGGATCCCCCACGCCACCGCGGCCCAGATACGGGTATCTATGTTTGAAGAGTTCGCCTTCGAAGTGCTTCAAGCCATCGAAGGCGAAAGCGCGACGCAATTAAACTCGGCAAACGAGTTGAAACCGTATGCGCTGGCGGCGATAGAACAGGTTAGCCAAAACTATGCCGACCGGATGGATTTCCTGGATATCCGCACGCACAATATTGCCGTCAGCCAGTTTCTGGAATGCCAGTTGCAGCTCAAAGCGAAGATGCGCCTGGAAAACGACGATCAGGACTTGAGTCTGGCGGAAACGGCCGAACTATTGGCCGTGCCGCTGACGGACTACCTGTGGACGCGCGAGTATGAACGCATCCGCCTGGGAAGTTTTGACGAGGTGCTGTTCCGAGGGCCATTCGACGCCACCTACGACCTGGCCCGGCATTTGGAACAAACCCCGGAAACGAGGCACGCGCTTCCCCACTACGGGCTTGTCGTGGGCGACGAGCTGCACGACCTGAATGAAGCCTCGTTTCGTATTCTGGAATCCCTGCTCGATATGGATCACCTGTATTTCGTGGGTGCCGGCGACAAAGACCAGGTCATTCATTCCGACTTTGGCGCCGATGAAAGCTATTTGCAGTACCGTTTCACCGACAGGCACCCCGGCACGGCGCGCTACCCGTTGACCATGACGTATCGCCATGGTCCGCATCTGGCCTATGCCATGCAAGCATTCAAGCAAAAGCCGGTTGACTCCAGCCTGCCCGTCGCCACGGAAATAGCCCAGCTTCACTACCACGCCGAAACCGCGGACGATTGCGCCGCGCGTGTCGTCGAGGCCATCAAAAAGTGGAAAGCGGACAAGCACCCTTTGGAAGGATGCGCCATCTTGCTGCGCGAACGGCATCAATCGGTTGCCATCGAAAACGCCCTGATGCAGGCCAAGATAGCCTACCGAACACACGGCATGCAGGGCTATCTTCAGCGTGAAGAAATCCTGTTTCTACGGGGCATGATGGCCATCGCCCTGAAAAACCTGGTCTCAGTGCAATCGGAAGCGGTCCGCAAAGCCATCATCGAGTCCCTGACGATTTTTGGGGAAATTGAATTTACCCCAAAAGAAATGGATTATGCCAGGAATGTGATTGCCAAAGACCCGGAAATTCTTAGCACGTTCTTTCGCGGCCAAATTCAAAGAAGCCCCTCCGCAAAAGCCAGTACGCGCATTACCAACGCCGTCGCCTATATGGAAGACGTCGCCGCTGAAACCCCGGCCGACGTCGTCTTGCGCGAAATCTGCCAACGTATGGATCTGGAGGCCCTGGCCAAGCGTATTTATGTCCATGCCCACGACGCCGCCATCGTCGCGAAATCGGTCGACGGCTTTATCGACGTGGCGCGACGGTCCGGAATGAACTTGCGGCAATTCTCTGAATGGATCGGCGCCGCCGACGCCTTTGTCGCGACCCGGAAAAGCAAAAACCTCGTCTTGCTCGATTGCGTCGCCGACGCTAAGGGTAAGGAGTTCGACCACGTGATTTTGCCGTTTCTTGAAAACGGGGAATTCCCAAGCGCGATGAATGATGCTAAGGAAGAAGAAAATCTCTTCTATGTGGCGGTCACGCGCACCAAGCTGCGCCTGACGTTGATTTCACCTGATGACGTCCAGAAGCAAAGCCCATTTATCAAGCAAATGGAATTGGCGTCATCATGTGCGCGCGCCGACGCCGCAGTGCTTAAAAACAAAAAACACCTTAACGCCGCGCCAACCCGGGTTGACCTGGTCGTCCCCTACGCCAGCAAAGACAGCGTTAAGGCACTGGGCGCGCAGTGGGATGCGACCCGCAAGACCTGGTATGTGAAAGCGGGTTTGGACCCTGAACCGTTCAGGCAATGGTTTCCCAAGGAGTAAATAACGGCTTAAGCAGCGTTAGCCTTGCCCGTGGGGTATTCCCCGGTGCTATTCCAGCGTAAACCCCGCCTTGATCGTCACCTGCCAATGGGCGACTTTACCCTCGACCACATGACCACGCGTTTCGGTCACCGTAAACCATTGAATGTTACGCACGGTCTCGTGCGCTTTGGCAATGGCTCCATTGACCGCATCTTCGATACTGACGGTCGATGAACCGGTCAGTTCAAGCAGCTTGTAAACATGATTGCTCATAACATGGCTCCTTTGAGTCGGCAGGTAATAGGCAATTCATCTTAGGTTTTTTGCCGCCGAACCACAAGCCCCATTCCAGACGCAAGCTAAATGCTATAGCGCCAGCTTGTAGCCTTCGTGGCTGGCGACAAAGCCAAGCTTCTCATAAAACCGGTGCGCGTCAACACGGCTTTTATCCGTCGTAAGTTGCACAAGATGGCAACCGCGCGACCGGCATTCCGAAATTGCCCACTTGAACATCCGCTCGCCCAGCCCGACGTCACGGCGATGCGTCGCGATTCGAACGGCTTCGATTTGCCCCCGCCAAGCGCCCTTGCGGGCCATCCCCGGAATGAACGATAGTTGAAGCGTGCCAATGACTTCGCTGCCATCGACAACGACCACCAGACGCTGATTCGCATCGGCCTCTATCGCCTGGAAAGCGGCAACGTATCCTGGATCGAGGGGCACGCCAATCGCCTCTCGCTGACTTCCGAGTTCGTCATCGGCCAATAGCGCGACAATGGCCGGCACATCGGATAAAAGGGCTGACCTAAAAATAATAGATTCCACGTTACAACCTTAATTTTGGCGGCTTTGCCCCTGCACAGGGTGCTGAGGCTTGCTCGATAAACAGGATCAGAGCCTGAGGCATCAGGGCCGTCGGGGCGCTCGGCGGATCGGCTTCTCGCAATTCAATATATAACAACATCGACTTCATCAACGCGGCTTTAACACCATCAACCTCGTAATTGGGAACGGTGGGCGCCAAAGCCATACGCGCGTTTGAATCGCTATCGATCCGTCGAACGCCTCGCTGCGGCAGCCCCCTATTACGTTGCCACATCGGGCCAAGAATGTTTTCCCGGAAAAAGGCCAGCATGCCGATGGCCTCGAATAGCTCGCCGCGCAGCAGTTTGGCCGCGCCGTAATGCAGCCAGATCCAGGCTCGATCCTCGAACCATTGTGGGTCGGCGCCAGACTTGCGACGGTCCGTGCTATTCATATGAAGCGCAATCTCATGCTCGTTACGCGCCCAAAGAATGCCTGGACGCCCACCCGCCTGATTTAAATCACTTAGCCTGATGAACTTCAGATCCACATGAATAAGCGGCGTGCCGTACAGGCAAATCAATAAACGCGGCTCGCCGACATGCTCGCCGGTGAAGGCCGCGAGCAGCCCGCCCATGCTCTGCGCAATCGACTGGCGCTCGGCCATCACCTCATCATAGGCGCGCGGCGCAACGACCAGGACAAGATCAAGGTCGGAATAGGCGTCGAAGCCGCCATGCACGAGTGAACCGCTACCCAAGAGCGCATCAAAACGCAAGTCGCTCTGCACCCACGCGCGAATGCGTGCCAGGATCGTTGCATGGGCATCGGGAAGATTCGTGTTATTGAGCATGGTCAGGTTCTTCATTCACCTTCGCGGACAAGCCGCCACGAAGGACGCGAACATTACGGCGCCACCGCCGCCCCCTTGATGCCATGGCGCTTCAGCGCCTCGGCGACGAAACCGCTGGCCTTCATGTCTTGCACAAACGCCGCCAACACATCGGCAGCGGCCTGCCCTCGCCCTTTGGGCACGCCCATGGCCTGGCGAATTTCCATGAATCGACCGGGCAACAACCGCAACCCTGGATGCTGGGCAAGGCCGGCCTCCAATTGCTGCTTGACCCCGGCGGCCACATCTGTTTTTTCTGCTAAAAAAAACTCGATAACGGCGGGCGAAGTCGGCGCGCGCACAATCTGGGCGTGCTTCAGCTCGCGCGTCAGGTACAAGTCGTACGCGCTGCCCTTGCCTACCGTTACGCGTATATGTGGCTGGTCGACGTCGTCGTTGGCGCGCAGCGGCGACTCGGCAGGCACGGCGTAGCAGCCTTCGATCAATACGTAGGGCTCAGTGAAGGCAATACCGTTGCCTCGCAGCGGATCGATGGCAAAGAAACCGATATCGGCCTGCTCTTGGGTTACCGCGTCGACCGACTTGCCGGCGCTGTCGAATACGATGAACTCGATATCCACCCCCAACCGCTTGGCGAAAGCCCGTGCCAGATCGACCGAGACGCCCGCAGGCTCCCCGGTCACCTTGTCCTGGCTGGCAAGAATGGGATTGCCGACATTAATGGACGCTCGCAATCGACCTGTGGGTGTAAAAATGGATACTATCTCCGCGTCGATGCTCATATTGTTATTTCCGTTTTTCAATTGCTTTTAGATTTTGGATATTCCTGCGGGGCTTTTCACAAAAACCCGTCGCCCCGGCATGATCCCATTTTTAATGCTGACATGGCAATGCCATCTCTATCTATTTATCGTTACGTACCAGCATGCTTATGCAACAACGCCAGCACAGCAGGCTCAATCACCATGCCATGTTCACGCTGGCGTGCAAGCTTCTGCAGTTCAATTTCACCAGGTACGACCACCGGCTGATCGGCGTCTACCGGCACACTATCGTGCAAAATCGCCGCAAAGTCATTCATACGTTGAGCAAGCCACTGTGGCGAACCCAAGCGCCGGGTATCGATCAGAATAAAAAAGTGGCCTAGATTCTGGGGCTCGCCAGGCGCGTCCACCCAAGATTTAACGTGTGTCAAATAAGCGGCGTTAGACAGTAAACCCGCAAAAAGATCGACGAGCAAGGCAAGCCCATACCCTTTATGGCCACCGATAGGCAACAGGAACCCATCCAGGGCGTCTTTTGGATCGGTCGTGGAGCGACCATCCTTGTCCGTCGCCCATGTGTCCGGTATACGCTCGCCGCGCTTCATCGCGTTGCGGATCTTGGCACGGGCAACCACACTCAACGCCATGTCGAGTAAAAACGGATTGCCATCGGGGTTCGGCACGCCAAAACCTAAGGGGCTATTGCCCAAGCGCGCATCGCTACCTCCCCATGGGGCGATCGTGGTTGTCGCGTTACTGCCAATAATGCTGGCATAGCCTTCTTGTGCCGCAATTAACGAGTAGGGTGAGATAGGACCAAAATGATTGCTTCCACGAGCAAAGGCCACACCCACACCACACTCCCGCGCGGCATCCATAGCGGCATTCAATGCGTGCATCCCCACTAGTGGACCGATACCATTATCGCCATCCACCAAACGCAATGCCGGAGCGGGACGTTCAATTGTTATATTGGGTGCAGCATTGATACCTCCTACCTGAATACGCTCACCGTAAGACTCAATGCGGCTTAGCCCGTGCGTGCTCAAACCAAAAAGATCGGCCAGAACTAAAACTTTTACGACCTCGACGGCATCAGAAGAAGAAAGCCCAAGTCCTTTAAAGGCATTTATACCCAGCGTCGTCAGTTCATCTTCAGATACAACCGTGTTTTCAGTATCGCTCTTGTTCATGCTAAAAATTTCCTATGGAATCCGTAGATCCGTTTATATCAACCATCAATTCGATGCCAGTTTTGCTCTGCGTACGACCTGCCCCCAGCGCTTTCCCTCTTCCATAATGAACGCAGCAAACGGCTTGGGTCCTAGACCCATGGGTTCGCTCGAATCATTTTTCAAGCGCAACTGGACCAGCTCCGAGTTCAATGCTTTAACCGCCTCTTCATTCAGCCGATTGACAACCGCTGTCGGCGTCCCTGCTGGCGCAAGCAAACCAAACCATTGGGAGCTCTCAAAATCGGGAAAACCCTGCTCAGCCACGGTCGGCACACCTGGCAGAACGTCCAAACGCTTCGTCGAACCTACGGCAATGATGCGAACCTTGCCAGACTCCACATTAGGCAGTAATCCGGGCGTTCCTGCGGCTGCCGCCTGAATGCTGCCCCCTAACAAATCCGCGATTTGCGCTCCGGTTCCTTTATAAGGAATGTGCAATACATCTATATCCGCAGCCACCTTCAGCATCTCGAACGCAAGATGCCCCGCGCTGCCATTACCGGCTGAACCGTAGTTCAGTACGCCTGGCTCTTTCTTGGCAAGTGCAATGAACTCTGGCAGCGTTGCCGCCGGAACCGGTTCGCCCACAGCAAAAATCATGGGGACTTTTGCCAATAAGGTAATCGGTTCAAAATCACGCTGAGCGTCGTACGGCAACTTCGGCACCATCGCGGGATTAACCGCCAATGTACCCACATGTCCCAGCACTAGCGTGTATCCATCCGGCTTGGCTCGGGCCACCTCTTGCATTGCAATCATCCCCTGAGCACCGCCCTTGTTCTCTACGACGACAGCCTGCCCCAACCCTTTTGCCATTTCGGTAGCAATGGCTCGAGCAATCACGTCCGAACTGCCGCCAGGCCCATAGGGAACAATCAACCTTACGGCTCTGTCGGGTTCCCATTGCTCCGCTGACGCAGGCCGCATCGGCGTTAACAGCAAGACAGCACATACCGTCGCCAAGGAAAATAAAAATCGTTGTGGCCGAACCAATCGGATTGAGTTCATCTTGTCTCCATTCTTATAGATACCGCAGGATACGGTTGATCTGTGATGGCTTAGATTATGGTTAGCGACAACTATGGTGTAAAGTGCAAAAAACCGTTCGATTATTGCTTAAACAACATGAAATTTGACCTGACTGATTTACAAGCGTTCTTGGCCGTAGCTAATCTGGGCAGTTTCCGCGCGGCCTCGGAAGCCATGTATTTGTCGCAATCGGCCTTGTCACGCCGCGTGGACAAACTAGAGGCAGCGCTGGCCGTAAAGCTTTTTGAACGAACGACACGCAAAGTGGAACTCACCACCATAGGACGCGGCTTCGTTCCGCGCGCACAAAACGTGCTGAATGAACTGGAAAGCGCTTTAATAGGGATTCAAGATGTCGCCGACAGGCTGTCGGGCGAAGTCACCATTGCCTGTGTGCCTTCAGCGGTAGCTTATTTTCTGCCCGCCGTGATCCGGCAGTACCATAAGCGTTATCCAAGAATTCGGGTCCGGGTAATCGACGAGTCGTCGACCGCCATCCTAACCACGGTGGCGCGCGGCGACGCCGATTTCGGCTTGACCTACATCGGAACACAGGATGCCGACATCGAGTTCTATCCTTTGCTGGAAGACCCTTTTGTTGCTGCTATCCAACGGGATCACCCAATAGCACATCGACGCAAAGTGACATGGCAAGAGCTATCGGAATACGAATACATCGGCCTGGCACAAGGTAGCGGAAACCGCTTTCTAATCGACCAGGCGCTATCACAAAGTCAGCAACTCCCACGCTGGCTCTATGAAGTTCAGCATGTACCTGCCTTAGTCAGTCTGGTTGAGGCGGGCCTTGGGGTTGGTGTAGTGCCTCAATTAGCGATGCCTCCTAAAAACCATGCCGCCCTAGTCAGCATTCCGTTAGTTGGTCCTACCATAAGTCGAACAATCGGCTTAATTCAACGGCGCGGACGAATACTCAGCCCGGTAGCACAGTTGCTATTTGACTTGCTTGCCGAGAAACAGCGCTGAATACAAATTCACAATCTTCACAACCCTCCTAACGAAACGACAAAACAGATTACGATACAGCTGTCGATAAAAGCGTTAATGCACCTTGCATTCGACGTCGGCAATCAACACAACAGGAACTGATTCAATGATTGATGCATTAACCGCCGGAAGGCTCTATGGCGCGGCCAAACAAGGCACGGGCAAAACGGGCGACACCTACACAACCGCGAAAGTAAAAGTAGCGGCGGGCAACGGCGACATCCTGCTATGCAACGTGATTGCGTTCGATGAAAAAGTACAGGCAACGCTCTTGGCTTTGGAAGACGGCGATTCGGTCGCCATGTCAGGCAGCCTGACGCCCAAGGTGTATCAAGACAAGGCAGGCGATGTGCGCCCCACCTTGGACTTGGTGTGCCATGCCGTACTGACGAGCTATCACGTTCAGCGCAAGCGCCAGCTAATCGGCGACCACGACGATTAAATCCGGAGCGCACGTATTTGCGACACGCGGATAGCCTCAGGCCGATTTCAGGCCGGATAAAAATTTTTTCTATTAGTCGGCATAACCGCTTTTTCTGCGCGCTTCGGCCCTGGCCGCAATACGCGCCGCGGCCCGCGCCTCGTCTTCGGTGGCATGAGCCGCGGACACTTTTATTTTTTTCAGTGTGATGCCGATTGGCGTAATCAGCCAGTAAACAGGCTGCCATAGCCCATCGGCCATTTGCTCGGCGCTAAAGCCGGAACCCCATTCCAAGTGTCCCATATCCCCCTCCGTTGACCTGTCTATCGCAGCCCTGTGTAAAGATCATACCCGAGCAAAACAGCTCTGCCAACGACCTGTCGACTTATCCCCACATTCTGTGCATAACCCTAGGGATAACCCAAGGCCACATCGCCTAAACCTAATAAACATGCGGGCAAGCCCCTCTTGACCACATATTGATATCGCGCATCCATTCCCCATACGTTCAGCTGTTCGTCTTTCACGACGCCTGTGCCTGCGCACGATCTCCCATGCCTGGAAGACGCCTAACTGTTTCAGGCGAATACAGCCGGCCATAGCACTTGCGTCAAGAAGGTTAAAATTGCGGCTCACCCACTAGTTTGAGTAAATAAGAATGGCAACCAAGAACCGTATCGAAGGGGCTGAGGCTGTCGTCGAATTCGTTCGTGACGCAAAACTTCCTTTCGAACCCGATCAAGACGCCCAGGCCGAGTTCATTGTTTCCGCCAAAGCCGGCGACAAATGGCGACTGACGCGCGTTCCGCTTACCGTGGACTTCCGCTATGGCGACGACGGCCTCGAAGTCGCGCTGGAGGGTCTTGGACGGCCTTTCTACCGCACGCACCGTACCGCACACGGCACCCGCTTCATCTATGACATTCTCAATGCCAAGCTGATTATTGAAGGCTACCTTAATAAAGGCCGGGGCGACCCGTACGAGATCTCCTTGTATCGCAAGCGTTCCGCCTAGCCGCTACTCGCCACCCAAAGGAGTTATTCATCGATGAAACGTTCAATACTCTGGCTGCTCACCGCCGTTGCCATTCAAGGCCTGTCGGCCTGCGCCAGTCCAGGGGCCGCCCCTTCGGAACAAGCATCGTCTCAAAGCGCCGGCGTTTCGACGACCGACCTTACGGCCTACCATTGGCAATTAGAACAGGCAGCCGATGCCAAGAACCGACCTGTACAACTTACGTTTTCGGATCAACGTCTGGCTGTCCAAGGGCTGTGCAATAACCTTAGCGCCGGCTACACGACTGACGGGCCGAAAATGACGGTCCAGCAAGCCGTCGGCACACTCCGGATGTGCAACGACCCGGCCCTGATGCAGCGCGAGCAAGAGATCGGTTCGCGCCTGGAAAAAATCTCGTCGTGGCGCATTGCAACCTCGCCACAACCAGAACACGGCCCTGTATTGACGCTAGGGTTCACGGATGGCGATCAATGGGTGCTTAACGGAAAACCCACCAGCGAAACCAAATATGGCTCGGCCGGCGAAACCGTTTTCCTGGAAATCGCCCCGCAGCGGGTTGCATGCTCTGATCCTTTGATCCCCAACAAGCAGTGCCTGAAGGTGCGCACGGTCCAGTACAGTGAGGCCGGCCTGAAAGGCAATCTTGGGCAGTGGCAAAACTTCTACGATGAGATCGAGGGTTACACGCACGAAGCCGGCGTACGAAACATCTTGCGCGTCAAACGCTACACTCGCACCAACCCGCCCGCCGATGCGTCGCGCTACGCCTATGTGCTGGACATGACGATCGAAAGCGAACAAATGCGGTAAACAAAACACGCTCCAGAACAGACCGGGTAAACTTGACGGTCTTAACCGTCTTAATTCACCCGTCGAGATTACCTCTATGTTGATAAAAGCCTTGCGTATTGGCCTTGGCCAATTAATCGTGCTGGGCGACGCGATCAGTCGCCCACGCCCCCAGCGCCGTTCCGCCCAAGGCCAGGAAACCGTTATTAAAGAGGCGGCCGGCCTGTCGCTTTATCAGTTTCACGCCTGCCCTTTTTGCGTCAAAACGCGACGCGCCCTGCACAAGCTTAATGTGCCTGTCACGTTGCTCGATGCAAAAAACGACCCCCGGCATCGCGAACGCCTGCTGGCCGATGGCGGCAAGATCAAAGTGCCCTGCCTGCATATTCAGGAAAACGGCGAGTCGCAATGGCTGTACGAGTCAAACGCCATCATTGCGTATCTGGAGCAACGTTTCGCCACCATCGCCTGACGGGCTCTAAAGTAGCCAGGCTATCCCGCATATACAAAAAAGAGCGTGACAACATGGCTAGCCGCTGACAATTGGACAATTAGAGCCAAAAGCAAGACACTAATCCGACCGATCGCACAATCGCATGCGGAGAACTCTGATGCCAAGGTATTTTGCAGTACTCACAATCGTGCTGATGCTTGGGATGGTAATAGGCCGAGTCCTGCTCATGAAGCGAAATGGGATAAAAGCAATGCATTTCGGGGCGATAGACAAGACGGACTTCCTCATTCCGCCCGTTGCCTTCTTTTATTTCTACATTGTGTTTGCGGCTGCATTCGATTGGCCCACCGTCAGCACGCAACTGTTTTTCCAGGCAGAGGCGATCTCTTGGGTCGGCGTGCTTTTTTGCCTTGCCGGCCTGTTGCTGTTGTTATGGAGCTTGGTTTCTTTCGGCAGGAGTTTTCGCGTCGGCATCGATACGCAGCATGCCGACAAGCTCATCACGACCGACGTTTTTGCGTTAAGCCGCAATCCCATCTACGTCGCCTTCGCATTGATCCTGCTCGGGCAATTCCTGATACACCCCAACTGGATATTCCTCGTCTATATGGGTGCGGCCATATGGCTGTTTCACCGTCAAGTATTGCGTGAAGAGGACTATTTGAAGAAGCATTACGGCACGCAGTATTTAGAGTATTGCGATCATGTCAGAAGGTATTTATAACGCAGGACGGATGCTTAACAGTTTGCGGAAAGACCAGGGCTTGGTAGACTCTTCACAAGGGCCGAGTTTTTACCCAAAAAGTAACAAAAAAAATCTAAATAAATTATTTTCAGACAAAGAGGGATGTAATGGAAGAATTCAAGCGCCGCATTGACCATCACGTAGAACACGTGAAAAAAGTTGGCGAACATTGCGTCACCGAAGAGACGACAAAACAAGCGCTGATACTGCCTCTGCTCGACATTCTCGGCTTCAGTCCATATGATCCCATGCGAGTCAAGGCTGAATATGGCTCAGACTTCCCCGGAGTCAAAGCCAGTGAGCGCGTCGATTACGCTCTTTTCAGCGCTGGCATTCCAGTGATCTTCATCGAAGCCAAGGCTTATGCGGAAAATCTCACAAACCATTGCCCCCAGCTATCCAGGTACTACAACGCAACCCCGGAGGTAACGGTGTCAGCCATAACCAATGGCCGTGAATGGCGCTTTTTTACTGACCTAATCAATCGCAATATCATGGATAGCGAACCATTTCTAACCATTAACCTGCAAAGCCCCGCAGAAGATATCGCGGAGCAGCTCCATCGCTTCCATTACGATCAACTTGAACCCAATGCATTACGCGCGCTGGCCGAAGAGAACATCTACCTTACCGCCTTCAAAGAATGCATCACAGGCTCGTTACGCAATTGCGATCTGGAGTTTGTCCGTTATGTAGTTGCAAAAGCGGGTGTGCAGCGAACACTGACAGGCCGTTTTCTAGAAAGTGTCCAGCCCATAGTTAAACAAGCCGTCGCCCAATCAATCAGCGCCCTAGTAGCAACCAGTCTTTCCGGCACTGTTCGCAAAGACGAAACAATGGATGATGAGCCCATCGCTATCGACGAGGATGCGCCTATTGCAGATCCAGATAACCCACGGATACTAACAACGGCTGACGAGCGCAAGTTATTTGATATTTGCTGCGACATTTTGCCTGGCGCCGACCTCCAGCCGCGCGATACGGAAACCTACTTTTCCATACTGTACCAAGGCAAAACAAACCGATGGTTATTGCGCTTTTGGGGTGACAAAAAGCGCCCTTCAATGCAATTTATTGAGCCGATTACGGATCTGCACCGTGAGGAAGCCACTCGCGCAGGACTTGAGGTTAGTACTGGCGGGCAAATTATGCTCGACAAACCGGAAAATCTTTACCGCTTAGCCGGCCTGTTACGGGATGCATTGAAGTACTGCCAAGATGATGAGAACTTTAAGCGCGGGTCCCGTGGACAGATAGATCAACGCTAGGGCAGACAATAGAAACAGCATCGTGGAAATCTCAAAAGTCATTGACATGAACTGTATGTTGACCCGGATCAAACGCAGGCGTGGAGCGCTCTTCGCAATAGTCTTTCTTATGCTCGCCATGACGCTTGCGCTACCCACTCAGGCTGCGAACAAGCCATGTTCCGGCCGCAAGGGCGGAATCGCCCATTGCGCCGGCGACAAGTTTGTTTGTAATGACGGCTCGATTAGCGGCTCAAAGAAGCAGTGCTCGATACCGGGAAGTCGGCCTCAGGGGTTGCTAACCCCGCCAAAGGGCAAATCACTGACAAACTGCGATTGTCGTAGCGGTATGTTTTGCGCAGGGCCCAAGGGCGGGACGTTTTGTTATAGCGATAGCGGGAAGAAGAGTTATGTGCGGAAATGATCTTATGCCGTAGGTATGGACCGTCAGCGGTCGTAAAACGGAAATTTCCGGATGAGGGGGATGAAATGGGGCTGTATGCATGGTGCAACGAGCGCCGCAATAAAAATTACCTGAGGCTATCGTGTCGGACATAACCGAGCAGCAAGCAAGGCCAATCATGGCTTCGCAGAAATTCTGCAACACCCATCTAGACTGGCTAGAAAGAAACAATCATGCCGGACATTTGTTGGCGCTCTCCTCAGTCGAAGATGAGACAGGGGCAATTTTTCCGGGCTTGACCATTCAGCTCGAAGTTAAGCGTCCAATTGTGGTGGATCGCTGTCTATATGAGTTAGGATTATTTTGGCTTGAGAGCGGGGTGCGTAGACGCGTCTACCAGCTAAATGTAAGCCCTATAGACAAGCGCTCACACAATGGTTTAAATAAAGTAATATTCGGGCCTCATGAGCACATCGGCGACACGGTATCTCCAGTGCGAATGGCTGGAATCGAATGCGGTGGATTGACTCCAGCATTTGAACTATTTTGCCAACGAATCAACCTGAGGTTTACCGGAACACTAGGATCACCATTATGAACTGCGAATGGCTTAAAGAAGCGGCCGCATTCAATTGCGTGCCTGTCCGTGGATTGCACGGGGAAAACGGGATTGAGATTGGTACGCCCTTCTCTTTCGTGGACGGAACAGCCATTGTTCTGTATGCCATGGAGGAAAATCGCCACATCCTCTTGTCGGATAATGGAGAAACGTTAGCGCACTTATCTTCGATAGGACTAGAGCCCCACAAAGGAAGGCGCGTGCAATTGTTGCGTGATCGAATATCACCGTTCGGCCTTACCCTCACAGAAAAAGGCGATGTACGCGCCGTTGTTCCGCATGAGCAATGGCAATACATGCTGGCCCAAACGATAAGCGCAATACTTTCCGTGGCAGACTGGGAGCGTGAACAGATCGGAGTGGCCGAAGACATTCGCAGCGTGGCCGATGATGCGGAGGTATTACTACGCGAATGGAAGCCTAATTCTATTCTCGAGCGGCGTCCGAAAATTAAAGGGCAATCAAAACGAGAGCATTCGTTTCACTACCTTCTCGATAACGAATACATAGATGTAATTACTCCGAATCACACAGCGACCGGCGCGGCTATGCGTAAAGCCGGCGATATAAAAAACTCACCTTATCTGGACGGAAGAACTATACGCGTGATAGTGGATGATCGCCAGGACCATACCAGGGCAGAAGGCGAACGCCAAATCCTCGGGTCACTAGTGAAAGCGATGCTCTTTTCCAAACTAGCGGATCTGGCTGAGCGGCATCAAATCAAGCATTAACTGTAGCAAATACCTAAACTCTACGCCTAGCCTTCCCTTCTGGAAGGCTTTTTTAAACTTGGCGAAAGAATCAGTGAGTTGATCGAGTGCTGCTGCCCAACCAGCCCTGGTTTAAATGGTTTTCAACGTTCGACGAAGCCTTTGGCGGCTTTTCACGTCTGACTCTCTATTTATTAGGCATATGGCTTGCTCCATAACAACACAAAACATGATCGGTGCTCAGTCGAACCGCCCGATGACGCTTAAGGAGAAATGCCATGAAACAGGATCAACGACCCGGGAAGCCATCGCAGCAGGATCCAGAGCGAGGTAATAAAATAGACCCTCGGCTAAAAGAGCCGTATGGCCCTGAAGGGTACCGGTCGGGCATAGACGATCCTGGACACCCGACCAAAAAGAATCCAGGCCATACCAACCCCACTCATAACGCCCCGGGTCACATCCGCCAAAACCAGCCAGGTCAACAAGACCCCGGCCATCCCGGCCAAGGCCAGACACAGAGTTACCCCGGCATCAAAGGCGCCAAAGCGCGTGAGCTTCAGCAAGACAAGCCTCTCAAGAAGGAAGAAACAAAAGACGGCCCTACGAGTTGATGCATTCATAACGGCGTCACTGGGCCATACCCCGCAATGCCGAATGCGGCATAGAATAGAACGGTGATCATTTTCGAGCGTTAATTTTATGCCCCAAGCCGTTGCGACCGCGCTTTGCGATGATCGCGGATGTTCTTACGTAGCACATTGCCTCATATCCATATATGACCCGCATTAACTGCGTTCCCGTTCAAGAATTGAACGGCCCACACCTCGTAGCGGAGTATCGAGAGCTACCTCGAGTATTTGCGCTGGCAGGAAAGGCAGCGTTGCGAGGAGGCCTATTGCAACCCGAAGTCTATACGCTTGGGAAAGGCCATATTCTGTTTTTTTATACGCGGCTGGGCTATCTTGCCCGCAGGCATGCTGACTTAGTGCAGGAAATGAAACGCCGCGGCTATAAGCCATCTTTTCACGGCGTTAAACGCGAGGACCATCCGTCTATTCCGGACGAATACTGGGGCGATTGGACACCAACCCCAAATGCGTTGCTGCTGAATCGAGCGAGGATTGAAGAACGAAGCCGTAAAAAGTAGACGCCTTCCCTTCCGACCAATATGCTGCAAGTGCCGCGGAAATAGAAAAGCCCCAATCCGTTAGGATCAGGGCTTACATTCGAGCCAGGCGCAAAAATCTTGGCAGTCTTAACCGCCCGGTTTATTTGCCAGTTCAATGACGCGCTGACGCAGTTTAGGATCCTGTTGAACTGCCACGCTGATACCGTTATATTCATCAACGCTCAAACCATCCGCTCGGACTAGCTGGATCATTTTTTCATCGGCCTCTTGCATAACCTGCTGACGAGCGTTTTCATCGGGTGTCGCTTGCAGTTTAGGCTGATACTCTTCAGCGACCACAGCAACTTTCTGCGACGCTTTGGCGAATTTTTGCAATTGCGCGTCCGTCGGCTGCACAGCCGGTGCGGCGGGCTGAGCCGGAGCGGCATTCTGCGCCATCGCAGGCACCGCGGCAAGTCCCGCCGCGAGAATAGCCGCACTCAGAAAGGCTTTAGGTGATCGATTCATGGCAACTCCTTGTTCCGGGTTAATGTAGGTCCATGATGACAAACCTTCGTATCCTTTATCAAGTTTCCCCTTGTGTGATCTTGTTTCCGCATGCCAGCGGCGCCAAATAATCGCGTGCCGGACCGCCTGAATGTTCAATGGCGGCATCATGGCCACGGTAGTGCCCGGCAGCAACGGCGCCGTGTCATCTTTTTACCGCCGGGTCCATTTATTGCTAAGGCCGCCGAAGAGTGAAACGCAAAACAAGGAGATTGCTATGCAAGAACTATTTCGCAAGTTCGCCGAAGGCGCGTCTAAGGCAGCTGGATCGCCATGGTCCTTCAGTACCGCTATTGCCCTTGTTCTTGTATGGGGCATATCCGGCCCGGTATTCGGTTTCTCCGATACGTGGCAGTTGATCATCAATACAGGAACCACGATTGTGACCTTTATGATGGTGTTCCTGATTCAAAACGCACAGAATAGGGATTCGCTCAGCCTCCAATTAAAACTGGATGAATTGGTATGTGCCGTTAAAGGGGCGCGCACGGGAATGATCGACCTGGAGGAGATGAGCGATCAAGACCTCGCCGCGTTACGTACCCAATTTCAACAATTGGCCCATGCGGAAAACGGCCCGGGCAAAGTGGATGCCTCAACGCCAAGACCGCCGAACGAGAGCCGATAATTTCCGATGCGCTCTCCGTTTCGAGGTGGTTTTCGAGGCCTCGTCGCGCGCGTCCGCTCCTGCCAGCAGGCCGGCGGCGCGGTGGGCATGGCGGTTGCTACATCGAGCGACTTGAACGCTGGATTTCCCGGCACCCGCCCAAGGAGCTTAGTATGAACAAATCACAAATTCCCGCAGCCCAAAAGGATGTGCTTGGCCTTTTGTTGGACGATCACAAAAAAGCCAAGGTGCTATTCAAAGACTTTGAAGCGGAGAAGAGCGATACGGCCAAAGAAGAAATTGCACGAAAAGTCTGTATGGAACTTACGGTTCATGCTGCGATCGAAGAAGAGATCTTCTATCCATTCCTTAGAGAGCAACGTCCCGAGCTGTTCGGAGATTTGCTCAACGAGGCGCTGGTAGAACACGCCACTGCGAAGGAGCTCATTGCCCAGATTCGGGGAATGAGCATGAAAGATGATTTGTACGAAGCAAAAGTGACGGTTCTGGGCGAGTACATCACCCACCATATTACCGAAGAAGAGGGGGAGCTTTTTCCGAAAGTCATCGAAAAAAAAGTCGATCTGCGTGAGATATTGACGCCGATGAACGAACGCAAGGAGGAAATGCTGCATTCTGCGGCCACTGCTTAATTGGCGCCAGTTACTTGATTTCACTGGAAATTCTGGTGGGCTGTGACAGGCTCGAACTGTCGACCTACGGATTAAGAGTCCGCTGCTCTACCAACTGAGCTAACAACCCTTTTGCCTAGCAAGACGACGATTGTAAAACAAAAAATTGCCCGCTTCGCCCGATCTTGCTAGTTTTTTTACTTTTTTATCATATTTTTTTTGCCAGCTCAGCCGCCAAGCCCAGGTAGGTGCGGGGCGTCATGGCCTGCAAACGGGCTTTGGGCTCGGCGGGCAGATCCAGTCCGTTGATAAACTCGGTCAGGCCTTCTTTGTTAATGCCCTTGCCTCGCGTCAGCGCTTTTAGCTGCTCGTAGGGTTGCGGCAAACCATAACGGCGCATCACGGTTTGCACAGGCTCGGCCAATACTTCCCAGCAATTGTCGATATCGGCATCGATGACGGCGGGGTTAAGCTCGAGCTTGTGCAGACCGCGCAGGCAGGCATCCCAGGCGACGGCGCAATAGCCGAACGCAACGCCCAGGTTGCGCAACACCGTCGAGTCGGTCAGATCGCGCTGCCAACGCGACACGGGCAGTTTTTCCGACAGATGGCGCAAAACGGCATTGGCCAGGCCGATATTGCCTTCGGAGTTTTCGAAGTCGATGGGGTTGACCTTGTGCGGCATGGTCGATGAGCCGACTTCGCCCTCTTTCAGGCGCTGCTTGAAGTAACCCAACGAGATATAGCCCCAAATATCGCGGTCGAGGTCCAGGACGATGGTGTTGGCGCGGGCAATGGCGTCGAACAAGGCGGCCATCCAGTCGTGCGGCTCGATCTGGATCGAGTAGGGGTTTTGCTCCAGGCCCAGGCCTTCAAGCACTTTGGCGCTGAATGCCGGCCAGTCGATTTCCGGGTAAGCCGAAACGTGGGCGTTGTAGTTGCCGGTGGCGCCATTGAGTTTAGCCAGGGGCTGAACGGCGGCGATGGCCGCAATAGCGCGTTCGAGCCGGGCGGCGACGTTGGCAAACTCTTTGCCCAGGGTCGTCGGGCTGGCGGGCTGGCCATGGGTGCGCGACAGCATGGGCTGATCGGCAAACTGGATGGCCAGCGATTTGATGTGCGCGCACATTTCGTTCAGGCGCGGCAAAATGAATTGCTCGCGTGCGCGCGTCAGCATCAGGGCGTGCGAGGTATTGTTGATGTCTTCCGAGGTGCAGGCAAAGTGAATGAATTCGCCGGCCTTGACCAGTTCGGCGTTATCGGCCACCTGTTCTTTAAGCCAGTACTCGACCGCCTTGACGTCGTGATTGGTGACTTTTTCTATTTCCTTGATGCGGGCCGCATCCTGCTCGGAAAAGTCGTCGACCAGGCCGCGCAGCAGTGCTCGCGAAGCGTCGGAAAATGGCGGCAGCTCTGGCAAGCCGGCCTCCGACAAGCCCAGCAACCAAGCCACCTCAACCTCGACCCGGTGCGCCATAAAAGCGGCTTCCGACAGAGTGGCTCGAAGAATCTGCCCTTTGGCGGCATAACGGCCATCTAAAGGAGACAAAGCGTTTAAATGACTAAGTTGGTCGGCTATTTGCATCACTGCTCACGTAATTAAGATCAGGGCTCAATTCTAACATTGGCCAACCAGGATACTTTTCTCCAGGCTATTCCCCCTGCCGGTACAAAACGAGCAATAATCCGCATATAAACCACACATTCGGCCATAACCGGGCAAACGGCGTGCTTTGGAAGGGTTGGTCACAACTCTGAGCCGGCTTCCTGCTATACTTTTTTTGCCTGTAACTTCCCTACTTTGCCATGAAACTGATTGGTTCGTTAACTAGCCCTTACGTGCGCAAAGTGCGCGTTGTAATGGCTGAAAAAAAACTCGATTACGAGTTCGCTCTAGAAAATGTGTGGTCTGAAGACTCGCAAATTCAAGCATCCAACCCATTGGGTAAAGTACCGTGCCTCGTTATGGACGACGGCGGCTGTCTTTTCGACTCTCGCGTTATCGTCGAGTACCTCGATACGCTCTCTCCGGTGGGGCGCCTTATTCCCCAGGGCAATCGCGACCGCACGGCCACCAAATGCTGGGAAGCCATTGCCGACGGCGTGCTCGACGCGGCTGTAGCCATCAATATCGAAAATACGCAGCGCCCTCCGGAATTGCGAAGCCAGCACTGGATCGACCGCCAGCTAAAGAAAATATCCGCCGCGCTTGATTTCATGGACAAGGGCCTGGACACCGAGGCACACGCCGACCCGCATGCTTTCTGTTTGGGCGTGAACTTCAGTCTGGCCGACGTCGCCGTAGGCTGTGCCCTGGGCTATCTTGACTTGCGTTTCAGCCAGTTAAACTGGCGCGATCAATATCCGCATCTGGCGCGCCTGAACGAAAAACTGCAAGCTCGCCCTTCGTTCACCAGCAGCGTTCCCACGCTCAATCCGGTTCCTCCTGTTCCAGCCTAGCGCAGGCCAACAGGCCAGCTCACACGGCAATAGGCTGGCCAAATTGCCTGACCGTATTAAGTATTAAATACGCCCCGAAAGTTGATCAACTTTCGGGGCGTTATCTTTTTTACTCAAATATCGAATAGGCTGCCCGTTTCAAGGGCTATGCCTGGAAAGCCATAATCGCCCCATACAGCATATAGGCGGCAAGGCAGAACAGCAGACCCGCAAACACGCGTTTCAAACTGGCCACTGGCAGGCTATGGGCGCAGCGCGCCCCCCATGGAGCCGTCGTAACGCTCATGGCCGACAACACCAGCAAAGCCGGCCAGTATATATAGCCCAGCATGCCCGGCTGGCCCTGCACTTCTTGAAAGCCGGAATAGATATAGCCAACACTATTGGCCACGGCAATAAAAAAGCCCAGCGCCGCTGAGGTGGCCACGGCGTTATGTATTTTGACATTGCTGGCCGTCATGAACGGCACCGACAAAAACCCGCCGCCGGCTCCCAGCAAGCCCGAGGCAAACCCAATACCGGCGCCCACTCCGGCCGTTGCCGCCTTGCCTGGCATGGTGCGCGAGGCGGCGGGCGGTTTACCCGTTAGCATCTTGAAAGCGGAATAGGCCACGAACAGCGCAAAAATCAAGGCCAGCCAGGCGCCGCTTAGATAGGCAAAAATAGCTCCGCCCGACAGCAGGCCGCCGATAATCATGCCCGGCGCCATGACCGCCACAATATCCCAGCGAATCGCGCCTTTGGCATGGTGGGCGCGTACGCTGGAGATCGACGTAAAAATGATGCTGCCCATGGATGTCGCAATGGCCGCATGCACGACCAGCGGCTCGGGCAAGGCGTAGATCGGCAGAAGCATGGTCAAAAAAGGAACCAGTATCATGCCGCCGCCGATTCCCAGCAAACCTGCCGCAAACCCGACCGCAGCGCCCAGAAAAACCAAACTAACAATAAATACCGGATCCATGACGACCTAAAGTAGTGAACGATAAAGTGGTGCAACTGTAACCCACTCTGACCGTGCACAATCGGCAAGAGCAGCAAAAACTAAATAATGATCCCGCCGCCCAGGCACACGTCGCCGTCGTACAGCACAGCCGACTGCCCCGGTGTAACGGCCCACTGGGGCTCGCTAAAATCCAGGCTGAATTCAACCTGGGACGACGCGGCCAAAACGCAGGCCGAATCGGCCTGGCGATATCGGGTTTTGGCTGCATACGCGCCCGGAGCGGGCGCATGGCCCGCCACCCAACTGGCATCTTGCGCGTGCAACTGCTGCGCCTGCAACCAGGCGTGGTCATGCCCCTGCACCACGTACAGCGTGTTGTTTTCAAGGTCTTTACGCGCGGTATACCAGGCATCGGCCGTACCGTCGTCGCGCTGCCGGCCCTTAACGCCGCCGATGCCCAGCCCCTTGCGCTGGCCCAGGGTATAGAACGAGAGCCCTTCGTGTTGCCCCACGACCACGCCCTCGGGCGTTTTAATGGGACCTGGCTTGGTCGGCAGATAACGGTTCAGGAATTCGCGAAAAGGTCGCTCGCCAATAAAACAGATACCGGTGGAGTCTTTTTTGGTCGCATTGGGCAACTGCAAGGCCTGCGCCATGCGGCGCACTTCCGTCTTGGGAATTTCACCGAGCGGAAACAAGGTCTTGGACAATTGCGCCTGATTCAGGCGATGCAAGAAATAGCTTTGATCTTTAGTGTGATCGAGCGCCTTGAGCAGTTGATGCTGGCTTCCGCCTTCGGTTTGCACCTCGCGCACCCGCGCATAATGGCCGGTGGCGATGCGTTCGGCCCCCAGCGACATGGCGTGATCCAGGAACGCCTTGAACTTGATTTCCGCGTTACATAACACGTCGGGATTGGGGGTGCGCCCGGCGGAGTACTCGCGCAGAAAATCGGCGAACACACGGTCTTTGTATTCGGCCGCGAAATTGACGGCTTCGATGTCAACGCCTATCAGGTCGGCGACGCTGGCCGCGTCGAGCCAGTCTTGCCGTGTCGAGCAGTATTCGGAATCGTCGTCGTCTTCCCAGTTTTTCATGAACAGGCCGACGACCTCATAACCTTGTTCTTTAAGCAACCACGCAGTAACCGAGGAATCGACCCCCCCCGACATGCCCACCACCACGCGCCCTTTTGATGCAGATAATTTAGCCATGGCGTATTTTAAACTGAACTGGGATGCTCAAGGCCTCGTGTTCCGCAAGAGCTTTAAAATCGCACTCGCTACAACTTACCAATAACGTCGGCTAATCGATTCGGCCACGCACACTAGTCTATCGCTACCTTGTAGCTCGACTTTAAACTCCCAAACCAGCTCCGTAACGCGTCCCGCTTCAACGCTCACGCCAGACTCCAGGTGTTTCACGTTCAATAAAGCTATCCTGGCCCTAAGCGAGCTCCCCACTGGTACGGGTGAGATAAAACGAACCCTATTCAACCCATAATTCACACTCATTTTTGCAGTTGGTAATTTTATTGAGTTCTGCATAAAAGTCGGCAATAACGAAAGGGTGAGAAAACCATGTGCAATTGGCCTCCCAAAGGGCGAATCTTTTCGGGTACGCTCAGGATCTACATGTATCCACTGATGATCGCCAGTGGCTTCTGCAAACTGATTGATCTGTGCCTGGTTAACACAAACCCACGGACTAATTGCAATTTCCTGGCCAGCCTTACTGGCCAATTCGGCCATAGAATCAATATTGAGCATATATCTGTTCCAAAAAAACTATTGCGGCGGCCAGAGGTACTCCAACGGGGACCGCTCCAGCATTTTTTTTGCAGCGTCTGCGTGGTACCGAGTTGAGTAGGCAATTGCCTGCCCAGATATTTCAGCATCCGACATAGCCGAAAGATCGACGGACAACGATTTGGCAAGGCTTGCTTTGGTGAGAGCAAAAGCAGTTCTGGGCAAATGTGTCATTGCCACAGCGATTTCCCTGCTCCGTTGATGCAGGTTTTCGGGCTCTACAAGCTCGGTGACCATTCCATACTGTTGTGCCTCAATCCCATCGATTTCCCGATTGGAATACAACAGCGCTTTGGCACGTGCCCAGCCCACCACCCGCGGTAATGTAAACAGGGAACATAGATCAGGAATAAGACCAATACGTAAGAATGACAAGGCAAACCTGGCGCGCGCTGTCGCGATGACGACATCAGCAGCAAGCACAAGACTACAACCCGCCCCATATGCACAACCGTCAACAGCCATCACCACTGGCTTGGGCATTTCCAGAAGACGCTGCGCACCCTTGGTGGCAGAGAAAATGCGATCTCTACCAGCTTCGGCATCAAGCTCTCCTGGGCGCATGTCGGCAATATCGCCGCCAGCACAAAAATGCCCACCTTCTGCATAAATTAACAGAGCCCGTACATCCGGATCAGCCTCAGCGCGTGCAATCGCGCCCCATAAGGCCGTGCGCATTGCCAAGTTCAGCGCATTTCTTTTTCCAGGTCGATTCAGAACAATATGCGCAACGCTGTTCAGCACCGAGTACAAAATATATTGATCAGACATCACACCCCCTCAAACTTCAAGAAGCCTGCGATTATTCCTTCAATACCTCTTGCGCGATGGAAAGAAAACTGTCTCGAATGGGCGATTCGACTTTCTGGTTCCAGGCCAGAGCCAAATTTAACGTAGGCGTCGCCGTAGTCAGACTGCGAAAAACGACGCCCTTCATCTGGATGTTTTTTGATGAAGAAGGGACCAATGCCATTCCCATCCCGCTTGATACCAGCATAATCATTGTTGGCACATCGCCCACTTCTTGGACGATACGCGGATGAAAGCCAGCATCGTGGCAAATGCCGATTATTGTCATCGATAGCGAGGAATCGAGATCGCGAGAAAACAAAATCAGAGGTTCGCCTGCCAATGCTTTTACATCGACCTTTGCTCCTGTCGCCAGCGGATGCTCTTTTGGTAACGCGACCACAAGTCGTTCGCGTGCAAACGGCAGTACGCCGATGTCCTGAGACTTTAGGGGCGGACGTAAAAAACCAAGATCCAGTTGCTTGTTCAGCAAGGCGTCTACCTGCCCATGCGTAAGCATACTTTCGTGCAAAATCAACTCGACCTGCGGGTATTTGCGGCGATAAACCGCCAAAACCTGAGGCAAGGCGGTATAAATTGCCGAATTGGTAAACCCCAAGGACAGCCTGCCTATTAGTCCCGCTTGAGCTCGTACTGCAGTGCTTTGTGCTTGCACCGCTGCTAAAAGAACGGCCTTGGCCTCCGGCAAAAATGCTCGTCCGGCCTCGGTCAGCTCCACCCGCCGCTTGGTGCGAAGAAACAAGCTCACGCCCAATGACTCCTCGAGCTGTTTTATTTGCCTCGACAATGGAGACTGCGCAATATGAGCGCGCTCGGCGGCGCGCCCAAAATGCAGCTCTTCCGCCACGGCCAGAAAATAACGCAGTTGTCGTAAATCCATAACGCAATGTTAGCTCATCCATGATCCATCCCTTGGTGCTATTTATGCGCTTCTGAGTCTGCCCACTGAGCGGGCGAAGCTCCTAAAGGCTGAGGAGGACTAGTCCAGTACGCTGGCGTCGCCGAAAAAGCAGTAATAGGCGCCAAATACTCCAACTCGCCAAATGGACTATCCATTTTCAGGGTCGCCGGCTCCAGTGTATTAACAATGCCCCTCTGGTTAATAAGCCCCATATCCTGAATCCACATACAGGTGCGAGCCAAGGCCACTTTGACGTGGTAGCTGCCGCCCTCCCGAGCACGTCGCAATAAGGCAGCAAGCACTCCGGCCGTACCAAGATACGCAGTAATGTAGTCAGCCACCAAGGTCGTAGGAGGCAGTCGCGGTGAGTCTGCACCGCCCTCAACCCAGCTTATGCCCGTTGTCGATTGGGAGTTATGATCAAAACCCACCCGATTTGACCAAGGCCCACCGCAATCACCGTAGCAACTAAGCTCGACACACACCAATCCGGGGTGCCCCTCCATCATGCGTTCTATCGACAAGCCACGTCTAGCAAGACTTCCTGGACTATATGACTGCACCACAACGTCAGCCTCTCGAATCAAGCACCGAACTTTCTCAATATCCTGATTGCTGTCAAAATCCAAAAATGCAGCGCGCTTCCCAAATCCGGTATCGAGCATAAAATTCAACGGATCGGTCTGTCGTGGCGCCGATATACGCAGTACATCAGCCCCCTGCTCGGCAAGCGTGCGTGAAAGCCCTGGCCCCGCCAAAATGTGGCTTAAATCAAGCACCTTAAGACCGCTTAACGGACGCATCCCAGTAAGCCATAACTTAGGTGATCCCACACCTATTTTCTCGATATCGATAACCGGACGACGCGCCAGTGCTTGAGCATGAGGATGCGCTCGCCATTCTTGCGGTGAGCGAACCAGCGAGACAGGTAAACCCAAGTCGATGCAAACATCCTCCAACTCCTGTCCATTCCACTTAAGCACAGCAGAGGAAATTGCGCCGATTTCATTAGCGCAACCCAGCAACGCAAGCAAATCATTTTTCAAGTGAGGCCGCGTAGAGACAAGATAAACCCAGCGACCGTCTTTAGTACGAAAATATCCGTTACCCGGCTCGTTAAAAGTAAAGTCGAAACCTATCGGATAGCCCTGTTGCTTCAGGTACCTGGAGGGATGCACTGCATGACTCGCCCGCCGTATATCCACCGAAACGTTTTGCCCCGCATGGCCTTGTTCGCGCCAAAGGGCGGCAAGTCCAGTCCCTTGTGCGGCAGCGGCAACAGCCATCGCGCCGCCTAGGCGATGAGGACTATCGACAGCGGGATCAGCCCCTGTAATCGTTACAGCACCTCCAGAATCCCCACGGGCCAATCCCAAGACATCGAGGCATTTATCAAGCTGGACATCAGTCACAATGTCACCAGCCTCCACCTCATCGAATACTCGATGCATATGCATAGCCTCAGTCATTAAGAGTCTCCAGTGTCTCGGTTTGTTTGCATACGCCGCCATATTCACGCTTTAGTGTCAGCTTATCAATTTTTCCCGCTCCATTTTTCGGTAACGCGTCGAGAAAAATAACTTTCTTTGGCTGCTTATAACGAGCCAGCCTGCCTTGCAAATGTGCGACCACTCCGTCCGCATCAGACGATCTTCCTGGAACCAAACTAACAATTGCGCATATTGTTTCGCCCCACTTTGGATCTGGCACGCCAATCACGACAGCCTCTAAAAGATCGGGATTCTCGGCAAGCTTCGCCTCGACTTCGGCTGCGTAGACATTTTCTCCCCCTGTGATAATCATGTCTTTGATACGACCGACAACCGTCAGATAGCCTTCGTCATCAATACGCCCCAAGTCTCCTGTATGCAGCCATCCATCTCGCAATACCGCACGAGTGTCCGACTCTGAGCGCCAATACCCCTGCATGATATTTGGACCACGCGCCTGAATCTCTCCGATTTCGTCTGGAGCGCATTGCTCAGAGTTTTGATTGCTGATCCGTAACTCGCCAAATATTGGAGGCAATCCGGCCGTTACGCCTTTACTTTGCGAAGAACCAGGTGTCAAAGCAGTAACAAGAGGAGCCGCCTCCGTCAAACCGTAGCGCTGTATTACCGCAATTCCACGGCTACCATATCGATTGATCAGCGCTTCAGGAACCGGTGCTCCACCGACAACTATCGACCTCAAGCTAGAAAGATCAGCCGTCATAAAATCGACATGCTCAGCTATAAATTTGTACATGGCAGGAACCCCCGCCACCACGGCGATCTGCTGCTCGGCAATTCGCTCCAATATACAAGTAGGATCAAATGATTTTTCCAAGTGCAGCAACGCCCCCCGTAGAAAACTCTCCATCAGCGTTGACACTGGCGCAGCATGAAAAAGTGGCGCGGATATAAGCACTCGGTCCTGTACCAACCCACCCTGAATAAGGATGGTATTTATGGTATTCCAGAAGACATTCCCATGACTGAGCATGACTCCCTTAGGGCGCCCCGTACTTCCTGAGGTATACAACAACCATGCCGTCTCATCCCACCTCACACTCCTGACTGACGGCACGGCAAGCGCTGAAGCCGCGCATAGCGCCATAAACTCATCGCCAGAGTTTCTGCTGGAAAAAACGTAATGCTGGCAGTCGCATTGTTCTTTGACCGAAACCTGAATATGCCTAAACTCGTCCCCGTAAATTAGCAGAGCAGCCCCGCAATCATTCATGGTGGCCACGATTTCAGGCGCTGACAAACGAAAATTCAACGGCACGAAAATAGCGCCAATGCGAGCGGCAGCAAACATCACGACAACAAATCTTGCGTCATTAAAATCAAGAAAGGCCACTCTGTCCCCGGCCTGAATCCCGGACTGGACCATCCAGGCGGCAAGGCCTTGGACCTTGGACTCCAATTCACCGTATGTCCAATACTCAGCGACATCCGCTTTATGCCAATAAACAATCGCCTGCCGTTCTGGCTGCAACTGCGCGCGTCGCTCTAGCCAAAAACCCAAATTAGGATTAGGAAGCATTAAAGGGTTCATGTTGACGTTACTCGCTCATGACCTTAGCCGACGCCGCCACGTCCATACGTCCAGCCAGCAGGCTATCGACCATAGCGGGAGCACAGCCCAGATAATTTTCCGGATTACACAGCTGACCAATAGCGTCGGCACCGCCCAGCGCCTGCACAACCTCGGGCATGCCTGTCAATACAGCAGCCAAAGGCTGGCCACTCCGCACAGAAATCCGGCAAGCCTCGTAAATTTTATCGTGTGCCAACTGGCGACCCAGTACCGGCGCAGCAGCCATCATTACGGCCTCGGCGACGATCAGCCCTGCTGTCAACCCAAGGTTGGCTCGCATACGAGCTTCATCCACAATTAACCCGCTCAACATAAAGCGAGCGTTGGCACACGCTCCTGCGGAAAGGATGAAACTTTCCGGAATCGCTAGCCACTCCACCTGCCAGGGCCCCGTTGAACGCTCAAAATCCTGAACCGTCGCATCCAGCATTAGCGCGGCCTGCTGCCGAACTACCTTAGCCGCAGCAATAATCAATTCGCAAGAGATCGGATTACGCTTCTGCGGCATGGTGCTCGAAGCACCTCGTCCGTGTACGAACGGCTCGGCAACCTCGCCAAACTCGGTTGACATCATGATCGAAACGTCCGTTGCGATTTTCGCGAGAGATCCAGTCAATAGTCCAAGAAAATTAACCGCCTCCGCAAAGGTGTCACGTGCCACATGCCATGCAATGCTTGGACGGCCTAGCTCAAGCTCGTCACACAGCGCTGCATGTACATCCAAACCATCATTGCCTAATGAAGCCAAAGTGCCCGCTGCTCCCGCGAACGACCCGACGAACAGTCTTAGCTTAAGCGGAGCCAAGCGCTCCGCATGCCGATCAAGCATGGATAACCATACCGCCGTCTTATAACCGAATGTCACCGGCAATGCCTGCTGTAGGTGTGTACGACCCGCCATCGGCGTATCGCGGTACTTCTGCGCCAATTGGGCCAGAATCACTCTTAACTCAACAATATCGTCTTCTATGATCGCGATGGCCTGACGCAACTGCAACACTGTCGCAGTATCCATAATGTCCTGAGTTGTAGCCCCCCAATGTACATAACGCCCCGCTTCGCCTGCCGCCTCCGACAATTGCCGTACCAGAGGCAAAATAGGGTAGCCGACAATCTCGGTCTCGTGCGCCAGCCGCTCAATATCTACAGACAAATGGGTAGCCGCATAGGTAATTTTTGTGCCCGCATCGGACGGAATTACCCCGAGCCTTGCTTCGGCCCGTGCCAACGCCGCCTCTACCTCCAGATAGCGTTGGATAAGTGCATCATCGGAGAACACGGCACGAATCGCCTCAGTTCCAAACATATTGCGAAAAATACGCGAATCTAATGGGGTCGTCATCTCTTCCACTCCTAAATCTTTAGTTGACCTTTTTGCCAAAGCCCTCAGACGGGATCCCAGCTAAACACATCTGCCGAACGATCTAACGAATAAAAATTCGGCCTGAGTGCTGCAATGGCATGATCAGCAATACTTTCTGGTGTCCACCCCTGCGCCCGATGCAAAGCTCTTTGGGGACGATTCTGGCTTATCAAAAATATTTCATTTGCTCGAACGGCAAATATTTGACCGCTAACATCCGCGGCTCCATCGCTGCCCAAATAAACGATCATCGGCGCAATTTTTGCGGTTTCCATCGTCTTGATTTTCTCTACACGCTCCTGCTCTTCGGGAGTATCTGCAGGTATGGATCCAATCAGCCGGCTCCAAGCAAATGGACATACCGAGTTCGCGGTTACACCGTATCGAGACATATCCAGAGCAACGGATTTAGCCAAAGCTACCAGCCCCAATTTCGCAGCGGAATAATTCGCTTGGCCATAGTTGCCGATTAATGCGGACGCCGAGGTCATAAAAATGAATCGGCCGCTGTTCTGAGCTTTGAAATGCGGAGCGGCTGCGCGGCTTACGTAAAACGATCCATTCAAATGAACATCCACTACAGCCTTCCATTCTTCGGCCGTCATCTTGTGAAATATTCGATCACGGACAATACCTGCGTTGTTGACAACAATATCGAGGCGGCCAAAAACGCTGATTGCGGTGTTTACAATATTGTGAGCAGAATCCCAATCGGCAACCGAATCGGTATTCGCAACGGCTTCGCCGCCCAAGGTTCGGATTTCATTAACAACCTGTGCTGCAGGCCCGGAATCTGTACCGCTTCCATCTAGTGCGGTGCCTAAATCATTGACTACCACCTTTGCACCATTCGCTGCCATCGCTAACGCCACGTCGCGGCCAATCCCTCGACCAGCACCCGTAACGATTACTACCTTTCCGTCGAGCATACCCATTTACTTCTCCTCAATCCTTTATTACGGCCAGCACAACCTTTATATAGTTGCCGCGCTGCCAAAAACCGCTGTGCATTGGCTCGAAAGCACTGCACCGTTACCATGAGCCAAAGTCACGTCGCAATTAGGTACCTGGCGCGCACCGCACTGACCCCGTATTTGCCGTACCGTCTCGATCATTGCCAACAAGCCGTACATACCTGGGTGACAATAGGAAAGCCCTCCTCCGTTAGTGTTAACAGGTAGCCGGCCATTCGGTGCAATACCACCATCATCCACAAATGCCCCGCCCTCTCCCTTGGAACAAAACCCTAAATCCTCCAAAAATAGTATTGGAGTAATAGTGAAGGCATCGTAAAGAGCAAGCATATTGACGTCAGTTGGCCTAAGGCCGGCCACCTCGAAGGCCCGTGCACCCGATTCAACCGCCACCGTAGAAGTCAAGTCCGGCATATTAGTAATCGTCCCATGCCCTATGGCTTCTCCCACACCCAACACATACACTTCAGGCTGGCGCAAGGACTTGGCGCGCTCGGCCGACGTTAGAATCATTGCTCCGCCACCGTCGAGCACCAGGCAGCAATCCCGTACCGTTAATGGCTCCGACACCATTCGAGACGAAAGCACTTGCTCAATAGACAAGGGCTCTTTCTCCCATGCCATCGGATTTAGCATCGCCCATTGGCGAGCGGCCACAGCAACCTCGGCCAATTGTTTACGCGTAGTTCCGAACTCATGCATATGCCGCGATGCGGCAAGAGCATAGGCACTGACGGGCAGCATCGGCCGAAAAGGAGCCTCGTAGAGATTGATATCCGGCACAGATGCACTAGACCGTGATACCGAACGCTGCGTACTGCCATAAGCAATTAAGGCCACTTCACACAATCCAGATGTAATCGCCTGGACGGCATGGGCAAGGTGCGACATAAATGACGAACCGCCAACCTGTGTACCGTCAAAATACTTAGGTTGAATCCCAAGATACTCAGCCAACATCATTGGACCGAACCTCACCTGGGCGCTCGCTACAAATAACCCATCAACATCTCGTAAAGACAGTCCGGCGTCTGCTAACGCTTTAGCGCTAGCCTGAGCCATCAAATCTACTGGTGTCATGCCCGGAGCAACCTGGCCCAGGTCAGACTCCGCCACACCCACAACGGCGACACGACCTCTCATTGACGGACTCATCGGGCCTCTTCCTTGCTATTTTTCAATTTGTCGCGGCTTTGGGCGAAGGGCACGAAGACGGGATAAGGATCCGAGCCCTCCTGTGCCTTGTTAATGCGCACACATACGCGCATGCCGATCGTGACATCATCAGGACCAATGCCTTCAACACGGCTCATTACCCGAAACCCCTCATCCATACTGATCAAGGCCACATTCAATGGCTGCTCGCCCCGATAATGAACTGTTGTTGTCGCGTAGACCCTCCCCAACCCCTGCGATACCTCCCACTCAAGTGCGACAGAACCCGACCGTGGAGCGACAACTCGAGGAAAAAAAACAGCATTGCCAGTCACTATATCGCGCTGAAATGCAAACACTCCTTGAGATAAAAAGTTAATGTATTGCCCGTAGGGTGACTGCTGCTGTAGTGATGACACGACATCCTCCACAACCACAGAATTGGTAGACAAAGTAGTCATGAGATCACGCTATAACGTTACTGTTCGAAGGGCCAGCCGAACGCAAGACGGCAGATTCTGGCTGGCTCACCGAGCGTAACTGCTTATCAAGCTCAGTTTGTGCCTTGATACGGTCGCGAGACTCCCGCCACTGTTCATCACTCCAGCCCATGTAATGCGTAAAGTAAGCTCCCTGCGCCAAGTGATACGCACCATCGATGGCAATAGTTTCGCCGCTTAACCACTCGCACCCATCCGCCATTAAAAACGCCGCAAGGTTGGCCAGCTCGTGCATCTTTCCTAAACGACCGCTTGGGTTGTCGGCAATCTCGCGCGAGTGCGGATCACTTCCAGGCCTAAGTCTGGCTGTCGCGCCTTCCGTTGGAAAGATTCCAGGGGCAATAGCATTAAGACGAATGCCATAACGCCCCCATTCCGTCGCTAGCGATTTAGTCATCACATCAACACCCGCTTTAGCCATAGCGGAAGGAACAACAAATGGCGATCCCGTACGGACCCACGTCGTCACGATAGAAAGCACTGCCCCCTTCAGACCATTCTCAATCCAACGCTTCCCAACTGCATGTGTCATATAGAACGTGCCATGCAGAACTGTGTTGGCTATAGCGTCAAATCCATTCGGTGACAAATCTTCAGTTTTACTGACGAAATTTCCCGCAGCGTTATTGACGAGGCCGGTCAAAGGTCCATCCTCCCAAATTTCGGCGACCATAGCGTCAACGGAAACTGCATCGCGCAGGTCGACACACAACGTCTTCACCTCGCCTCCGTGCTGCTGTTGCAGCGCGTCAGCAGCATCCCGCAGAACGCTTTCGCGACGCCCGCAAATATAAATCGTTGCCCCTAGTTGCAACAGTCGTCCTGCAATTTCTTTCCCAAGACCGGAGCCGCCGCCCGTCACTAAAATACGATGATCTTTAAAAATATGTGGTGCAAACATTTCTACTCCAGATAACAAAGGAATCCCAGTCGGGGCATCGTCAGCACAAGACCAAGATGCGAGCAACGTCTTTCAATTGACAATTAACCAGAGCATCACAGCAACTCTATCTTTGCTAGTTTGACGATACGCTTCCACAGTGCTATTTCTTCGACCTGAAACGCCCGCAGGTTGTCGGCCCCAGCCGGCTTCATTACCGCCCCTCGTTCAGAAAAAAAACTCTGTGTTTCTGGGTCTGTAGCAATTTTTGAAATCAAAGCCTCAAGACGCGTTCGCTCCTCAGTTGGGGTTTTTGCTGACACAGCTGCAGCTACCCAAGTAGATGCAATAAAGTCAGGCAATCCAGCCTCAGTGGCTGTTGGAACTTCAGGCAAGAATGGAAGCCGCCGCTCCGACGCTACAGCCAAGCCTTTCAGCGTTTTTCCTTTTACAGAACCCAGCGCTGTAGCGACATCGACAATGGTAAAGTCGACCTCCTTTCCCAACACCGCGTTTAACGCTGCTGCAGCGCCTTTATAGGGAATAGCTTGTCCTGTGATACCTGATTTTTCCTTGAATAGCTCGCCCATTAATTGATAACTTGTAGCTCCAGCCGAGTAATTCACGGTGTCAGGCTTAACCCGGGCGGCGTCCACCAATTGCATCAAATTCTTATAAGGTGAGTCTCCAGGAGCCACAATGATGCTCGGTATGGAAACCATTACACTAATTGGTGATAAGTCTTTCAGCGGGTCATACGGCAACGACTGATAAAGCGCCACGTTGGTTGCAAGCGTTGAGGTTGTTCCGATCAAAACGGTATACCCATCGGCAGGTGCATTCAGAACTGCATTGACTCCGATGACGCCATTAGCCCCAGGCCGGTTCTCGACAACAACAGGCTGTCCGGCTAAATCTGTCAATTTCTGAGCGTAATACCGCGCAGCAATGTCAGTAATACTGCCCGGTACAAACGGCACGATAAACCGGAGAGAGCGTGACGGGAAGGATTCGGCATGAACTGGCACTGTGCTAAACGCAGTTAACGTAAGCGCCGAGATCAGAATCACCTGCTTAAAAAATGACCCTTTACTGCTGCATTCATTTTCCTGAGCGCTGATCGCGGCTGTATGTTTGCTCCATTTGGGATAATTCAACTCTTGCCTCCAAGGATGTAAATGTTTTATTTCTCTGTCTTTATGCTATGCATATTAAGTTGCCGAATGGCTATCGTCTAACACTTAATTTCACACCATTAAGACCTAATAGGTCTTAAATTATTGTCACATCATCTGGCCATAAATCGTTATGACGCACGAATTCGCCATAACGATTTATGGTCAATGGAATACACCTTAAAGAGGTGTTTAACCGGCGAAGATCTGATTGCGTAACTAATGGCAGCTCACGTTGGACGACCAGCCGCGCACACCAAAGAGTGGCTCTTAACATTCATTAAGAGCCACTCAAAAAAAGCCATTCAGACTAAGACTAAGACTAAGACAGCGCGCCCCCCCTTAAAGAAGCGCCTGATCGACCACCTCGACCCAGTGCCTGACCGGCGTGGCGGTGCCGCTTTGCAAATGCCCTATGCAGCCCATGTTGGACGAGACAATGCAATCGGGCTGTGCCGCGCCAATCGCTTGCAATTTACGGTCACGCAACGATTTGGCCAGTTCAGGTTGGGTAACCGAATACGTTCCGGCGGAACCGCAACATAAATGCGACTCGGTAAACGGTTGCAGATTAAATCCCAAGTCCCTTAACAGGCCTTCGCTGACCGTGCGCAGACCCTGCCAATGCTGTAGCGTACAAGGGGGATGGAAAGCCGCCCTGGCAGGCAAGCCGGACATTTTTTGCTTGAGCACGGCGGCATGGGGCGCCACGATCTGGGCCACATCAACCACTTTATCGACAACCCGTAGCGCCTTGGCGGCGTACTCAGGATCGTGACGCAAATGGTGGGCGTATTCTTTGACCATGGCGCCGCAACCCGACGCATTCATGACAATACCTTCAACCGCACCACTGTCGAACAAGGGCAGCCAGGCGTCGATATTGACGCGCATTTGCGCCAGCGCCGCCTCTTGCGCATCGAGGTGAAAATTAATGGCGCCGCAACACCCTGCCCCCGGCACGATCCGTGTACCGATGCCAATGGCATCCAGCACTCGCATGGTTGCCGCGTCGATCGCGGGCATCATGGCTGGCTGTACACAACTGCCCAGTATCAGCACTTGGCGCGAATGATGTGATGTGTCGGGCAAGACCCCCGCCAAGCGTACCGCCGGGATTTTGTTTTTAAGCACCTCGGGCAACGCGGGACGCACCCATCGACCCAATTTAAGCGCCGGCGCAAATAACGACGAGTTAAGCAGATGACGCAAGGCCGCCCGTTGAATGCGCTGCACCAGAGGGCGTTCGACTTTCTGATCGACCAAGTTACGGCCAATGTCCACCAGCGCGCCGTACTGGACTCCCGAGGGGCAAGTGGTTTCACAATTGCGGCAGGTCAGGCAGCGATCCAGGTGCTCCTGGGTCGTCGAGGTGACATCGGCCCCCTCGAGCACCTGCTTAATCAAGTAAATACGCCCCCGTGGACTGTCGAGCTCGTTACCCAGCACCTGATACGTCGGACAGGTGGCCAGGCAAAAACCGCAATGCACGCAGCGGCGCAGTATCTCGTCGGCTTCCTGGCCCAGATCGGTATCACGCGCCCATTGAGCTAAATTTGTCTGCACGGTGTTGTCCTGTTGTTTGGCGTCAATTTGTTTTACATGTCTTGAAATAGGCGGCGCGGATTGAATATTCCCATGGGATCCAGCTCTTGCTTCAGCCGCGTCGACACCTTCATGAGTCCCGCTTCGAGCGGATGAAACACAGGCGCATCGTCGGTCCGGCTTTCGTAGCGAAACAAGGTGGCGTGCCCGCCCCTATCGGCAACGGTCTTGCGCAAAGCGTGGCCGTTTTGCGGGACGCTAAGCCAACGCTGACCGCCATTCCATTCGATAAGCGTCGACCCCAGTCCTAATGCCGGGGTCGCCGGCGGCACGGCGGCGCGCCATAGGGGACGCGCCTGAAAAAACGGATGGGTCTGATCACGCAAGCTGCTCCAGAATGCCGTCGCATCAATCGGATCGACGCCTTGGCCGCCCAACCTGGTTTTGCCGCTGCCCACCGCCGGCTCACTGCCCGACAAACGTACCCACAACCGCCCTTCCGGCACCCAGGCGGTGGCGGAAATAGGCAAGGGCTGACCACGCCACTGATTAAACTTCAACAAAGCGGTCGCCTCGTCGGCCTCAAGAACGAGTGTGCTTTCCTGAAAGGGCTTCGGAGCGACCTTGATCGACACCTCGACCATGGCCCCGAAAATGCCCATCGACCCCGCCAGCAAGCGAGAAACGTCGTAGCCGGCCACGTTTTTCATGACTTCGCCGCCAAAAGAAAGCACGTTCCCCGACGAATCAAGCAACTTCGCACCCAGTACAAAATCCCGCACGCTGCCGGCCGCCATGCGCCGCGGGCCCGATAAGCCGGCGGCGATGCACCCGCCTATTGTCGAACCCGGCCCGAAGCGCGGCGGCTCGAACGCCAGCATCTGCCCTTGCGTATCCAGCGCCTGCTCGATCTCGGAAAGCAAGGTGCCCGCCCGCGCCGTGACCACCAGCTCAGACGGCTGATAATTGATTATGCCGCTATAACCCGACAAGTCGAGCTCGGCATGATTGCCCTTGCCATTGAGCGCCAGCAGCTCACCATAAAAACTCTTGGTGCCACCGCCCCGAATAAAAACAGGCCGATGAGCCGCGCGGGCGGTCATGACTTGCTCGCACAACTCGGCTAGCACAAACTTCATCTTGCATCCTTAAAAACGTGGCAGGTCGGGGAAGCTGATTTCACCGCCATGAACGTGCATTTTTCCATACTCCGCGCAACGCACCAGCGTCGGGATAAGTTTTTCAGGATTCAGCAGATCATACGGGTCGAATGCCTTTTTTACGGCGCTAAAGGCCTGGAGTTCTTCGCGCGTAAACTGAACGCACATCTGGTTGATTTTTTCAATGCCGACTCCGTGTTCGCCCGTAATGGTTCCGCCCACCTGCACGCATAGTTCAAGAATGGCGGCACCGAATTTTTCGGCGCGCTCGACGTCGCCGGGCTGGTTGGCATCGAACATGATGAGCGGGTGCAGATTGCCGTCGCCCGCATGAAATACATTGGCGCAGCGAAGCGCATACTCGTCTTCCATTTGTTCAATGGCGCTCAGGACGCGGCCCAGGTGGCGGCGCGGAATCGTGCCGTCCATGCAGTAGTAGTCGGGTGAAACGCGCCCAGCGGCGGGAAAGGCGTTTTTGCGACCGGCCCAGAAAACCAGACGCTCGGCCTCGGAAGCCGACACCTGCAAGCGTGTTGCGCCCGCCCCCTGGAACACCGCCAGCATGCGCCCAATTTCGTCGTCGACCTCTTCGGGCGTGCCGTCGGACTCGCACAGCAAAATAGCCTGAGCCTCAAGGTCGTAGCCGGCTTTCACGAAGGGCTCGACCATGTGAATCGCCCGTTTGTCCATCATTTCGAGGCCGGCCGGGATAATGCCTGCGGCAATGACGTTGTTGACGGCCAGGCTGGCCGCTTCGACACTGGAAAAGCTGGCCATAATGACCCGCGCAATGGCCGGCAAGGGAATCAGCCTCACGGTAATTTCGGTGACAATGCCCAGCATGCCTTCGGAACCGATAAACACCGCCAGCAGGTCGAGGCCCGGGCTATCGGGCGCGTCGGATCCCAGCTCGATGATATCGCCGTCAATCGTGACAACGCGCACCCGCATCACGTTATGCAACGTCAAACCGTATTTCAGGCAATGGACGCCGCCTGAATTTTCAGCGATATTGCCGCCGATGGAACAGGCGATCTGACTGGATGGATCGGGTGCGTAGTACAGGCCATAGGGCGCCGCCGCTTCGGATATAGCCAGGTTGCGAACGCCAGGCTGCACCACGGCCGTGGCACTGTCGAGATCTATTTTTTTTATCTGATTAAGTTTGGATAAGCCCAGCAAGACGCCCCGCCTGTGCGGCATGGCCCCACCCGACAACCCCGTGCCCGCACCGCGCGCCACAATGGGAATATTCAGGGCGCGACAAGCTTGCAGCACAACCAGCACCTGTTCTTCGTTCTCGGGCAACACCACCACCGGCGGCAAGGCGCGGTAGAGCGAGAGGCCATCGCATTCGAATGGCCGCGTATCTTCTGCCCGCGACAAAATGCAATGTTCAGGGATACCGGTTTTCAGTCGGGCGATCAGCTCGGAAAAATCGGGTTGATTCAGCTCGACGGCAGCGTCAAGCCCGCCTTGATCCGCCGTGCGCCGGGAGGTCTGCGGAAAATCTGGGGTATCCATAGTTGTTATATAACTCCGTTAACCGCAAACAAGCCCCCGACGCGCCTTAATCAGCGAGCCCCCTATGCCGCCGCCGCTTGGGCTACGACCTTGCGGCGGTTTTTAACCGCCTGTGACAGGCGTTCAAGCACCTGAACGGAAGCGTCCCAATCGATACAGCCGTCGGTAATGCTTTGACCATAAGTCAGGGGCTGACCTTCGACCAAGTCTTGACGGCCACCGACCAAATTGCTTTCCACCATCACGCCAAAAATATGTTCGTCGCCACTTTCGACCTGATTGGCCACGTTTTCAATGACCAGCGGCTGGTTCCTGTAATCTTTATTGCTGTTGGCGTGACTGGCGTCAACCATGAGACGAGGACGCAAACCCGCTTGGCCCAGCACCTGGCACGCCTGATCGACACTGTCAGCATCATAATTAGGCACTTTACCTCCACGCAAAATAGCGTGGCAATCCTCGTTTCCAACAGTTGACACGATGGCCGAATGCCCCCCCTTAGTTACCGACAAGAAATGATGGGGCTGGGAAGCGGCTTTAATCGCGTCCACGGCAATTTTGATATTGCCGTCGGTGCCGTTCTTGAACCCCACGGGACACGACAGCCCCGATGCGAGTTCACGATGCACCTGGCTTTCGGTGGTGCGCGCGCCAATCGCGCCCCATGCCACCAGATCGGCAATGTACTGCGGCGTGATCATGTCCAGGAATTCGCATCCGGCGGGCAAACCCAGCTGATTAATATTAATGAGCAACTCGCGCGCCGTGCGCAAGCCTTGATTAATATTAAAACTGCCGTCCAGACCCGGATCATTGATCAGCCCTTTCCAGCCCACTGTCGTGCGGGGTTTCTCGAAGTACACCCGCATAACGATTTCAAGTTCGCCGGCGAAACGTTCGCGCTGAGCCAACAGGCGCTGCGCATACTCCAGCGCGGCGACGGGATTATGGATGGAACATGGCCCGATCACCACGACCAGGCGATCATCGGCGCCCTGCAGAACATCGTGTATGACGCGCCGGCTGGCGTATACCGTGGCCGAAATTTCTTTAGTGCAGGCGAACTCACGCATAACGTGTGAGGGCGGACTAAGTTCTTTAATTTCCCGGATACGTAGATCATCGGTATTGTGTGACACAGGCTACTCCAGAGTAAATGTCAACCCAGCAAGCGGTACAAAAAAAGCCGCCTAGCTGAAGCTGGCGGCTTTTTGGGAATTTGGTATTTTTACCGTGTACAGCGTTTCCCTTCCTCCACCAGCGGCGTTGGAAAAGCATAAAAATAAAAGAAGAAAAATGCAGATGTGCGGTACATGGTAGACAAATCCTAGCATACTTTTTTTCAAATCGCCAGACAAACCCTGTCTCGATGACCTGGCAATTGATTTGAACCCAAATGATTATGTGGTGTATTATTTTGTACACGAATCATTTGTAACGCAATCACAAAGGGACAACACTGCCTGTAATGAACAAATCGTCCATCAAAGGAAATGCCATGAACAAAACCACGAAGACCTCGCTGCTGGCGCTCACCGCCTCACTGGCCTGCTTTGCCGGCCTGGCAAGCGCCGCCACCCTGCAGGAAATCAAAGACAAGGGCGTGGTACGCATCGCCGTAGCAAACGAAATACCCTACGGCTACATGGACATGAGCGGCCAGGCCAAGGGCGCCGGGCCCGACGTTGCCAAGCAGATCATGAAGCAACTGGGCGTGAAAAAAATTGAATGGTCGACCACCAGCTTTGGTTCGCTGATTCCCGGACTGAAGGCCAACCGCTTCGATATGGTCGCAGCCGAGATGGCCATTTTGCCGCAGCGCTGCCAGGAAGTGCTGTTCTCCGAACCCAATAGTTCATACGGCGAAGGTCTTTTAGTGGCCAAGGGCAATCCTAAAGACATCCATTCCTTTGAAAGCTTTGCCAAATCCGACGAAAAAGTGGCCATCATGGCGGGCGCGGATCAGCTTGAAATGATGCAGGCGCTTGGCGTGCCTCATGACCGCATGGTCACGATCTCAAATAACGCCGACGCCATCTCCACCGTCTCGACCGGCCGGGCCAGCGCCTATGCGGCCACCAGCCTGACCGTCAGCGAGCTTGCGGGCAAAAGCGACAAGGTGGAAGTCGCCCAGAAATTCACCGACCCCGTCATCAATGGCGAGCCGGTACGCAGTTGGGGCGGCTTTACCTTTGCGCAAGATTCGGAAGACCTGCGCGATGCAGTCAATACCGAATTAGCCAAGTTCAAGAAAACGCCGGAATGGCAAAAAACGTTGACCCAATACGGATTTACCGAAGCCGACACAGAAGGCTCGATGACCAAAACCACCGCTCAGCTTTGCGCCAAGTCGTAGTATTCGCCGCTTGACGCCGCCATGGCCGGAGCCCTTGCGCTCTTGGCCATTTACCGCATTTGCGGGTTGCGCCGCACGGGCCAACCAATAAAACGAGGAAGCTTCTAATGGAATGGACCAGCTATGGCGCCCCCTTGTTGCAAGGCGCTTGGGTCACCGTGCAACTCACGATTTACTCGACCGTGCTGGGCGCATTTTTCGCGTTCGCCTTCGGAGTCGGAAAACTGTCCGGCCACTGGCTGATTAAAGGCCTGTCCATCGGCTTTATTGAAGTGTTTCGAGGCACTTCGCTGCTCGTCCAATTGTTCTGGCTGTATTTTGCGCTGCCGGTGCTGGGACAAGCCATTGGCGTCGACTTGCGGCTACCGCCCCTTGTGGCCGGAACTCTGGCCCTGAGCCTGAACATCGGCGCCTACGGCGCCGAAGTTGTCAGGGGCGCCATACAGGCCGTTCCGCATGATCAGCACGAAGCCGCCAAGGCACTGGATTTCACTCCCCGGCAAACCCTGTGGCGCATTTGCATCCCGCAAGCCGTCCCCGAAATGATGCCCAGTTTCGGCAACTTGGCCATTCAAAACCTGAAAGACACCGCGCTGGTCTCGCTAATCAGTTTGGGCGACCTGGCTTTTCGGGCTGAGCAGATCCGCAACTTTACCCAGGACAGCACGACCATCTATACGATTCTGCTGCTGATGTACTTTGGCATGGCACTGGTGTTGACGGCCATCATGAAACTGCTTGAGCGTTCGGTTGGACGCTGGCGCGCAGGGAGGGCCTGAACATGCTTTTCGGTATAGAGTGGGACACCACCAATAACTGGCTTTTCGCCGGTTCCATCCTGCCCATCTTGCTGCGCGGCCTGCTCGTTACCATACAGGCTACCGTACTGGGTTTTTTCGTAGCCGCCTTGCTCGGCCTGCTCCTGGCGGCCCTTAAAGGCGCGCGCTCGCGTTTCATCTCGTGGCCGGCCAAGCTTTTCACCGAGTTTATTCGCGACACGCCGCTACTGATTCAACTGTTCTTTTTATATTACGTATTGCCCGAGTACGGCATTGTGCTGCCCGCCTTCATGACCGGCGCCCTGGCACTGGGCTTGCAATACAGCGCCTACACCTCGGAGGTCTACCGCGCGGGGCTCGAGTCGATCCCCCATGGCCAGACCGAAGCCGCCCGATCGCTCGACCTGTCGCCCCAGCGCATTTTCGGCTTCATTGTTTTGCCGCAGGCCTTGCCGCGCATCATTCCCGCGCTGGGCAACTACCTCGTCTCGATTATGAAAGACGTACCCGTGCTATCGGTCGTTTCCGTACTCGAAATGCTGAACGTCGCCAAAATCATCGGCGATCGCACGTTCAACTATTTAATCCCCCTCTCGATGGTGGGCGGCTTGTACCTGATACTGACGCTTGTCGCTTCAGCCGCAGTGCGCTATCTGGACACCCGCCTGCCCAAGCAAGGAATCCCACTACGATGAACGAACCCATTATCAAACTCGATAAAGTCATCAAGAAATTCGGCGATGTAACCGTGCTGGATTCCCTGGACTTTGAAGTTCAAAAAGGTGAAAAAGTCACCATCATTGGGCCTTCCGGCTCAGGGAAATCTACGGTTCTGCGCATCCTCATGACGCTGGAAGGCATTGACTCGGGCGTCATCCATGTTGCCGGCAAGCCGCTTTGGCACGAATACCAGAATGATCAGCTCGTTCCCGCCAGCGAAGCGCATTTACGTGAAATGCGCAAGGAAATGGGTATGGTATTCCAGCAGTTCAACCTCTTCCCGCACATGACAGTACGGCGCAACGTTACCGAAGCGCCGGTCCAAGTGCTGGGCCTGTCTAAAGAGAAAGCCGACCAACGCGCCGATGAATATCTGGAGCTCGTGGGCTTGACGGATCAGGCCGACAAGTTTCCCAGCCAGTTGTCGGGCGGGCAGCAGCAACGTGTTGCCATCGCGCGGGCACTGGCGATGCGGCCCAACATCATGTTGTTCGACGAGCCCACCTCGGCGCTCGACCCCGAACTGGTCGGCGAGGTACTCAGCGTTATCCAACGCCTATCGGAAGCGCACGACCTGACCATGTTGCTCGTCACCCACGAAATGCAATTTGCCAAGCAAATTTCGGACAGGGTGTGCTTCTTCGACAAAGGGGCTATCGTCGAACAAGGGCCGCCGGAACAACTCTTTAGCGAACCGCAAGAGCCCAGGACGCAAGAGTTCCTGAAAGGCTTCATCAGCCCCGAGCAAGCTTAAGGCATCACAAAAAAACGGGTGTGGCGCGCTAACACCACACCCGTTCTTCATGAACGTGCAAATTACAGCGCAGCCGCCGCTTGCAAAGGTTCAAGCGGCGTAAACGCCTCGCGCGCGGCGATGTACTCAGGCCGTGGCGTCAGCCCATGCCTGGGCGGATTCAAGGTGTTTTCGACGCTGTTGTAAACCATGAAGACGTTCGCACGCGGCCAAGGCGAAATATTGCCATTGGACCCATGCATCGTATTGCAATCGAAAAACACCACCGACCCTGCCTTGGCGGTAACGGCCTTGATTCCGCCCTGCTCGACCAGCAGTTGCAGGCTCACGGGATCAGGCACACCATACTCTTGCTTTTTCAGCGACGCTTTATAGTGCTCATCCGGGGTTTCGCCCTGACACGAAATAAACTGACGATGCGACCCGGGAACCAGCATCAACGGCCCGTTGCACTCGTTGTTATCCGTCAACAGCACCGAGCAGCTAAGCGCCCGCATCCCCGGCATGCCATCCTCGATATGCCAGGTCTCAAAGTCGGAATGCCAGTAAAACTCTTTCCCCTTGAACCCGGGCTTCATATTGACCCGGGACTGATGCATATACACTTCCGAGCCCAGGATTTGGCGGGCCGCATGAATCAAGCGCGGATCGCGCGCCAACTGAGCCACCATGGGGCTCAGCTCGTGCACCCGGAATATCGAGCGAACGGCACGGCTGCCCGGCTCGGTGATGGCTTCGTCGCGCGCAATAATGGCGGGATCATGGCTTAGGCGCTTAACCTCATCCTGCAAGTCCTGCACCTCGCCGGCGCTGAACACCTCGTCCAGCACCAGAAAACCGTCGCGTTCGTAAGCCGCGACTTGCTCCGCCGACAAGCCGTCGGCATACGTCCCCGAGCCATAGACGACCGGATCGCGCCTGGCGACAATGGCTGAACTACGCGCATCGCGGGACGCATAGATATCTGTAAAAGTTTGCATTATGTACTCCTGCTCTGGACGATTAGTCCGTGGCGCTCATGGCGGGGTAAACGCCTTGTTCGTCATGTACCTCAAATCCCGTCAAGGGCGGGTTAAATACGCAAATGACCCGCAATGGCTTTTGACCGCCACGTAGCCAATGCTCGTCGTTTTCGTCCAGCGCGTACACCACGCCGGGACCCAAAGCGTATTTTTTTCCGTCGGCAATCGTTTCGATTTCACCGTCGCCCTCAATGCACCATACCGCCTCCAGGTGATTCTGGTAATGAATATGCGTTTCCGTTCCGGGAAAAATCACCGTCTCGTGAAACGAAAAACCCATCCCGTCCTTTTCCAGCAACACCCGCCGACTTAGCCAGTTCTGGGTTTTCACCTCGTGCTCGGTGCCAATCACCTCGTTCACATTCCTGACGATCATCCGCGTTTTCCTCCAAATTTCAAGATATGGGCGCCGGCCCTTTTCGCCGCCAGCACCTCGCCCACACTGCGCTCAATAATCTCCAATCCGCGCATCAATAGCTCGTCTTCGATGGTCAGTGCCGGCAAGACCTTGAGCACCTCGTCATTCGCGCCCGAGGTTTCGATAACCAGACCGTGCTCGAACGCTTTCTTGGCGATCTGGCTCGCCGTGTCATCGTTGCTCGATGTCACCAGCCCCTGGATCAGTCCGCGTCCGCGCACGCTCAAATCGGCATTGGGATAGCTATGCACCAGATTTTCCAGCCAATCCCGCACAAGACGCTCTTTGCGCGCAATGTTCGACTCCAGGGCATCGTCGGCCCAATAGCTGTCCAGTGCCTGCGCCGCCGTCACAAAAGCCAGGTTATTGCCCCTGAATGTGCCGCTATGCGCCCCCGGCTTCCAGATATCCAGCTCGGGCTTCATCAGCACCAGCGACATCGGCAGCCCAAAGCCGGACAGGGACTTGGACAGCGTGATGATGTCGGGCCGAATACCGGCCGCCTCAAAACTGAAGAACCCGCCCGTGCGCCCGCAACCCACCTGGATGTCATCCACAATCAATAACATATCGTGCTGACGGCACACGCGCTCCAGCTCTTTAAGCCACCGCAATGTCGCCACATTGACACCGCCCTCGCCTTGTACGGTTTCGACGATGACGGCGGCAGGATGATCCAGGCCGCTACTTGAGTCCTCAAGCATGCGCTCCAGATACGTAATGGTATTGACGTCGGGGCCAAAGTAACCGTCAAAAGGCATGAATGAGGTATTAGCTAATGCCACGCCTGCTGCCTCGCGGAACTTGGCGTTGGCGGTGACCGCCAGCGAACCGCCGCTGACGCCATGAAAACCATGGGTAAACGAAATGACGTTTTGCCTTCCCTTGACTTGCCGTGCGATCTTCAGCGCCGCTTCGACCGCGTTCGTTCCGGTGGGGCCGGTAAATTGCAAGGTGTATTGCCAGTTGCGCGGCTTAAGCAACACGCGGTCGACCGTTTCCAGAAAATATTTCTTGGCGCTGGTCGCCATGTCCAGCCCGTGCACTACCCCGTCCGTATCGAGATACTCGATGAGCTTTTGCTTAAGTATGGGATTGTTATGACCATAATTAAGGGTGCCTGCTCCGCTAAAGAAATCGATATATTCTTTGCCTGCCTCATCGACCAGCACAGAGCCCTTGGCCTGGCTGAAAATCACCGGAAACGACCGGACGTAGCCTCGCACTTCCGACTCCATCCGGTCAAATATTTTTAAGTCCATTATCTTCTTCCTCTCTTGGTTTCAAAGGTGCCATCGCAGACATACCGCCAGCATCAGCGAATGCCCAGCACCTTTCAGATCAACGAACCACCTCGCTATACGCCTGGCCTGCGCGTATTACCGAGTGGGCCGATTCGTATGAGCGGCTCCGCGTCGTGCCCCTTTGAGCCAAACAAATGGTATTCAAACAAAGGGGTTTCCTGAATTTCAGCTTCAAACTGCTGAGCAAAACGGCTAAACATGCCCCGTGATGCCGCATTTGTGGGGCCGACGGTCGTTTCGATATAACGAATTCGGTTCAGGCCTGGACGCGCAAGCAGGCTATTCAACATGCGCGGTCCCAGTCCTTGGCCGCGGGCACGTTCGTGCACAGCCACCTGCCAGACGAAGAGAACGTCGGGTTTAGATGGCGGGATATAAGCCGAAACATAGCCGTCAATCCTGCCATCGCACTCGGCCACCACGCAGGTGTCCGAAAAATGCTCGCTCAGCAGCAAGTAGCAGTACAGGGAATTCAGGTCGAGTGGGGGGCACTCTGAGATAAGGCGATGCACCACCGGCGCATCCGTCTTGCAGGGCGAACGCAACGCCGTCGGAAAATCTGTTTTTTTATCGGCCGAAGCCAATACGGCGTTGGTATCAGGAAGAGGGTCTGTGCTTACGTGATCAATCAAACTACCAGTCCCGATTCTGGAGGTACCTTGCCTTCGGGCACCTCTAAAAGAGCTGAAGTGAGTTCTTCGGTCGTGACCGCTGGCATAACGCCATCGGACTCCATTAGATTGACGATACGTTCGAGCGACAAGGTGATGGTGGCCTGCTCGAGCTCAGGCAGCGAGTTGAGCGCATCGCCCAGCTTTTTCTGCAGCGGCGACGGCGTGTCTTTGGCCAGGGCTATGCCTTCTTCCGTGGCCGTGACAAACACAATGCGCCGATCGACCCGTCCGCGCTCGCGACGCACCAGGTTTTTGTCTTCAAGGCGATCCAGAATGCCCACGACGGTGCTGGGACTGACGTGAATTTCACGACTGATGGCGGTAGCGGTGAGCGGCCCTTTATCAATAACCGCCCGCAGGCAGAGCAATTGCGGCGAGGTGATGTTGCTGCAAGCGGCCAACTGCCTGGAGTGCAAGGCAATTGAGCGTGTAATACGACGCAGCGCACGAAGTATGCGCAAATCGTAGGGCTGCGTGTCTAGCGAAGAATTCGTCATCACAATAACCGTTGAGTTAAACTTATTTCAACTCAAATGATATGGTCACGAATCAATATTGTCAACACAGGGATTGAAGTTACTCTAACGTTTTGCTTTTAAACGCGGGAATTGGGCTCTTGCAAGTGTGCAGTAGGCTTTGAATGTATTGAAGCGTTTTTTTGCTGATGTTGTGGCGACGCTTTAAATGTGTGGCGGGGCTTTGTGTTCAATACTGCTCTAGCACGTTGCTGTTCTAACACGTCGCTGTTCTAACACGTCGCGTCGCTGGCGGGGTGGGCAGGCAGGGCTTCGCGCGGACGGCCCCTGGCGGGGCTTCCCGGACACTGAACGGAAATGGCGCGTTCGCACAACTCGCCCCGCCGACAAGCGGTGCTTGTCGTAGCTTGCGGGGCTCAA
>LNAP01000380.1_pt1 | contig 50199 bp, 47 predicted proteins | sample 602601 | NCBI WGS metagenome assembly LNAP01 (sample SAMN02440304, study PRJNA202911) | soil metagenome | biome: Subtropical and temperate rainforests or woodlands; isolation source: soil samples (1 kg each in a 20% v/v slurry with milli Q water) were... ...
TCAAAATCCTGAAAGAGTAAAGAAATATTTTAGACATAATGACATAAAATATGCAGCAGCATAATAAATTTCCGTTATTAATCCGTCAGGTTAATAATAAAGCCGCAAAGGTCGAAAAAACCGCCGCCATTCCGGTGGCAAAAGCATAACCGGCCTCCGCGCCTTCCATTTGCACCACTTTATCGGCAAATTCCGTCGTGTTCGGATTGCTGAAACGGGAATAAATGTTTCTATCCTTTTCTTCACTGAATGATGCACGCATGTCTTCGGCATCCTCAAAAACAAAACTTGAAGTTAAGTACAAAGGCGTTGAATGCTCCTGAAACTGGGAACGCTCCATTTGGTTTCTGATGGCTTCTGTTTCGAAATTTCTATCGCTCATATTTTTGGTGTTTTTGCCCTTCGACTGCGCTCAGGGTGACGGTTTGTTGGTGTTCTGGTAGACTAAACTTAACCTTTTAATCCTATCCCCAACCCTTTCCGAAGGAAAGGGAGCTCGATTTTGATTTTAAGTTAGCATAATATTTAAAAAAAACTTTTAACTTTTAACTTTTAACTTTTAACTTTTTTAAATTCCCCCTTCGGGGGTTAGGGGGCCTTAATTTTTATCCGCCAATCTCAAAATATCCCCGAAAACGCCTCGGGCGGTAACTGCCGCTCCGGCTCCGGCGCCCTGAATTACCAATGGCTTTTCGCCATACGATTCGGTATAAATTTCGAAAATCGCATCGGCGCCCTGTATTTGTCCGAGCGCGCTGTTGCTTGGCACCGAAACCAGTTTTACCTCCAAATTTCCTTTGTCCTGCTGCAAATCGCCCGAGATTTCCCCGATATACCGCAACACGTGATTTGGTTTTTGGTCGTCTTTAATTTTTTGGAAATGCGCATTCATTTCCCCCAGTCTTTTCAAAAATGAATCAGCGGCTCCGGTTCTTAAATTTTCCGGAATTAAATTTTCAATGGTCACGTCGGCAAGTTCATTTTGCAAATCGAGTTCCCTTGCCAAAATCAGCAATTTTCTTCCCACGTCGTTACCGCATAAATCTTCTCGCGGATCTGGTTCCGTAAAACCCTGGTTGATGGCTTCCTGCAACACTTCGCTGAACAGACGGTTTTCAACCGAAAAATTGTTAAACAAATAACTCAGCGAACCCGAGAAAACGCCTCTGATACAAGTGATGTTTTCACCGGAATCGTGCAACAGTTTAATGGTGTCAATCAATGGCAAACCGGCGCCGACATTCGTTTCGTACAAATAGGATTTTTTGTTGTTTTTTAAGGTTTGCCGGAGCGATTTGTAAAACGCATACGACTTGGTATTGGCTATTTTGTTAGAAGAAATTAAATCAAATCCGTTTTCCGCCAAATCGAGATAATTGTCCACAAACTGCTCGCTTGCGGTATTGTCCACCGCAATTAAATTTTCCAGATGGTTTTTTTCCGCATATTCAATTACGTCTTTCACCGTATAATTTTGGGTTGAATTTTCTTCCAATTCGACTGCCCAATTTTCTGAAATGCCGTTTTTGTCGAACAACACTTTCGTGGAATTCGCCACCGCAAAAATGTTTAAATCGATGTTTTTTCGTTTTAAAATGGTTGAATGGCTTTTTAAAATTTGGTCAATCAGCGTGCCGCCCACCAAACCTTTTCCAAAAATGGCCATGTTGATTCGTTTTGAAATTCCGAAGATTTCGCTGTGAATCACATTCACCGCTTTGTTTAAATCCGATTTTTTTACGACCAGACAAACATTGGCGCCGGTAACCGTATTGTTAATCAAAATAGGCGTTACACGGTTTTTGATCAAGGCGCCATAAGGCTGGTTAAAAGAATGCAAACTTTGTCCGATAATGGAAATCACCGACACATTTTCGGTCACATAAATTTGGCTGATGTCTTTGGTCTGAAATTCATTTTTAAACTCATTTTCCAAGACCATTTTGGCCTTGAATCCGTTTTTGGCATCCACAATAAATCCGATTCCCCGTTCCGAAGAACCTTGTGAAATAATGCTCACGCTGATATTTTCTTTCGCCAAAGCCGTAAAAATTCGTCCGTCCACCCCAACTTTCCCCAACAACCCGCGCCCGATTAAATTCACCAAAGCCACATCTTCCTGCACCGTCAACGATTTTATGCCGCCCTGTTCTGTTTCTAAACCGATCAACGTTCCTTTATTTTCAGCATCAAAGGTGTTCAAAATGCGCAAAGGAATATTTTTTTCGATTAAAGGAATGATGGTTTTTGCGTGCAAAATATTCGCGCCAAAATTCGCCATTTCATTGGCTTCCTGATAGGTGAGTTTTTCAATGATTTGGGAATTCTCCACCAAATCGGGATTTGCCGTATAAATTCCGTTCATGTGGGTATAATTCTGAAGCTCTTTTGCATTCAGATAATTGGCAATCAGCGCCGCGGTATAATTGCTGCCATTTCTTCCCAAAGTGGTGGTTTCGCCCTGTAAATTTGAAGCGATGAAACCGGTAATCACCTGAATGGTGCCACCATTGTGTTGTTGAAAATGCGCGATGACATTTTCTTCGGAAACCGATTCAAAAGGCAAAGCTTTTCCGAACTGGTTGTTGGTTTTTATCAAGGTTCTTGAATCCACAAAATTGGCTTTGATCCCTTTTTTGTTCAGCAAATGGGCAATGAATTTTCCCGACAGGATTTCTCCCTGGGAAAGCACCTGATCTTTCACTTTTTCACTGTAATCTCCCAACAAATTTACGCCCCTGAAAATTTCATCCAAAAGCTTAAATTCCGCCGACAAATCAACGCCTTCACCACCAACTATTTGGTATTTTTTTAGCGCTTCAAATTCTTCCGCATAAGGCAAATCGTTTTTTGCTTTTTCCAAAATGGACTCCAAATGGTCGGTTGTTTCCCCTCTTGCGGAAACCACCAAGGCGATTTTCTCCCCGTTCTTTATTTTATTTTCAACAATGGCCAGCGTGTGTTTTAAACCGGTTCCGTTGGCCAATGATTTTCCCCCAAATTTTACAACTATCATATTTTATATTTAAAAACGTCACTTAATGCGGCCACCAATTGTTCAAATTCAATGAGAAATGCATCGTGGCCGTGAATGGATTTGATTTCTTTATAATCGACTTCCTTATTTTGCTGAGCCAAAAGTTTTGCGGTTTCCCTGTTGTCCTCGGCCACGAAAAACAAATCGGAATCGATGCCTATCATAATCACCTTCGATTTTAATGTTGAAAAAGCTTCCTCAACACTTTCAAAATTTTTCGAAATATCAACTGAGCTCAGCAAATGCGTCATCACTTTATAGGCGTGCAAGGTAAAACGGCCTTCCAGTTTTTCCCCGTGGTGCAGCAGCCAGCTTTCTATATTGTACATGCCTAAATTGCTGTTCACTGTTCTGTTGAAACGCGATTGAAATGAGGCCGGACTTCTGTAAAAAAGCATCGCCATCATTCGCGCGTCGTGCAATGGTTTTTTTGAATTTTCCAATATTTGAAACTGCACTTTGTTATGCCCTAAAATCCAGTCCGACGCTTTCCAGTCGGATGCTACCGGAATTAAATTTTCAATCAGATTTGGAAATAAAATCGCCATTTCCCAGGCAATTCCGCCGCCCAACGAACTGCCGATGGCAGCATATAAGCTTGAAATTTCCAATTGCTGAACCGCCAAACCAAAAAGATTTGCAATGTCTCTTGCCGAAAACGCATCATAGTCAAATAAAATTTCTGTGGTTTTGTAGCCATTTCCGGGAATGTCGAAAGCCAGCACCGTATATTTTTTGGTGTCGATCAATTTTGAATCGCCCACAATGCTTTTCCACCAACCGAATTCGCCGGCCACATCAGAATTTCCGGTCAACGCATGGTTGATCAACACCACCGGTGCCGAATAAAGTTCCTGCCCAAACAATTGGTAGGAAAGCGTCACACCAGCGGTTATTTTTCCGTCTTCAGAAGCAAAATTGGGTACCGTTATGTATTTTAATGAATTCATCAATACTATTTTAAAATGGCCAAATCAAAATTTTTGATCCGACATCTATTGACAGCATTATTTAAGAAAGGCAAAAAATTACGGGAAGTAATTTCGGTTTGTTATCTATCCAATTTGGTAGAATTTAGCACCTTCTTTGCAGGGCAAAGGGTTGCTAAGGCTTCAACGGGTCTAATCCCTCTGCCTTTCTTAATAACAATTTCAATACGTTTATGAACTGAACCGCAAATTAATGCAATAATTTTTTCTTAAACAACACTTTTAATCAATTTAACAAATCGCCGCATTTCGTTTAAAAAATCAAAAAATTTGCTTTCATTGTTATTTTAAGCCTTCCTTTTTTTCTGGGCATTTCCCGCCTGCTGGCGGGCCGGGCTTTTCGCTACAAACTTTTTTTCGGTAAAAAACCTCAAAAAAGGTTTTCCGCTGCAATCCCTAATGCAAATTGACTTCATCAATCAAAATTCATTTAGCGCTCTTTGCGTATTTCTTTGCGTCTTTGCGTTTAAATGAAAATTGATCTTAATAACTTAAATTTTGCTGAAAGCATCTTTCAAATCCTGCTTCAAATCCGTCAAATCTTCAATTCCTACGGAAAGACGAATCAAATCCTTTGAAACGCCCGTTGCCAATTGTTCATCATCAGAAAGCTGTTGGTGCGTGGTGCTGGCAGGATGAATGATCAATGATTTCGTATCGCCAATATTCGCCAAAAGCGAGAATAATTTGGTTTCATCGGCCACGGTTTTGGCTGCTTCAAATCCGCCTTTCAGCCCGAAAGTCACCACACCGCTTTGTCCTTCCGGCAAATATTTCTGACCTAAATCGTAGTATTTGCTCGATTTCAATCCGGGATAATTTACCCAGGAAACTTCCTGCTGATTTTCCAGCCATTCGGCCAAAGCCAAGGCATTTTCACTGTGTTTTTTAATTCGAATCGGCAAGGTTTCCAATCCCTGAATAATCTGAAACGCATTGAACGGACTTAGAGCAGCGCCATAATCGCGCAATCCTTCCACACGCACTTTGGCAATAAAAGCCGCATTTCCCAAGGCTTCGTGGTACACCAAGCCGTGATAACCTGCAGAAGGTTCGGTAAATTCAGGAAATTTTCCGCTGGTCCAGTCGAAATTTCCGGCATCAATAATGGCGCCGCCAAGAGAAGTTCCGTTTCCTGAAATGTATTTGGTCAAAGAGTGAATCACGATATTGGCGCCGTGCGCAATCGGGTTCAGTAAATAAGGCGTAGCCACAGTATTATCGACAATAAAAGGCACTTTACTGGATTTGGCTTCATCAGAAATCGCTTTTAAATCCAAAATATCCAATTTAGGATTTCCTAAACTTTCGGCAAAGAAAGCCCTGGTGTTTGTTTGGGTTGCTTTGGTGAAATTTTCCGGATTGGAAGGATCCACAAACGTGGTGGTGATTCCCAATCGCGGCAAAGTCACTTTAAACAAATTATAAGTGCCGCCGTACAAACTGTTGGAGGCCACAATATGGTCGCCCGCTTTCAGCAAAACCAACAAAGCCGTGGCAATAGCAGCAGTTCCGGAAGCCGTAACCACCGCGCCAATGCCGCCTTCAAGCGCTGCGAGTCGTTGTTCCAAAATATCGTTGGTTGGGTTGTTTAAACGGGTGTAGATAAAACCTGCTTCTGCAAGTCCGAAAAGATTGGCCGCATGTTCCGAGTTGTGAAAAACATACGATGTTGTTTGGTAAATTGGAACCGCTCTTGTTCCTGCGTTTTTTGTTACGTCGTGTCCTGCATGTAATGCCTGTGTAGAAAATTTTTGTGTGCTCATTTTTTATGTTTTTAAATATTTATTTTAGTTTTTGAAATAAAAAAGTCCCTTTGGTTTTAGATATTACCAAAGGGACTTTAATCGTTATTGATTTGTTTATTCCAATCAGTTTAGGCAATATCTTTTCATGATGATTTGCATCTTATGCATTTGCATACAACAAATGTTCATTGGATTATTTTGGAATTTTATGTTCATTTTGGTGTTGGTTATAAAAAAAGCCTCTGAAAAATCAGAGGCTTTTAATTGTTTTTATATTTTATTAAATTTTAAACAATAGTGTCCTCTGCGTAAATTTTACACATCATACACATCATATTGTTCAATTTAATGGTCATTTTTTCTTGTTTTGATGTCGCAAATGTAATCACATTTTTTTAACGTGCAAGTTTTTTTTAAATAAAAAATCATTTTTTGCATTTTATAATTTTAAGTTTTCCTAAATTTACCGCAGAATTTCAGGAGGAAAAATTTGAACTGATTGCAACCTCGTTAAAAAATGCTAAAGCAGTAATTAATTACTTCTTTAGCGACCAACGCAACCAAACAGCTTCCTCAATTTTAATTAATAATATAAGGCTAAGTTCTAATTACAACAGTATTTGCGTTAGGGATTAAAGTGAAAATCCTTTTTTGATTCGCCTTTTCGGCGAAGTAAAAAAGATTGTAACGAAAAGCCCGACCCGCAGGGTAACGCCCAAAACAATGCGCTATAAATTGCTGTTTTTATTAGAGTTAAACCTAAAATAACTAAAAAAAATATGTCATATTTATTTACGTCCGAATCTGTTTCAGAAGGACACCCGGATAAAGTTGCCGATCAAATTTCAGACGCCTTGGTCGATAATTTTTTGGCTTTTGACCGCAATTCGAAAGTTGCCTGTGAAACTTTGGTGACTACCGGACAAGTGGTTTTGGCGGGAGAAGTAAAATCGAAAACGTATTTGGATGTTCAAAAAATAGCCAGAGACGTCATCAATAAAATTGGGTACACCAAGAGCGACTATATGTTCGACGGAAATTCGTGCGGCATATTTTCTGCCATTCACGAGCAATCTCCGGATATCAATCAGGGCGTTGACCGTGCGGTTAAAGAAGACCAAGGCGCCGGCGACCAGGGAATGATGTTTGGTTACGCCACCAATGAAACGGAAAATTATATGCCTTTGGCCTTGGATTTAAGCCATAAAATATTGTTTGAATTGGCTGAATTGCGCAGGGAAAATAAGGAAATCCCTTATTTGCGTCCCGATGCCAAGAGTCAGGTGACCATTGAATATTCTGATGAAAATGTTCCCGTAAGAATTAACACCATTGTTGTTTCCACGCAACACGACGACTTTGGCCCGAACGATGAAGCGATGCTGGCTAAAATTAAAAGCGACGTGATTGCTGTTTTAATTCCGAGAATGGTTGCGAAATTACCGGCTGGCTTACAAGCGTTGTTTAATGATGACATTATTTACCACGTAAATCCAACCGGGAAGTTTGTGATTGGCGGGCCGCACGGTGATACCGGATTGACGGGCAGAAAAATTATTGTGGACACTTATGGCGGAAAAGGCGCACACGGCGGTGGGGCATTTTCAGGAAAAGATCCAAGTAAAGTGGACAGAAGCGGTGCCTATGCCACACGTCATATTGCCAAAAATTTAGTCGCAGCCGGAGTTGCAGATGAAATTTTGGTGCAGGTTTCCTATGCCATTGGCGTTGCAAAACCTATGGGAATTTATGTAAATACCTACGGAACTTCTAAAGATAAAAAATCGGATGGTGAAATTGCGGTTATTGTTGAACAACTTTTTGATATGCGACCTGCATTTATTGAAGAACGCTTAAAATTGCGTGAACCTATTTATTTGGAAACTGCGGCTTATGGACATATGGGACGAAAAAACGAGATCGTCAAAAAAACATTTGTGAATGTTGACGGCACAGAAATTACGCTTGACGTAGAACTTTTTACCTGGGAAAAATTAGATTTTGTACCTCAGGTTAAAGCAGCTTTTGGCTTGTAAAAATAGTTTGAATTTATAAAAATCAGTTTAACCGCAACGTTCGCAAAGAAGGCGCAATGATCGCAAAGTGTTGAGTTTAAAATAAACACTTTGCGTTCCTATCGAAAAAACCTGGCGTTCCTTGCGGTTAAAATTATAAGCCAATAATGACCAATGATTTCTGTACTACCAAACTTTGTGAATCTTTGCGCAACAGTTTAGAGAATGAAAATTAGCGTTTTATAAACTTCAATTTTTCAGTACATTACCCATTTAGTTATTTTAACAGTAAGAGATATGCTGTCTTTCTCGATTTAGCAATTTTTTATGCGCAATATTGACCTTAGTTTTTAGCAAATTCTATTAAAGGGTTTATATTTCCATTGTCAGCTTTTATTAAAGCTTCAATATATTCTTTTCTTATTTCGTCCGCCTTTACCATATTTGATTTATGCCATGAAAATATTTCCTTTCCAAAAACAGATGCTGCAATAATGTCGGCCATCATTCTAGAATGCCTGCCATTCCCATTGGGGAAACAATGAATTGCTACAATTCGATGTTTGAATCTGATTGAAATCTCTTCTGGTGAGAATGTTTTGTTGTCTACCCAAAATTTCGTGTCGTCCAAAAGATTCTTCAGCTCTAAACCAATCTGCGTCCACTTGACTCCTATGTTTTTGTCTGATTTTCTGAATTTCCCAGCCCATTTCCATACATCACCAAACATTTTTCTATGTAAATCTTTAACAAACTTTTCAGTCAATATTCTTTCAGGTTTTAATTTGGAATGAATTGTCCATTCAACTGCCTTTTCAATATTTAACTGCTCAAATTCATCCAACTCTTCCTGTGTTGTTATTGACTTTATCTTTAGACCTTCTTTTTCTCCTTCATCTAAAGGAGTTTGACCATCTGCATATTGTAATTCTAATCCCATAATGACTTTCTCATTTCTCTTTTTATTTCATTGGCCAAATCTTTAATAGATGCATTAATTTTATCATTCCCAATTCCTTGGTCCTCTAATTTCATATTTTGATTTGTTCTTAATACAATTTCTTGGGCCAATTTTTCAGCCTTGGCGTTGATTAAGTTGTCGATGGTTCCGTCTTTAGGAACAAAACCATATACAAATTGCATATCCAATGCCTGACCAATATCCCTTAATTTATTAATGGTAATTTGACCCGCAGCTTCTCTTTCTTCAATTTTTTGAATAGCTCCTTTCGTTAATTTAAGTTTAGCGCCTAATTGGTCCCTAGTCATATTTAGCGCAGTTCGGATTGTATTGATCCAACCTTTTTGCGGGACCAAAACCATTGCGGCATCTTTAAATTTAGCTAATTTTTGGTCCAGTTGATCTATAAGTAGTTTTTTTTGGTTTCTCATTTGCTGTTGAATTTATACCTATAAGTATGAATATTAGTTCAAAAGTATACAAATATGTATAAAAAAACAAAAAAAAGAATACATATAAATATTCTTTATATATATAACTGCTTTTTAAATTAAAACCAATAGCTTTTAATCACATGGAGTTTCTAAGAGAGCCACTATTTACACAAAGAAATATAATGAAATTTCGTAAAACTTAGATCCATTGCAGTTAAAATTAATTGCTTTCTTTATAAATATGCACAACTGCCATTACACAATTTTCTGTGCTTTGCAGTTTAACAACTTCATTGATTGGATGCTGAATCACCAATAATTCACCTTGATTTAAATTTCGCTTTTCTGAACCAAAATAACATTGCAATTTCCCTTCATACGCATAAAAAATGATGAATTCACAGGTTGCATCCAACTGAAAATTCAGACTTTTAGCTGCAGAAACACAAACAGATGAAATTTTCCCTTCGGTATTGCCTTTGATCATTAAGTTAAAATCGACACAAGTTCCGACCGCCGAAGTTTCCCAATTGCCATCAAAACAATCAATTTCCCTTTTATTCAACTGAATTTCGTGATGATTTTTGTGCGACAATTTAATGCTTCCCTTCAAAACCATCAATTGCCGGGAAACGCCGGGAAGCATGGTGAAGTCGGAGTTCTCAATTTCCACGGTGGCGGAGCTGATCCGAAAATTAAATTTGCCGGCTGCATAAGTTGCAGCGGGCGGATGAATGTACAATTCGGTGGTTGTTCCGCCAGACCATTTGGTGGTTTTAAAATCTTCGGCTTTATAAATTTCGATGTTCATTTTTTGATCATAAATTATTTCACAAAAAATTGAATTAATTGCCACGAATCATCGTCAGCACCATTTTAAATTTTTCGACTGCCTGTAAGGCGTGACGAACGTTGGCCGGCATAATAATAGTTTCTCCGGCTTCCAGAATATTTGATTTTCCGTCGATGATTATGTCTGCTTTCCCGTCGACCACAAAAACAACCGCATCAAACGGCGTGGTGTGTTCGCTCAATCCTTCTCCTTTGTCAAAAGCAAACAGTGTAATGTTGCCGGTTTCCTTTTTAAGTATTTGTTTGCTCACCACGGCATTTTCCGCGTAGGCAATGCTCTCGTTGAAAGAGAATTTTAGCCCTTTGTCAAATTCGTTTTTTCCCATTTTTGAATTGTTTTTTAGTTAAAATTTATCAGCTGATCTTCAAATTTAATCTAATATCATCAAAATTTAAGCATTTTTCACTTTTATGTATTTCTTCAAATCGGAAGTCAAAATTTGGTCGAGTTCCTTTTCGTTTCCCAGACTTGTTTCGACGAAAACCATGCCAAAAAACGGATACTCATTGAAATCCACTTTTCTTAATTCCATCGGATTTTCAAAGTCGGAAAGCAACAAATCATAATCGAAAGACGCGATGTTGCTTTCGGGAATTCCAGAATTGTTGTCCAGCAAAATAAGGCTGTATTTTTTGTTTTTTCCTTTTTCAAAAAGCGCCTTCCAATTTGGTTTTGTGCCGTTTAAAAAATGTTGGTATGAATTAAATCCGTACGCAAAGTAAGACAAATCGGCGGTGGTGCACCAGCCACCAAATCGCATCGGGTTGACTTCAATAGGAATAATTGTCCCGCTTTTATCTATGCGAACTTCCACATGAAAAGGAAAATTTTTCAAATTTACCAATGCGCCAAGTGTGTTCAGAAATTTTTGCATTGTTGGCAGGTGCTTTTCAATAATCTCTTCAGAAGTGGAATATACCCGATCATTTACATCTTTTCCCGTTGAAAATCGGTGGTGCAAAATGGAGAGAATTACCGGTTCGCCTTCTTTGTTGAAATAACAGTCCATTGCATATTCTTCACCTTCAATGCATTCCTCAACAATAAAATTGGAAGTATCCACCACTTCATTTGGGTAAAAGCTCCTAATTTCAGCGATATCATTAGTGATTTTGTTTAAAACGAATGGCCATTCTTCAGGATTGTCCACTTTATGGACACCCAAACTAAAAAAGCCAACCGCCGGTTTTATGATGAACGGAAATTTTATGTTTTCCATCGATAAATGCGCCAATTCTTCAAACTTGATTCCTATGAAAAAGTAATTTGGGAAAATGTCTTTCAGTAATTCCCGAAATTTAATTTTGTTTTTGAAAACCTGAATTTGGCCCGGCAATTTTGTGGATGCCAGGTTTTTCTCAATCCAGCTGATGGTGTTTTCGGAGTTGGTGTAAAGCGGACAATCGGGATTATTTTTAATAAATTCCACCGCTTCTTTTTCTGAAATCCAATGTAGGGAATCGTCAGAAATCATTTTTCTCGCTGCTTCGGTGGACACAATTTCAAGGTGGTTTTCTTTAATGGTTTTAAGCAAAAATGAGGAAATGTAGGGCTGGTCAATTAGAATCATTTGTGTTGTTTTGTGGCTGCAAATTATTTAGGTTAAATATTTTTTCTCCAAGGGATTAAATCCCCTTGTCATCTAATTAAATATAAAATACTTGGAATATTACGTAGATTTATCTGTTGCTTTTTCATCATCCTTTTCATCACTTTCTTTCTTTTCCTCGTTTTTTCTGAAACCGATTAGACTGCGGTATTTGAGCTCGGTTTTTTTCAATTCTTCCTCCAAATTTCTGTATCTGGTGATGTCCTTAATGGTAATTACCGCAGCAATTACGTGGTTTTGTTTGTCCAATATTGGCCTTCCGCTTAATAAAACCCTTTTCTTCTGCTGCAATTTCGGGTTCCAAAGCACCACATCCACATCATCTGTAGGTTCTCCAATCAAGGCACGTTCCATAGGAAGTTTTTGTATGGGAAATATTGTTTTTCCGTCGGGAAAATACAATTCGAAATGCTTGGAAAAATTGGTGGAAATCTTTGAATCGTCCTCGGTTCCAAAAAGTTCATTTGCCATATCATTTGCCAATACCACTTTTTTATCGGTATTTGCCACAATTACGCCATCGCTGACATTCTCTAAGATTAAGTTTAATTTTTGCTCATTTTCATACAAATCATTCAAAGCGGCCTGTTCCTCATCTTCCAATTTTAACTGGTCGGTGATATCGCGTGCGATGGCATATAAAATTCCGGTGGCCGCGTCAATTGTAGCGGTCCATGACAACCACTTTATGTCGCCGTCCTTGCAAACCCATCGATTTTCAAAATTTACCAAAGGCGTGCCTTTTTTAAGTTCCTCCAATGCTTCTTCCGTAGCTGCTAAATCTTCGGGGAAAATATAGTTTGTGAAAGGTTTTGTTTTTAACTCTAAATCACTATATCCCAACACTTTGCCCAAAGACGGATTTATTTTTATAAACATGTTTTTTAAAGCGACCACCAAAATATCCATGGACATTTCGAAAAAAGTATCGGCTGCCTTCAAAGATTCTTCCACTTCTTTTTTAGCGTTGACATCTCTTGCAACGGCATATAAAAGTCCGGTTTCTGGGTCTGGATAGGTTGTCCAGCTCAACCATTTTAAAGAACCGTCTTTACAAACATAGCGGTTCTCAAAATTCAATGTGGTGGCTCCTGATTGCAGTTTTGCCACTTCTTGAAGGGTCATATCAATATCTTTGGCATAAACGAATGACATAAACGGTTTTCCCAGCAGTTCTTGCTCGGTATAACCCAATATTTTTGTGGTTGCCGGATTGACTTTTAAAAAGGTGTCTTTTGATGAAATAATCAAAAGATCTCTTGAAAGATTAAAGAAGGTATTTCCGGCCACCAGCAATTTCTGTGAATTGATTCGCTCGGTAATATCGGTCGCAATCGTTCCAACGGCAAAAACCCTGTTGGTGGCATCAAACAAAGGAAATTTAACGGCCAAATAGGTATGAGGACCGTCTGATTGCTCAAGAATTTCCTCAACTTGGATTTCCTTGCTTAATTTTACCGCTTCCAAATCCGTATTTCGATACCTGTCCGCAATTTCTTTTGGCAAAAAATCATGGTCTGTTTTCCCTTTTATATTTTCCTCCTTCAATTTGTAGATGGTTTCATATTGCTTGTTGATCAACAAATATTCCCCATTTATTTTTTTGACAGAAATGGCATTTGTGGTATTGTCAATGATTGATTGCAGCAATTTGCGGTTCTCCAACGATTCAAGTTCCGCTTCATTTTTTGCTTTAAGCTGGGCCCGGATGATGAAATAAACCACCGTTAACATTCCCAAAGAAAGTACGATTAATAACAGGGAAACCCAATCCCATATTTGCGGATTTTCAGGAAGAATGTGATTCCAATAAATGAATCCAAGCGCCAATACTGCAATTAGGTTAATGATGTAACCCAATGCTATTTTAAATTTAAAGGAAATTTTCATTGAACGTTTGTTTTAAATTTTATGCAGAAAAACCCCTAAATTAAGGATTTCTATACTAAATTAAGGATTTTACTTGAATTTAAACAAAAATATTGAGCCAATTTTATATCCTGCTTTTTCCGATTTAAAAGAAATAAAATTTCGCGAATGCCCAATTAATAAATTCAATATTAACAAAAAGACAAATTTTCGTTACAATTCCTTGTTTTTGAGTATTTAATGAAATTGTTTTTTATTTTTGCATGAACTAAAAACTATGAATTATGGCGATAAAAAAACAGTACTTAAAAAATAGTTCCATTTGCAAAGTGACCTTTAGCATTGATGCAAAAGAGGCCGGAAATGTTTCTGTAATTGGAGATTTTAATGGATGGAACACCAAAGCCGACCCTTTGAAAAAATTAAAAAGCGGCACTTTTAAAGGAACTGTAGATTTACAGAAAGGCCAATCATACGAATTTAGATATGCTGTTGACGGAGATTATGTGAACGATGAAGAGGCTGATGATTATTTATGGAATGATTTTGCCGCCGGTGAAAATGGCGTTTTGAATATCTAAATGCCCTAGCCCCTACTTCTACTCCGCTCAGTACAGGCTCGGAAGGGGGAATTAAAAAGCTGAAAGTTTAAAGTTTAAGGTGAAGGCTCAAAGTTTAAAGTTAAGTTGCTTAAGATAAGAAACATCTTCTTTTAGTGACTCAATTAAACTCCCTTTCCTTCGGAAAGGGCTGGGGATAGGAAAATAATCTTAAATCTTAATTCAATTTGCGTTAGCGATTGCAGAGAAATCCTTTTTGGCGATTTTTCCTTGCCAAAAAGATTGGAACGGAAAGCGCGCCCCGCAGGGAACGCCCTACAAATTATATTTCACTGAAAACAGGTACAATCTTGGCTGAATAAAGTAGAGGGATGTGGTATTGCTGTCCGAAATCTCATTGTAACTGTCGGTGTTCATCGATGTGTTGTTGGTTAAATTGTTCGCCGAAATTTTAAATTCCCATTTGCTGTTTTTTTGCTGATAATACAGGTTCGCGTTTAAGAATGAATAGGTATTCTTCACCGTATTTTCGTCGTTTTTGTAGTTGTAATAACTATAATCGGCCGTTAAAATGAAGTTTTTCAAGAACCCGATTTCCATATTTGCAAACGGCCTGTCGGTGGTGCTTCCCGTGTTTGAATATTCGGAAAACGATTTTTCGTAACCTACTTCAAAATTTGGCGCATTTTTAAATTTACTGGCCACACTTGCCTGGTAACTGTGGGAAAGCGATTTAGACTTAATTTGCGCATTATTAACCGTATTGTTTAAGGTTGAATTTGAGAAATTTGCGCTAAAATTCGTTTTAAGTCGGCTGTATGTTTTTCCATACCTTAAATTTGCCGAAAATGTTTCATCGGCCAAATTTGAATTTATCGGATAAGAAATACGGTCAACGCCAATCAATTCCGTACTGTTTTTTACGCCGTTTACTTTTTTATTGTAGTTCACGGACGCATTTAAATTGGTGAATGAAAACATACTGAAACTAAAATAGTTTAAGGAATACCGGTGATACAACGCATTTTCCAGCAACCTGTTTCCGTGAGTTAATGAGTTATAATTGGACAACATAAAACCTTCTGCAATTTTATTGATATCGGAAAACTGGGTGGAAATTGAATAATTGAAGCGCAGACTTTCCGACGATTTTAACTGTAAACTCGCATAAACATCCGGCAATAATTTTGTTTGGTTCTCGCTGATTTCCGTTCCCAATTGGTTGTCTTTTGTGCTATATTGGTGCAAACTTATGCCAGGATTAAAAGTGAATTTTCCCGAAACCATTTTGTAATGAAGCCCTAAAAACAAATCGAAAAAATTATAATTTACCTCATTTTTCAATTGCTCATCATTAAAATTAAGCACCGTTCCATCGCTTAATTTTTGGGAAATTCGTGATGTTAAATTCTGGTCGCTTAACGTGCTTCCCAAGGTAATATTGATATTGCTTTTTGGCGTTAACAAATAATAGTAATCCAGCTTCGCGTCCAATTTATTGGTGCTTGTTTTTTTATGCTGAATAAGATCTTTAATGGCTTCGGCATTGTTGGAGGGAATTATTTCAAACGGCTGTGAAGTTGCCAAAGAATTGTATAATGGTTTGTCTTTTTCATAGAAGTGCTGCAATTCTGCAGCGAAAATATTTTTGTCATCGATGGTGTAATACAGGTTGAAATTTTGGTTTAAGGTTGCCGGTTTTTCTTCTTTGTAGGCATCGGCATTTCTTTGGGTTGAAGTGACATCCAGCATTTCGGTTTGTTCAGACAGTTTTCCGAAAATATCATAATCTATGTGCACTTCATTGGTTGGTTTGTAGGTGGTGCTGAATTTTAACATCCCCAATTTACTGCCTTGGGTGGCCGATGTTTCGCTTGTTTCGGTGATATTTAATTTGTTGTAAATGGTATTTGACTGCGTGAAAATATCGGTTTCCGAATTATTTACAAGGGCAAAACCATTAAAATCGATTGTTTTTTTAGGTGCCAGACTAAAATTTAACGCGCCAAATTTTGAAGTAATTTCCTGCGCCCGATTGTTTTGCGCGGTCAAAAAACCCAATCCGCCCGATGACACGTTAAAACTGGTTCCACTGCCGCCCATGCCGCTGCGCAAACCGCCGGTAAACCTAAAATAGTCGCGCATGGTAAAAGGCGCTTCTCCAATATTGTTGAAATCGGCCAGCAGATTAACGCTTTTTTCCGGACTGTAATAAAACAGTTTTGGTTTTGCGGTGTATTTTTCGTTATCGCCAACACCGGCGTTCACTTCGCCAAACCAAAATCGTTTTTTTCCCTGTTTCAATTTGATGTTGATCACAATATTGTCTTCATTATTGGTAACGCCGCGCATTCCCGAAACTTCGTTGTAATTTTTAAGCACCTGAACTTTATCGATGGCACTTGCAGGAATATTTTGTGTCGCCAATTTTGAATCTCCGTCGAAAAATTCCTTTCCTTCCACCAACACTTTCTGCACTTTTTTTCCTTCCACTTCCACTTCGCCATTGTCGTCAATATCAATTCCCGGTAATTTCTTCAACACGTCTTCCAGCTTTTTTTCCTTTCCTGAGGTAAATGAATCGGCATTATACACAATGGTGTCGCCCACAATTTTTACGGGCATTTCATAGGTAATTTGCACTTCATTCAAGGACTCATTGGATTCTTCCAACACAATGTTTTGAGAAATATCGGCGGCTGATTTACCAACTTCAATCTCCATATTTTTTGTGTTGAATCCCAAATAGCTCACCTTTAACGTATAGGCTTCATTTTGCACCAAGATTAATTTGTAATTTCCTTTTGAATCGGAAATGGAATAAGACTGCAAAATGTTGGTGCCTTTTTTAAAAGCAATCACGTTGGCCATTTCCAAAGGCTTGTCCGTTTTATCTTTAACAACGCCTTCCAGTTTTACGGATTGCGAAAAAATGATAAAAGGAAATACTATTATTGTTAAGAAACTTAATGCTTTTTTCATTTAAAGAATGAGCCGGTTGATGTTAGATTTTGAATTTGGAATTATTAATTAACCCTCATATGCATTCCAGATCCAGCACCGCCACTTTTTTGTCGCTCGTTGGAAAAACGTTCCTGCATTTCTTTCATTTTTTCTTTCAACATCACATCATATTCTTTTTGGGTCATCACTTTTCCTTTGTCAGGTTCCGTGATTTCTGCTTTTTCTTTGGGATTCATCACAATTTTTGTGCACATAATTTGTGTGTTTCCAGCGTTAATTTCCAAAATTAAGCCCGGCAACCCCCAATAATCTCCGGGGCCGTGGTTTACCGGAATGTCCATACTGTACCAGGCGGTTACTGGAACCAATTCTATTTTAGGTTCTTCTTCTTTCTCTGCCTCTTTGTTCTCATTATTTTGTCTTCCGAAGGAAAAAGTTCCTGCATTCGCAGGCATTTCAATAATGGTGGTTGCTTTAAAACACAGGTAATTGCCAATCATTTTGGTTTCCTGCTCCATTTTCCATTCGTATGTTTTTAAGTCATCCTTGATCAGGAAGTTTTTGCCGCTGAATTCATTTTCTTTTGCCGAAGTTTTTGTTTGGGTATTTTTATAATATTTCCCAGATGCGCCGCCGCCCATCATTGCAAAACGCATTCCGGGGCCGCCCGCTGCTCCTTGATCCAATTTTACTTCTTCTTTATAGATGGAAGCCGTTTTGTTGAATGTTAAAATATAGGTTTTTTCCATTTGGTTTTTCATCATTTCCTCGATACGTTTAATCCTGTCTGCAGGAATTCCCGAAGCCGCCAAATCCATTTCAACCTTTGTTTTGGTCTGATAAACTGCGCTGCCCTGAAAATCCTGGGCGCTTAAAGCCGTTTGAATTAATAAGAAAACCAACACGATGCTTTTTAAAAGTACATTTAACATTTTACTGATTTTAAAAATTATTTACCAACAAATATAAGCGTTAAAAAATCACCATCACGTTAATTAGTGTTAACGATTGTTAAGCGATTCGGATAAACCAATTTATGTGCTTAACTTTGGCTTATGGATAAGAAAAACTACAAATGGGTTGTTTATTTTATTGGGGTAACCATTTTTACCACCATCGCGGTTCAGGTGTATTGGAATTACCGGGAATATGAGTTAAACAAGCAAAATTTAATCAGCAAAGTACAGCAAAGTCTGGACAATTCGGTTGAAGCCTATTTTGCCAATATCACAAAATCGGGGATTATTACCTTCACTTCTCCAAATTCAAAAAATTCAAAAGACCGGACTGATACCATTGTGGTGAGCACCAATTCGAAATGGGGTTTGCGAAAAAAAGTGGACAGCACCCTGCAAAATATTGCAAAACAAAAAAATCAGAAACCCTTATTCATCAACAGCCAAAGAAATCACGCGTTTTTTACGCCTGATGATGTCATTCCAAAAAATATAGACAGTTTAATTTCCAAGGTTTTTATTTCTATTTCCAGAGATACTTTGGACCTTGAAAAATTGGATAAATATTTGTCTGAAGAACTTAAACGCACAAATATTGGCATTGAATACGGAATGACTTACGATTATTTTCAGTGGATTTCAGATGACAATTTTGATAAAAAATCCATCGACTACAAACTTGAAAATTTTCCTGAAAAGCATTTAACGGTTGTTTCAAAATCCACTTATTTGCCGCACAGAAGCCATTTGGAACTTCGGTTTACCAATGAAACCGCCATTTTGCTGAAAAATTCCTTCATCAGCATTTTGCTTTCGCTTATTTTGTCGATCAGCATTATCGCAAGTTTGATCTATTTGTTAAAAACCATTTACAAACAAAAACAGCTTGCTGAAGTTAAAAACGATTTGATCAACAACATTACCCACGAATTTAAAACGCCTATCGCCACCATTTCAACCGCGCTGGAAGCCATGAAAAACTTCAATGCTTTGGACGATAAAGTAAAGGCCGAAAAATACATTTCTATCGCCAATTCACAAGTGGCCAATTTAAATGTGATGGTTGAAAAAATATTGGAAACCGCCGCCTTAAATCACCAGCAACTGGCGATTAACAAACAACCTGTGGCCATTGCGGCACTTATAGGAAAAGTGGTTGAAAACTATAAAATAACGGCTCCGGAAAAAACCATCATCTTCAAAAATAACATTGGAGATGCGGTTTTAAAAGTGGATCAATTTCACTTCGGAAATGCCCTCGGAAACATTATTGACAATGCGCTAAAATACGGCGGAAAAACGATATCCGTTGAATTGTCTTCCATCAAAAACGCTATTGAAATTGTGATTAAAGACAGCGGAAACGGCATTCCAAGAAACCAGAAAGACAAAATTTTTGAACAGTTTTACCGAATTCCGACAGGCAATACGCACAATGTAAAAGGCTTTGGCATTGGCCTGTATTACACAAAAAATATTATTGAAAAACACGGCGGAACCATTTCCGTAGTGTATGATGCAAACAATGCCACGCTGTTTAAAATTGTATTGCCAAATGAGTAATCCGGTAAAAATATTGTTGGCCGAGGACGAACCTTCTTTGGGACAAATTATTAAAGAAAGTTTAGAAACCCGAAATTTTGAAGTGCTGCTTTGCGCCGATGGTGAAATTGCCTACACCACTTACAAACGGGAAAATCCGTTGTTGCTGGTGTTGGATGTGATGATGCCAAAAAAAGACGGATTTACCCTTGCAAAAGAAATCAGGACAGAAAATCCCGACATTCCCATCATATTTTTAACGGCAAAATCGCAAACTGAAGACGTGGTGAAAGGCTTCAATTTGGGCGGAAACGACTATTTAAGAAAACCTTTCAGCATGGAGGAATTGATTGTGCGCATCAATGCTCTTTTAAAAAGAGGCGATTACGAAAACGGCTCCGAAGTGATTAAAATTGGCGGCTATCTTTTCAATTTTAAAAATCAGACGCTTATTTTTAACGGCCATCCCGAAACCTTGACACATCGGGAATCGGAATTGTTGCACCATTTAATTCAGCATAAAAATCAGGTGTTGGAACGTTCCTTTATCCTCAAAAAATTATGGGGAGACGACGATTTCTTCAATGCCCGCAGCATGGATGTTTTTATCACAAAAATTCGAAAAAAACTAAAAGACGATCCTTCTATCCAAATTATTAACGTTCGCGGTTACGGTTATAAGTTAATTTTTTAAAGCGCCTTAAATTTGTGTTGCAAAAACATAAAAAATTTAAGTAAATTAGCTTTTTTCATTTTCACTTAAAAATTAATTATGCACGTAGCAATTGCCGGCAATATAGGCGCAGGTAAAACAACCCTGACCAAACTGTTAGCCAAACATTACAATTGGGAGCCCCATTACGAATCTGTTGAAGAGAATCCCTATTTAGATGATTTCTACGCCGAAATGGAACGCTGGTCGTTTAATTTGCAGGTTTATTTTTTAAACAGTCGTTTCCGTCAAATTTTGGAAATACGGGAAAGCGGCAAAAATTTGATCCAGGACAGAACCATTTATGAAGATGCCCGAATTTTCGCGCCCAATCTTCACGCGATGGGTTTAATGACCAACCGCGATTTTGTAAATTACGAGTCCCTGTTTGAATTGATGGAGCGCTTGGTTTCACCGCCAGATTTGCTGATTTATTTAAGAGCTACCATTCCAACTTTGGTGGGACAAATTCATAAAAGAGGCCGCGAATACGAAAACTCCATCAGCATCGATTATTTAAGCCGATTAAATGAGCGCTACGAAGCCTGGATCACCAAATATACCAAAGGAAATTTACTGATTATTGATGTGGACAAACTAAATTTCGTGGACAATCCCGAAGATTTATATTCTGTCATCAACAAAATTGACGCACAAATTAACGGACTTTTTTAAACGGAATTAGTCATTCAGAAAGCTTAAAAAATGGGAAAATACGTAAACGACAATTTAATCAATGATGAACGCGTTGAATTGGAAACCACTTATCACTGGATCATCTTTTTTAGTTTAAAAGCACTTTTCACCTTATTCATATCGCCGCTTATTGACCGTTACACCGATGAATTTGCCATCACCAACAAACGCGTCATTATCAAAACAGGATTGATCAGCAGAAAAACTTTTGAAATGAACCATTCAAAAATTGAAAGCGTAAATGTTGACCAAAGTATTTTAGGAAGGATTCTCGGCTATGGAACCATCAATATTGTGGGTTCGGGCGGCACAAAAGAAGTATTTCCCAATATTTCAAAACCTTTGCAATTCAGAAAGAAATTCCAGGAAATGTCCTATTAATGACTAATAAAAACGACATACTCAGTTTGCGAATTCCCACAAAGGAAAACCCTTTGAGAATTTTAATGAGTGCTTGTTTGGCTGGATTAAACTGCGGTTACGACGGAACGGCGAATATCCAAGCGCCCTGAAATTGCTGCAGTATGAAAACGTAAAAATCATAAAATTTTGTCCGGAAGAATTTTCATTCGGAAAGCCAAGAGAAATGTGCGACATTCATGGGGGAACCGGCGTTGACAAGCAAAAGTGTTGACAGAAACTGGAAAAGACTGGACTGCAGGAATGGTAAAAGCTTCGGAAAAAATGCTTGAAATTGCAAAAAATGAAGGTGTTGAACTTGCTGTTATGATGGATGTCAGCGCGGCCTGCGGAAGTCAGGTTATTTACAGCGGAAACCGAATGGCCGAAAATAAAGTGTATCAAATTGGCGCAAGCGTGAGTGCCGCCCAACTCCTGAATAACGGATTTAAAGTAATCAGCCAGCGAGACTTTGCTTCATTAGAAGTCCTGTATTCCAAAATTGATTCCAACCATCTTGTTTTTGAAAATTTAAAAGACCACCACGAAACGGAGTGGTATAAATCTTATTTTATGGGATTATAGGGTCAAAAATAACAGAAATCTGGGTCTTTTCAACCCAAAAATCCCAAAAAAGCATTTCTCAAAAAAGATTTCCCTTCAAATATGAAAAACACCCATTGCTGTGTTTGGCAAGATTGTTGCGCATCCTGTCATAGTTTTAAGGAAGTCAGAAATCCGCCGGCAGCGGTAACTTTTGCATTTGTTGACGTTCTTAAATCTTTAGCCTAAATTTACCAATTATAGACTTTGATGTATGCAGTTTCTGGAAAATCCCCTTTTTAAAAAATACCTTAAATACTTTGTGATCGCAATCTCATCGGTAATACTGTTAAGCTTGCTGTTCTTTTTTTCGGTGTATGCCGGCATTTTTGGGTCTTTGCCCACCGAAGCGGAATTGGCTGCCACAAACAACCAGGAAGCAACGCAAGTCATTTCATCCGACAACAAAATCATAGGAAAATATTTTGAGCAGAACCGCACCAATATTGGCTGGAATGAAGTTCCCAATCATCTTAAAAATGCGTTGATTGCCACAGAAGACAAACGTTTTTTTACCCACAAAGGCTATGATGTTCAGAGTTATTTTCGTGTTTTCTTTAAAACGCTTTTGATGGGCGACAATAAAGGTGGCGGCAGCACCCTGACCCAACAATTGATTAAAAATTTATATGGACGCCGTAATTTTAGCATTTTGAGTATGCCTGTTAACAAAGTGAAGGAAATTATCATCGCGGCGCGCATGGAAAATATGTTCACCAAGGAAGAACTTTTATTGCTCTATCTGAACTCCGTGCCATTTGGCGAAAATCTTTACGGAGTGGAAACTGCCTCCCGAAGATATTTTAACAAACCGGCCAGCAAATTAAAGGTTGAAGAATCGGCTGTATTGGTGGGAATGTTAAAAGCGAACACCACTTTTAATCCGCGTTTGAATCCAAAAAATTCCCTTGAACGCAGAAATATGGTGTTGGATTTGATGGGAAAACAAGGCTATTTGACGGTTATGGAAGCTGATCGTCTGCAAAAATTACCGTTAAAACTAGACTATGAAAACATCACTTTAAATGCACCGGCAGGTTACTTTGTGCATCAGGTTAAGCAAAAAACGCTGGAATTATTGGAAGATCTCACAGACGAAAACGGCAACGAATACAACCTTGAAACTGACGGACTGAAAATATACACCACCCTGAATATGCAAGTTCAGAAAATGGCTACCGACGGCATCCAAAAACATTTGGCCAAAATGCAAAAAGTGCTTGACAAAGAACTTGAAAACCGCAATTTTAAAAAAGCCTGGCTTGCAAAACTAAGAGCTGAGGGCAACCTAACCGATAAAGACAAGAAAAAAAGAGCCATTGAAGTGTTTGACTGGAAAGGGGTAACCACAAAAAACATGAGTAAAATAGACAGTTTATGGCATTATCATAAAATGTTAAATGCTGCGGTGCTCATCACCAATCCAAAAAACGGTGCCATCATTACCTGGGTTGGCGGCAACGATTTCAGAAAACTTCCTTTTGATATGGTGCAGTCGCATCGACAAATTGCTTCCGCTTTTAAACCCATTTTATATGCCACGGCATTTGATCACGGTTTTGAACCCTGCAACTATTTGGAGAATATGGAAAAAACCTATTCAGAATATGATGATTGGTCGCCGAAAAATTTTGACCATAAATTCACCCAAGACAGCACGGTTGCTTTATGGTATTCGCTAACGCACTCCATGAACCTGCCAACAGTTGATTTGTACTTTAAATTGGGAAGGGATAAACTTCTCAATACCTGCAGTAAATTAAATTTTCCCAAAATTAAAGATGATGCGCCGTCAATGGCCTTGGGCACACTCGATCTGTCGTTGGTAGAAATTGTGACCGCTTACGGTGCTTTCGCCAACAATGGCAAAACAACCGAGCCAGTTATGATTGATAAAATCACCAATGCCAGCGGAAAAATATTGTACAAAAGAGAAACTGCCGAACATAAACAAGTTTTCAGCGCAAAAACCAGCCAAATGATCACGGCCATCTTAGAAAATGTAATCAATAACGGAACAGGTAGCGGCGTTAGAAACCAATATGGCCTTCGGGCAGATATTGCCGGAAAAACGGGTACCGCCCAAAACTATTCAGACGCCTGGTTTATTGCCTATACACCCGATTTGGTGATAGGAACCTGGGTTGGCGCCAACACACCCGACGTTCATTTTTACAGTGGCCAGGGTTCAGGATCTTCGTTGGCATTGCCTATCGTGGGAAATGTGCTACGAGGCATTGAAAACAACTCAAAATTGAGAAAACAATTCCTCACCCCGTTTTCAATTCCTTATCCTATTTATGATGACATGCAATGCGACCCATACCATCAAAAAGGAATTGGCGGTTTTTTTAGAAGGTTGTTTAATTAGTAAATCAAGCATTTAATAATCATTAAAATTGAAACTGTGAATCTACCGCCTTTTGATATTTTTCCCCTGATTTCTGACGATAAAATTAGATTGCGACAAATTATTGCATCTGATATGAATGACCTTCTTGAAATTTCATACTATGACGCCAAACAGGCAAAAAACGTGGCACAAGCGATTGAGATGCAGGCGAAAATAGATAAGGATTATGATGAAGGAAATTCTATTCACTGGGGAATTGAGGATATTTTAACAAGTAAAATTGTGGGAACCTGCGGTTATTATCGCGGACTTGACAAAGGTGAAGGAGAACTGGGCTGCGTTTTGCTTCCGCAATTTAGAGGACAAGGTTTTATGACAAATGCGATGCTGCTGGCGATTGACTTCGGATTGAAAAATATGGAACTCAAACGAATTTGGGCAGTCACAACAAAACAAAATAACCAAGCCATAAAACTTCTTGAAAGGCTCAACTTTATCAAATTGACCGACTTGCCGGATGATGAAATTGAATATGAATTAAAAAGAGAAAAAAAGCGATAAATGATTGAAAAAATCGTTAGAAAACTTCTAAAAACTTATGTTTATTAAGAAATTTTAAGCAATATACTTTATATTTGTTCGAATACAATAATTTTTTTCTTCGCCATGACAAATTTAAACGCGCTTCACCGCATTTCGCAATCATTTCCAAATTCCGAAAAAATGCCCGTTTTGTTCCTTGGCCATGGAAGTCCGATGAACGCCATTGAGGAAAACCAATTTGTGACGGGATTTAGAGAAATTGCAAAAACGCTTCCCAAGCCAAATGCCATCTTATGCGTTTCGGCACATTGGTTCACGCAAGGAACAAAGGTTACGGCTATGGAAATGCCAAAAACTATCCACGATTTTAGCGGATTTCCCAAAGAATTGTATGAAGTGCAATATCCTGCCATAGGAAATCCGGCATTGGCAAAAGAAACAAAAGAACTTTTGAAACCCACTTTTGTGGAATTGGATGAAAAATGGGGATTGGACCACGGCGCCTGGAGTGTGATCAAACATTTGTATCCAAATGCCGATATTCCTGTTGTTCAGTTAAGTATTGATTATACAAAACCTGCACAAGTTCATTTTGAACTGGCGCAAAGACTTAACGAATTAAGACACAAAGGAATTTTAATTATTGGCAGCGGCAATATCATCCACAATCTGGGTTTGGTTGATTTTAGAAATTTTGACAAGGACAATTATGGTTACGATTGGGCCATTGAAGCAAGGGAAACCATCAATAAATATCTATTGGAAGGAAACTTCCGGCCATTAATCAATTATGAAAAACAATCGAAATCTTTTCAATTGGCCATCCCAACTCCCGATCATTATTTGCCCTTAATTTACACGTTGGGCTTATGCCAAAAAGGAGAAAGCCTCCTCTTATTCAATGACAAGTTGATGGCGGGAAGCTTAAGCATGACTTCCTTAAAAATAGGGTGAAGATAAATTAGAAAAAGAAGCATTATTTAATTATAAAATAATTTAAAATTCATAACGTTTAATAGGTGCGCCTTTGCGCAAAAATCACCGAGAAAATGAAAAATATATTGATTTTACTGCTTGCAGGCTTTTTAATTTTAAGTTGTAAAAATGTTTCCGAACAGCCTGAAAACTTCCCTGATAAAACAGTTCAGCTAACCTTAAAAAATGATTCCTTAGAAAAGGAAATTGTGCTCCTAAAAAAATTAAACGACTCTTTATCGAAATTAGGACAGGCGGAGGGAAATTTATGGTTTGACAAGGATTTCAACGGTACCCACTTAACCCGTAAGGGAATTAAAAATCCGGAAGAATTTGTTGAAAATGCCCTGCGAAAAAGAACCGACTTAATTCCATTTGAAGCTGTTTTGGGAGGAACGATGAATTTCGGGAAAATTCAATTGCTCGGAAATAAATGGATTATTGCCGATTATAGTGATGGGCATATTCAGGGAAGGTCTATTTATGAATATCGAATTGATGATAAAAAAGCATTGACATTTAAAATTCTGGCTTCAAACGACACCGAATAAACCTTCATCAAAAAAATATTGGTTACCAATTAAATTTCCATTTCCATTTTTCAAAAGGATTTCGTACATATCATTTTAAATCTTAGATTTACAAAACCGCTGCAAGCCAATGGAATGTTGCGGTTCAATTAGTGCATACTATTTTGACTTTTAAACGTAACTATTTGTAAATGAAACGAGCATAACAAATTTTGATACACGAAGAAATGATTCATGGCAGGCAGCAGCTGTTACCGCTAAAAAATAAAATTTAAACAAATGAAACGAGCCATAACAAATTTTGATACACACAGAAATGATTCATGGCGAACCTGCCTGTCCGGCAGGCAGGCAGCATCTGTACCAATAAAAAATAATATATAAACAGATGAAAAAATTAAAATTTCCAAGCGCCCAAACCATATTGCTTGTTATAGCCGCACTTGTAGCGCTTTTAACCTGGGTGGTTCCTTCAGGAAAATACGACAACTTGTCGTACAACGCCGCCGACAACACTTTTATACGAAAAAGTTTGGGAATAGCTGCCGTAATTCCTGCAGAACAGGCTTCTTTAGATGCACTTAATATCAAAATCCCCTTAAAAAAATTTACGGATGGCGCCATCACAAAACCCATAAGTATTCCAAATACCTACAAAAAAACAGCTGCTAATTCGCAAGGTTTTTTTGAATTCGTGCAGTCGCCCATCAAAGGAATCATCGCTGCTTCAGACATCATTTTTTTAGTGTTGATTATTGGCGGACTCATAGGAATTATGAATATGACCGGCGCTTTCGACGCCGGGATTTTTTGGCTGGTGACTAAATTAAAAGGCAGAGAATATATCTTAATCATACTTACCACCACTTTGGTTGCTTTGGGCGGAACCACTTTTGGTTTTGCTGAAGAAACTTTGGCCTTCTTCCCTATTTTAATTCCAGTATTTATCGCCGCCAAATATGACGCTATGGTGGGTTTGGCCTGTATTTTTTTGGGCTCTTCCGTTGGCTCCATGTGTTCAACCACAAATCCGTTTTCAACCATCATCGCTTCAGATGCAGCCGGGATCAACTGGACAACCGGACTTGAAGGAAGAATTTTGATGTTTATAATTAGTGTAACAATCAGCATTTTATACATTCTTCGCTACGCAAAAAAAATCAAGAAAAACCCAACCAAATCACTAATTTATGACCAAAAAGAAACTATGGAATCTCATTTTGGCCAGCTTTCAAAAGGGAAAATTGTTCCTCTAAATAACAAGCTTAAACTCATATTGCTTGTGTTTTCAGCCTGTTTTATCATTATGATCATCGGCGTTGCGATGCTCGACTGGTGGTTTATTGAAATGACTTCTGTATTTTTAGTTGGCGCCATTGCCATAGGTTTTATCGCCAAAATAAACGAATCCGATTTTGTGAATGCATTTTCAAAAGGTGCCGGTGAATTGCTTGGCGTAGCCTTTATCATCGGTATTGCACGCGGCGTTTCCATATTGATGGATGACGGTCTCATTAGCGACACCGTGCTTTATAACGCCAGCGCACTTACCGAAGGCATGAATAAAGGCGTTTTTGTAAATTCACTGTTCTTTATCTACAACGGATTGTCCTTTTTTATTCCTTCTTCCTCAGGAATGGCCGTGCTTACCATGCCCATTATTTCGCCTTTGGCAGATACCGTTGGCATTGGCAGGGAAATTATTGTGAATACCTACCAATACGGCCAGGGTTTGTTTGCCATCATCAATCCTACCGGACTCATATTGGCCTCGCTTGCCATTGTGAAAATTGGTTTTGACAAATGGCTGAAATTTGTGATGCCATTGGTCATTGTCCTGATTTTGGTTTCCATGATTATGCTGACTATTTCTGTTTATTAAAAAAATTTAAAAAACAATGAAAGGCGTTTTAACTATTTTACTTTTGGTATTGTCAAATACATTTATGACCCTTGCCTAGTATGGCCACCTTAAATTTGCCGAATGGAAATGGTTTAACAAATTGGGGCTTATTTCCATAGTTTTAATCAGTTGGGGCATCGCCTTATTCGAATATTCTTTCCAGGTTCCGGCCAACAGAATTGGCTTTAGGGGAAATGGCGGTCCGTTTTCTTTGCTGCAATTAAAAATGATTCAGGAAGTGATTACGCTGGTTGTTTTTGCCGCTTTTTCGCTCATTGCCTTCAAAACAGAAACTTTTAGGCTCAACCATATTATCGCATTTGTCTTTCTCATTCTTGCCGTTTATTTTATGTTCAAAAAGTAAATCCGACTTATTTTGGGCGTTCCCTTTCAGGTCGCGCTTTCCGTTATATCTTTTTTTGCGTTTCACTTCAAAAAAGTATGCCACTGCAATCGCTAACGCAAATTGAACTGCAATTTTAGTAAAAAACACTAAGAATAACTTTGTTTTTTACTATTTTTGGTTCTTAAAGGTAATTTTTTGGACAGACTTCCACAATCGCAAAATCTTTATTCTTAAACAATCAATAAATGCTCAATAGACTGTTTTTTGGACTCATCATCACTTTTATTTTTACAGGCTGTACTATTCAGGCACAAAAAGTTTCCGTTGCGGCGGCTTCCGATTTAAAATTTGCATTGGATTCCATTATTTCGGTTTATCAAAAAAAACATCCATCAGAAAAAATTCAGGTAACCTATGGTTCTTCAGGAAAATTTTTTGAACAAATTCAATATGATGCGCCTTTTGATCTCTATTTTTCGGCAGATGTCAGCTATCCTAAAAAATTAAAAAAACAGGGATTAGCCATTTCCGAAGTAAAAACTTATGGCATCGGCCGGATTGTCATCTGGAGCAAAAAAATAAATCCGAATGTTGAAAAAATGAACTCCTTGCTCGATCCAAAATTGAACAAAATTGCCATCGCAAATCCTGATCACGCGCCTTACGGAGAAAAAGCAAAAGAAAGTATGCAATATTATAAAATTTACGATCAGGTCAAAAGCAAGTTTGTGTACGGAGAAAATATTTCACAAACCGCCCAGTTTGTGCAGCTTGGCGCTGCCGATATTGGCATTGTGGCCTTATCACTGGCATTATCGCCCACGATGAAGAAATCTAAAGGAAAATATTATATCATCCCCGAAGAATCGCACCAGCCACTGGAACAGGGTTATGTTATTTTGAAACATGCCAAAAACAACCCAAATGCCCTAAAATTTTATAATTTTGTGGCATCACCAACCGCCGTTAGGATTTTAATGCATTTCGGATTTACCCAAAAAACCACCTAAATTTTAATGAACATTCTCAAAGGAAATATCACAAATATTCAGGGAAGCGATTCACTTTCCTTGGTTAAAATTGTCGTTGGAAGTACCACTTTTACGGCTATTATTATTGATACGCCAGAGTCCGAAGCTTATTTTAAAATCGGGAATACGGTTAAGGTGTATTTTAAGGAAACCGAAGTGATTATCGCTAAAAATGAACCTTTAAATATTAGCATCCAAAATAAAATTCTTTGTAACATTGATTCCATGAAACAAGGAGAAATTTTATCGGAATTGCATTTGCGTTTCGGAGAATTTACCATTAAATCCCTGATCACCACAAATGCCGTAAAAACACTAAATTTGAAAAATGGTGATGCTGTTTTGGCATTGATAAAAACGAACGAAGTAAGTTTATCGCCCAATGATTGATTTAAATCCTTTATGGTTAACCGCCGAACTGGCCTTGATAACCACCGTTATTTTGCTGGTGGTTTCCTTGCCGCTTTGTTACTGGCTTGCCTTCACCAAATTCAAATTTAAGTCCGTTGTGGAAGCCATTGTGAGTTTACCTTTGGTGTTGCCACCTTCGGTTTTGGGTTTCTATTTACTGGTTGCTTTCAGTCCCCAAAATGCCTTCGGGGAATTTTTGGACCAGTATTTTGATGTCAGGTTGGTTTTCACCTTTGAAGGATTGATTATTGCTTCCGTAATCTACAGCTTGCCATTTATGGTTCATCCCATCCAGGCGGGATTAAAAAATTTACCCACTTCACTGAGAGAAGCTTCATTTACCTTGGGAAAATCGAAATTTACCACACTTATCAAAATTTTGCTTCCCAATATAAAATCGTCCATTTTAACCGGAATTGTATTGACATTTGCCCACACCGTTGGCGAATTTGGCGTGGTTTTAATGATAGGCGGAAGCATTCCCGATGAAACCAGGGTGGCTTCCATCGCCATTTACGATGAAGTGCAGGCCATGAATTATGAAGCGGCAAATTTGTATGCAGGAATTCTTTTTGTTTTCACCTTTCTGATTCTTTTGGGTGTTTACCTTATTAACAACACCTTCAGCAAGGCAAATCCGCTAAACAATGATTAAGTTTTACGCCCATAAAACCTTGCAGACAGCCGACGGAAAACTTCCTTTGGATGTGTCGTTTTCTGTGGAAAAAGGACAATTTATCACCATTTACGGAAATTCAGGCGCCGGAAAAACCACCATCCTCAGGATTTTAGCCGGACTCACCGACACCGAAAAATCACTGATTGAAATTGAGGGTGAGTGTTGGAACAATACCGATAAAAAAATAAATTTGCCCATCCAAAAACGTTCGGTCGGATTTGTGTTTCAGGATTATGCCTTATTCCCCAATTTAACCGTTCGGGAAAATTTGGCTTTCGCGCTGCAAAAAGGAAATGATAAAAATATGGTGAACGAATTGCTGGAATTGATGGAATTGCAATCACTGCAAAACAGCAAACCACAACATTTATCGGGCGGACAAAAACAACGTGTCGCTTTGGCCAGGGCCATTGTGCGCAAACCAAAAATATTGCTGCTTGATGAACCGCTTTCGGCGCTTGATGACGAAATGCGCTTTAAATTACAGGATTATATTTTAAAAGCGCACCAACAATACCAACTTACCACTATTTTGGTGAGCCATCATTTACCCGAAATATTTAAACTTTCTGACCTTGTGATTTTACTCGATAAAGGAAAAATCATCAAAAAAGGCACACCGGCTGTTGTTTTTTCCGAAGAAAAAATAAGCAGCAAATTTAAACTTACGGGAGAAATTATCGCCATCGAAAAAAGCGATGTGGTTTATATTGTCAGCGTGCTTTCCGGTGCCAACATCATCAAAGTTATCGCCACCGAAGATGAAATAATGGAATTAAAAATTGGCGTAAAAGTTTTGGTGGCCTCAAAAGCTTTCAACCCGATGATTCAAAAAATAAGCTGAGAAATTTAAGCGTAATTCAATGTTTAATACTTAAAATTATAATTATGAAAAGTTTACTTTTATGCAGTCTGTTTGTTTTTTTATCCTGCACTTCAAATAAAATTGATGAAATTCAGTGCACAGAAGAAGCGCGTGCCGGATTGAACATCACCGTAAAAAACGCTGTGAACAATCAGGTTTTAGGCACTGGCATTACGGTAATTGCAAAGGACGGAAATTATACTGAAACGCTCGAATTTTTTAATGCGAACAACCCTGTTTTTTCTGGTGCCTGGGAACGCGCAGGAACTTATATTATCACTGTTTCAGGAGTTGGTTACACTACTTTTGTTTCTGCTGCGATTACAGTGACGGCAGACGAATGTCATGTGATTCCCCAGCAACTTCAAGTTGTTTTGCAGCCTGAATAGTTTTTAAATCTTTATAAAATTCAATGATATTTTAAACAAAAAATTCCGCCTATTGACGGAATTTTATATGATATAATCTAAATTTAAAAATCACTTAAGATTTACTCTTCAGTTGTAGCTTTCACTTCAACCTTAACGTCTTTTAGATTTTGAATTTCAGCCTTCACCTCAGCTTCTGTTCCTTCAAAAACCTTTTCATCTGTTGAAACTGTTCCATTTTCAGTGGTTGTTGTGGTAACAACCGCTTTTAGGGATCCATCTTCATTAGTGCTCATAATTACTTGCACTTCTTTGGAAATTTCTTGAGAAACCATTTCTGTTGGTGCATTTTCTTGGTTATATGCTGCAACTTCAGCAGGATCTAATGCAATACTTGGCGCAATCACCAACGCCACAACCGACATTAATTTCAATAAAATATTTAATGATGGCCCTGAAGTATCTTTAAATGGATCTCCAACGGTATCACCAACAACTGCCGCTTTATGCGTATCAGTTCCTTTTAAACCTTTTTCTTCAATTGTTTTTTTGGCATTGTCCCAGGCACCGCCGGCATTTGATTGGAAAATAGCCATTAAAACGCCTGTTACTGTTACACCAGCCAATAAGCCTCCCAACATTTGGGCACCACCAATATATCCCACCAAAACCGGCACTGCAATCGCCATTAAACCTGGCAATACCATTTCTCTTAATGAAGCTTTTGTAGAGATTTCAACACATTTTGAATAATCGGCAACACCATCTGCGGCGTCAAATATTTTCCTGTCTTCCACCGATGCTTTAGACATATCCGAATCATATTTTTTCATCACCACCAACGCAGCTTTCAATTCAGGAATCTCTTTAAACTGGCGACGAACCTCTTCAATCATAGCCATAGCTGCACGTCCAACTGCATTCATTGACAAGGCTGAAAAAACGAACGGCAACATACCACCCACAAAAAGTCCGGCCATAATTTCAGGTCTGGAAACATCAATAGAAGTTAAATTTGCGGTTTGCATAAATGCTGCAAACAAAGCCAAAGCCGTTAAAGCGGCAGAAGCAATGGCAAATCCTTTTCCGATAGCAGCTGTTGTATTCCCAACGGCATCTAATTTATCTGTACGCTCGCGCACTTCTTTTGGCAATTCAGCCATTTCAGCAATACCGCCGGCATTGTCGGAAATTGGACCGTAAGCATCAACAGCCAATTGAATTCCTGTATTTGCCAACATCCCAACGGCTGCAATGGCAATACCATATAAACCGGCAAAATGATGCGAAACCAAAATTGCTGCTGCAATTAAAAGAATAGGAATGGCGGTTGACATCATACCAACACCCAATCCTGCAATTATATTTGTTGCTGCTCCAGTTTCTGATTGTCTAACAATAGACATTACAGGTTTTTTTCCAGTAGCAGTATAATATTCTGTAACTTTTCCAACCAATAAACCAGCCACTAAACCAGCAATTGTTGCCCAAAAAACACCCATTGAAGTGTATTCAATATTATCAAAAACCCAAGATTTTGGAAGCATTTGATCAATAACAAAATAAGAAGCAACAACCATTAAACCGGCAGATCCAAATTCACCAATATTTAAAGCGGTTTGTGGATTCCCGCCGTCTTTTACTTTTACAAAGAAAGTCCCGATAATTGACATAATAATACCAACTGCCGCTAAAACCATCGGCAAATAAATTGCGCCTAAGCCATCAAACGAAGTCTTAAAAGCGTCTATGTTCACAAAAGCAGCTCCCAATACCATCGTTCCAACAATAGAACCCACATACGATTCAAATAAATCGGCTCCCATACCGGCAACGTCTCCAACATTATCTCCAACGTTATCAGCAATAGTAGCAGGATTTAAAGGGTGGTCTTCAGGAATACCGGCTTCCACTTTACCAACAAGATCGGCGCCAACATCGGCCGCTTTGGTATAAATACCTCCACCAACACGGGCAAACAAAGCGATTGAAGATGCTCCAAGCGAGAATCCTGAAAGTACATTGAGCACTTCAGAAATTTCCCAACCTTGTCCGCTATAAAACATAAATAATGAACTCAATCCTAAAACACCAAGACCAACAACGCCCAATCCCATTACTGCACCACCTGCGAAAGCTACTTCTAAAGCTTTTCCTAAGGAAGTTCTTGCAGCTTGCGTAGTTCTTACGTTTGCTTTGGTGGCAACTTTCATTCCTATAAAACCTGCCAAAGCTGAACAAACAGCTCCAACAACAAAGGATAGCGCAACCATTCCGTTCGACCCTTCTTCATAAGTTCCTTTGAAATAGAGTAATATTGCAACGGCAGCCACGAAAATTGAAAGTATTTTATACTCAGCTTTCAAAAATGACATTGCTCCATCGGCAATATTTTTGGCAATTCTTGCCATTTTTTCATTTCCTCCATCTTGTTTGGCAACCCAAGAGTTTTTGAAAAACACAAATACAAGTGCCGCTACACCAAACAGAGGCAAATAATTTACTATTAATTCCATTTCTTTAAATGTTAGTTATAATTAGTTAATTTTTTTTTACAGGGGCTAAAATTAGTAAAATTAGGCAGATAAAAAAAACCATCTATAATTTTTAAAGATGGTTTAATTTTATGGTCTTTTATTTGTCGATTATATGGTAAAAGTCCTTTTTTTCTTGTGTTCGCTTAAATTGTACCGTTCTATACATTTCGCAACAATCTCATAAGCTTCTTTTACATCTCCCCAACCGCCAACATCAACTTTCTTTTTTTCCAAATCTTTATATACCTGAAAGAAGTGTTCAATCTCTTTTACCTGATGCGGATTCATATCGGAAATATCATTTAACTGATTCCAAATTGGATCGGAAATAGGAACGCAAATAATTTTTTCATCCGGCCCTTTTTCATCGGTCATGTGGAAAACGCCAATTGGTTTAACTTCCATTACGCACATAGGAAATGTTGGTTCGCCACCCAAAACTAAAACATCAAGCGGATCTTTGTCCAAAGCCAAAGTTTCAGGAATAAATCCGTAATCTCCGGGATACATCATAGAAGAAAACAACATTCTGTCGAACCTGATTTTATGCAACACAAAATCATACTCATACTTATTTCTGCTTCCTTTTGGGATTTCAATCAATACGTCGAAAGTTTTCTCGGTTTTATCACTCATTTTCTATTAGTTAAATAGTTAAAAATTTTTTCAAAAATACAAAAATCATATTCCAACAAACGGCTAATTGCGGTAAATTTTAGAAATAAAATCCGAAGGAACCTTTTATGGCAAAATTATTGGCGTTTGGCACATCTCTGTAATTTCCTCTCCAGCTAAAATCAATTCGGAAAACCTTAAATATATTTCCTACGCCAACACTGTACTCATAATATATGTTTGAAGGCGCCACATAATTTATGTTTGAAGCGCTCAATGCAATATTTTTGTCGGAAATTTCTCCCCAAACCGCTTTTGCGCCAACAATTTCACGCAAGTTAAGTTTTCTGAACAATGGAATTCTTGAAAAGAATTTTCCGTTAAAATTGTGTTCTACGTGGAGCGACGCATAGGTATCTGTCACAAATTCGTAATAATCCAACAAAGAATACGTGTTTTCGATGGTAAAATACGATTGATTTCCTGGCACCACATTCAGCAAACCAAGCGGCACTTCCCCAAATGTTTTGCCCACTTCAAAAGTGGTGAACATTCTTCCCAAACCGCCAATTAACAATGGCTGACGGTAATAAAACTGAACTTTTTGGTAATCAAAATCGCTGTTAAAAAGGCCTTTAATTCCTTTTGAATAATTCAAAAATAAGGTAGAATAAACATCGGTAACTTCATTGCGTTCCACGCCATAGCCGATCGTTTTTCTTTTTGGCGTGTAGGTTACCGTAAAATCAATTTCAGATTGCGACACGTCAGCTTTTTTGATATTGTTTTCCTTATCAACCCAATAATCCAGATTAAAAGTTTCCGGTGAAGCTGATTCCAGAGTTCTGTATGATGCGCCAACTTTGAAATTTAAGTTATTCCATGGCTCGATTGACATGAAAAAATTAGACAAATTGATGGAAGTCAGCTTGCTGTTGTCTCCCGAAGAAAACAAAGAAGACGAAGCAAAACTTCTGCCCATTACATCATTGGTGGTGGTTAAACTTACGCCAATTTGTTCCACATCGCGCCTGTTTCCCAAGCCGATAATAAACCTGCTTTTCGGCGCTAACATCCATTTTCCCGAAATGCCATATTTAAATTTATCATCTTTAAATCCGTAAGCCGTATATCCCTGCAAGCGCCAAGGCTCATTTCCGCCTAAATAAGTTCTTCCTCCGGCACGCAAACGCCAGCCTTCAACATCATTTTTTCCGAAGGTTGAAAACACATCGCCAAAATCAAATTTATTCATCTCAATATAACCGGAACCTAAAATGGAAACCAAATTATAAATGCGCTTAAATTTAGGGACGGTCGTCAAAGTATCCAACAATTGATAAATACCCAGTTCATTCTCATTTAATTTTTCCAGTCGGTTTTCACTCCAATAATCATCAGGTTTTGAGTAAATATTTTTGTCGTAAACATTTATTTCTTCATTATAAAAAACATCCGATTTTTTTTCGTTGAAGAGATAATCCTTAAACATCGTGGTTCTTTTGCCATACAAACCTTTCGATTTGTCTTTTTTGTTGAAACTGAAATCGGACATCATATAATCCCTTTTCAGCAAAAAAACCGAATCATTCAACACATCAAATTCCTGTTCAATATAAATATCCTTTACCCAGTTAATATTGGCGCTTTTGTTGGCCTGCATATTAATTTTTTTAATGGCAAATGTGGTGTCGTTCACCCAAAAATTACCCTTAAAAGTAAGCTCTCCTTTTCTGCGCGGATAGTATAAAATATTAAAACACCATTTATTGTCGATAAAAGCGCTGTCGGCCAAAATATAATTATAGGTTGAAACGCCTGCGGCTTTAGAGATTGGACTTACAAAACTTTTGTCGAAAATTTTAATGTAGCTGTCGTAAACATTATAGTCCACATATAAATCTTTGATAAATGCGATAACATTTTGGTTGTTTTCGAATCCAGAATTTTTATTGGCCACCAAATCTTCCCGAAGCTTTTTTCCGCCTTTGTTTTTTCCAAAAGATTTGTAAACGGATTCGTTGATAAAAATGGGCAAAAAAGCTTTTCCCGTAACATTTGAAGTGTCAATGCCGTCAAAAATAAACTCCATGCCTTTAAAGAATTTGCTTTTTATCATGGCGCTGTCAATATTATTCATATCAAATTCCAATTTTTCATACTTGTTATATTGATATTGGTCAAATAAATAGATTCCATTTTCGCGCTTCTTGGCCCAAATTTTTTCCAAGATGGCAATGGCCGGATTTCCCTTTTTCTTAACCTTGCCGCTGTAAATAAAAACCTGCTCCAATTGCGCGGCTTCTTCTTTTAAAACAATGCGTAAATTATAATCCCAGCTTTTTATTGGGAATTTTTTGGTTTCATAGCCCAAAAAAGAAACTTCTATTTGCGTATATGTTTTATTGGATTCCAGATAAAACTTCCCGTTTTCATCGGAAACGGTTCCTATGGATGAACCCACAAAAACAATATTTGCAAATGGAATTGATTGATTATTTTCGTCTTTAACAACGCCACCAATTTTTACTTGGGAAAAACCCGTTAAAAAGGCAAATGAAAACAGGAAACTTAAGAAAATATTATTTTTTTTCATCATAAAAAAACCTTTCAACATTAATTTGAAAGGTAATTGTTGTGCAAATTCTATGCCTTATTTTTTATACAAAACTTCTTTCACCGCTTTTACCACATCATTGGCGTTTGGTAACCATTCTTCCAATAAAACCGGAGAATAAGGTGCAGGGGTGTCAGCAGTCGTGATTCTTTTTATGGGCGCATCTAAATAATCGAATATATTTTCTTGCACTTGGAACGCAATTTCAGAGGAAACGCTGCCAAAAGGCCAGGCTTCTTCCAAAATAACCAATCGGTTTGTTTTTCTTACCGATTTAAAAATGGCTTCGCTGTCCATTGGCCTGATGGTTCTCAAATCAATAATTTCAACCGAAATTCCTTCTTTTTCCAAAATATCTGCAGCAATATAAGCTTCTTTAATTATTTTTCCAAAAGACACAATAGTTACATCTGTTCCTTCTCTTTTGATGTCGGCAACGCCAATTGGCACAATATATTCGCCATCCGGAACTTCGCCTTTGTCGCCATACATTTGTTCCGATTCCATAAAAATAACCGGATCATCATCCCTTATTGCTGCTTTCAGCAAACCTTTTGCATCATAAGGATTTGACGGCACCACCACTTTTAAACCCGGCGTGTTAGCAAACCAATTTTCAAAGGCCTGTGAATGTGTGGCTCCCAATTGACCGGCAGATCCGGTTGGACCGCGAAATACAATAGGGCAATTTATTTGTCCGCCCGACATTTGTCTGATTTTTGCGGCGTTATTTATAATTTGGTCAATGCCCACCAAGGCAAAGTTAAAGGTCATATATTCCACAATTGGCCTGTTTCCGTTCATTGCAGATCCAATCGCAATTCCCGTAAAACCCAATTCGGCAATTGGAGAATCAATTACGCGTTTTGCGCCAAACTCATCCAACATTCCTTTTGAAGCTTTATAGGCACCATTATATTCAGCAACCTCTTCTCCTATAAGGTAAATGGTTTCATCCCTTCTCATTTCTTCACTCATGGCCTCACAAATGGCTTCTCTAAATTGTATAGTCTTCATCTTTTCTATTTTTTAGGATTTGCAAAATTAAACAATTATAACAGTTCTATCAAAAAAATAATGTTTTAATAAAAATATTACTATGCGTGCATAATATATTTAAAAAAAATATTATATTCGTAGCATATTAAATAAAAAGACGTGTAATTTTATACCAAATATCCAAACACCAAGATTCCATGAAAATATTAGTTTGTATCAGTCACGTTCCCGACACCACATCAAAGATAAATTTTGCAGAAAATGATTCAAAATTTGACAGCAACGGCGTGCAATTTGTCATAAATCCCTATGATGAATTTGCCTTGACAAGAGCCATGTGGTTTAAGGAAAAACAAGGAGCCACCGTAACCGTTGCCACAGTTGGAAACGCTGCCACAGAACCTACTTTACGCAAAGCTTTGGCCATTGGCGCCGATGATGCGATTAGGGTAAATACGGAAGCTTTAGATGGTTTTATCGTTGCAAAAGAATTGGCCGAAGTGGTAAAAAACGGCGGTTACAATTTGGTGCTTGCAGGAAAAGAATCCATCGATTATAACGGCGGAATGGTACCAGCCATGCTTGCCACATTGTTAGATTTTAATTTTGTAAATGCCTGTATAGGACTGGAAATTGATGGCGATAAAGCCACTATTTCTCGTGAAATTGATGGCGGAAAAGAAATGCTGGAGGCAAACCTTCCTTTAATTATTGCCGGACAAAAAGGCTTGGTTGAAGAAAAAGATTTGCGAATTCCAAATATGCGCGGCATTATGATGGCGCGTCAAAAACCATTGACCATAGTGGAATCTTCCAACGGAAAAGCAACAACGTCCATTGTTTCTTTTGAAAAACAGCCAGCAAAATCGGCCTGTAAATTAGTGAATGCCGACAATGTGGATGAACTTATTGGTTTATTGCACAATGAAGCAAAGGTTATTTAAAACCATTGCTTAACAGTTCAACAAGAATTAAAAAAATATAAATTCATTTTAGTATTAAATCTAAAATCCAAAATCTAAAATAATATGTCAGTATTGGTTTTTGCCGAATCATCGGAAGGAAAATTTAAAAAATCTGCTTTAGAAGTAACTTCCTACGGGAAAAAAGTTGCAGAGCAATTGGGAACCAACGTAGTGGTATTGACGATAAATTCAAGTGACCCTTCAATCCTATATAACTATGGTGCAGAAAAAGTATTAACGGTCACAAACAATGCGTTGAAAATTTTTAATGCCAAAATAGTTGCCAATATTGTTAAACAAGCTGCAGAAAAGGAAAGCGCACAAGTTATCATCATCGATTCAAATGCGAACGGATTGTACTTTGCCCCTATGGTTGCCGCCAATTTAAATGCGGGTTTTGCAAGCAATGTGATCGCTTTGCCAAGTAAAACTTCGCCTTTTACGGTGAAAAGAAAAACGTTTTCCAACAAAGCGTTTAACAACACACAAATACTAACCGACATAAAAGTTATTGCACTTGCCAAAAACGCATTCGGTTTGGTTGAAAACAAAGTTTCTGGCGCAAGCGAGGAATTTTCTCCTGTTTTGGTGGATAGCAATTTAGTTTCTGCCGCTATTGAGCAAACTACAGGTAAAGTTACCATTGCTGATGCCGACATCGTCGTTTCAGGCGGAAGAGGATTGAAAGGTCCTGAAAATTGGGGAATGATTGAAGAGCTTGCAAGTGTTTTGGGCGCAGCGACTGCCTGTTCAAAACCAGTATCTGATTTGGGCTGGAGACCTCACAGTGAACATGTTGGGCAAACCGGAAAACCGGTATCTTCAAACTTATACATTGCCATTGGAATTTCAGGCGCCATCCAGCATTTGGCCGGCGTAAACTCCTCAAAAGTTAAAGTGGTCATCAATACCGATCCCGAAGCGCCTTTCTTTAAAGCAGCAGATTACGGAATTGTTGGCGATGCTTTTGAAGTGGTTCCTAAATTAATTGAAAAGTTAAAAGAATTTAAAGCGAATAACGCATAATTTTATTAAATTGTGCCTCTAAATAAGGCTGCCTAATTATTGGGATAAAATCCTTTGATTAGACGGTCTTTTTTGTTAATTTTATGTTATGAGTTTAGTTCAACTAAATATTAAAGGAATATCTTACAGCCAAACACAAAGTGGTGCTTATGCACTGGTTTTGAGTGAAGTGGACGGAACAAGAACGTTACCAATTGTGATTGGGGCGTTTGAAGCGCAGTCCATTGCCATCGCTTTGGAAAAAGAAATAAAACCTCCACGCCCGCTTACACATGATTTATTTAAGACTTTCGCCGACCGATTTCACATCGCCATTAAGCAGGTAATCATCCATAAATTGGTTGATGGCGTGTTTTATTCGAGCCTGATTTGTGAGCGCGATAAAATTGAAGAAATTATTGATGCCCGTACTTCCGATGCCATCGCTTTGGCAACACGATTTAATGCGCCAATTTATACCTATGAAAATATTTTGGACAAAGCCGGAATCTATTTAAAAGCCAAAGATGAATCAACAGACGAAGGAGAAGAAAACTTAAGCATTGAAAAATTAATTGAAGAACCTGAAAAAGCAAGCTCTTATTCCAAAGACACCCTTGAAGATTTGAATGAAAAATTAGATAAAGCCGTTCTAAATGAAGATTATGAATTGGCCGCAAAAATTCGTGACGAAATAACTAAACGCACTTCATAACAACCTACTTTATGGTAAAAAAAATAAGCTTAGCTACCCTTTGCTTCTTCAGTATTTTTTCAGTAAACGCACAAGAAACCATCCAAAACACCATTATTGACAACCAAGGATTCTCGACAACTTCGCTATGGCGCGGGGCTTTGGGAATGGTGTCTTTAATTCTTATTTCCTATTTGCTCAGCAATAACCGCAAAGCCATTAACTGGAAAACAGTTGGCGCAGGATTAACTGCCCAATTGCTTATTGGAATTGGTGTTTTAAAAGTGCCTTTTATTCAGCGGATATTCGAATTTGTTGGTGGAATTTTTACCAATATTTTAGATTTCACCGCTGCAGGAAGCCAATTTTTATTTGGCGGCTTGATGAATATTGAATCCTTCGGATTTATATTTGTGTTTCAAATTTTGCCCACCATCATCTTCTTTTCAGCATTAACATCCTTATTGTTTTATTTGGGCGTCATACAAATTATTGTAAAGGGAATGGCGTTGGTGTTGACCAAATTATTGAAAATTTCTGGTGCTGAAAGTTTGTCGGTTGCCGGGAATATCTTTTTAGGCCAAACGGAAGCGCCTTTAATGATAAAAGCCTATTTGGAACGTATGAACCGTTCAGAAATATTATTGGTGATGGTTGGAGGAATGGCCACTGTTGCCGGAGGTGTTTTAGCCGCGTACATCGGATTTTTAGGCGGAAATGATCCTGTTTTAAGACTGCAATTTGCCAAACATTTATTGGCAGCATCAGTAATGGCAGCTCCCGGAGCGATCGTAATCTCAAAAATGTTGTATCCGCAAACGGAAAAAATTAATACCGACGTGAATGTTTCCCAGGAAAAAATTGGTTCAAATATTTTAGATGCCATTGCCAACGGAACCACGGAAGGCTTAAAATTAGCAGCCAATGTTGCCGCTATGTTATTGGTTTTTGTGGCTTTAATCGCCATGCTAAACGGTATTTTGGGTTGGATTGGTTCTGTAACCTATTTAAATGATTGGATTGCTGCCTATACTCCTTATCAAAAATTTTCTTTGGAATCTATTTTAGGTACTATTTTTGCGCCATTAATGTGGATAATTGGCGTTGCGAGAGAAGATATGATGCTCATGGGACAATTGTTGGGCGTAAAATTGGCCGCAAGCGAGTTTGTGGGATATATTCAATTGGCTGAATTAAAAAACATGGCCAATGTAACCCATCTAACTTATAACAAATCGGTCATTATGGCAACTTATATGTTGTGTGGTTTTGCCAACTTTGCCTCAATCGGCATTCAAATTGGCGGAATTGGTTCATTGGCGCCGGGCCAGAGAAAAACATTGTCGGAGTTTGGACTTAAAGCCGTTATTGGCGGTTCAATAGCCTCATTGTTATCCGCAACAATTGCCGGCATGATTATTGGCTAGCGCCCTAACCTCGAAGGGAAAATTTTTGATTAGATGTCTTCAATTAAAAGCATATTGTAGCGTTTATGAAAAAAGGGAAGTTCTATTTACAACGGCATTTGGTTAGGGATTGCAACGATATCCTTTTTTGATTCGCCTTTTCGGCGAAGTAAAAAAGATAGAGTGAAAAGCCCGACCCGCAGGGTAACGCCCACCGAAATAGCGGGCAGGCCCAGAAAACTATTTGTAAATTGCTGTACTTATTGGAATTAAATTATAAAAAATTAACGCACAAACAGGAAAATGAAACGAGCATAACAAATTTTATACAAAAAAGAATAATTAATGGCGAACCTACCTGCCGGCAGGCAGCAATCTGTTACCGCTAAAAAATTAAAATTAAAACAGATGAAACAATATCTAGACTTAATAAAATACGTTCAAGATAAAGGAACGCTCAAAGAAGACAGAACAGGAACCGGAACGAAAAGTGTGTTTGGTTATCAGATGCGGTTTGATTTAAGCGAAGGATTCCCAATGTTGACCACAAAAAAATTGCATTTAAAATCTATTATTTATGAATTGTTGTGGTTTTTAAAAGGCGACACCAACATAAAATATTTGAATGAAAACGGCGTGAAAATATGGGATGCCTGGGCAAATGAAAACGGCGATTTAGGTCCGGTTTACGGACATCAATGGAGGAACTGGAATAGCGAAGACATCGATCAGATTTCTGAATTGATCCAAACCATAAAAACCAATCCAGACAGCAGAAGAATGCTGGTTTCAGCCTGGAATCCAAGTGTTTTACCCGATACTTCTGTTTCTTTCGCTGAAAACGTTGCCAACGGAAAAGCGGCATTACCGCCTTGTCATGCCTTTTTTCAATTTTATGTGTCCGACGGAAAATTATCCTGCCAATTGTACCAACGCAGCGCCGACATATTTTTAGGCGTACCTTTCAACATTGCTTCCTACGCCCTATTTACGATGATGGTTGCGCAGGTTTGCGATTTAAAACCCGGCGATTTTATCCACACTTTTGGCGATGCACATATTTACAGCAACCATAGCGAACAAATTAATTTACAATTATCAAGAACACCAAGAGAATTGCCTAAAATGGAAATAAATCCATCGGTAAAAAACATTTTCAATTTTAAATTTGAAGATTTTAACCTGGTAAATTACAATCCGCATCCCCATATTAAAGGAGATGTTTCAGTATAAAAATTGCATTACATTATGAAAAACTACTTATTACTAATATTCTTATTATATTCAATTATTGCCTTCCCTCAAAAAATAAAAACATCTGATAGCTTAAGACAGAATCAGGTCGAAGTGTTTCCAATATACAAAGGTTGTGAAAAAGACAAGGATAAACAGCGCTGTTTTGCAAGAAAAATTTCCTTACATATTTCAAAAAATTTTAGACCAGAAAATTTTCAGCAAATCATTAAGGATTACAAAGTGAAAAAAATATTTATCCAATTTAACATCAACAGGGAAGGTTATATTGATAGCGTTAAAATAGAATCTACTCATGAAAAAATGGAGATTGAAGCAAGAAGGGTAATTAATTTAATTCCAAGATGTATTCCAGGAAAAACAAATAATGAACCTATAAGTGTTAAATATTCATTGCCGATTACTTTAAAAATTGAAGATATAAAAAAACCCATTACAAGAAAAACACCATGGGATAAAAGTAGTAGTCGAAATTATTGAAATTTAATATTTCTTTAATAAACAGTTTGTAAAACTTTTAATATATTTAAGACTCTTAAAGAAAAAGAAAATGAATGCACCTAAACTAAAAATCGCCATCATTAAAAGAATCATTGAAATAGATGATACTGAGTTATTAAAATCCATTGAAGGTCTTTTTAACACTTCCGATAATAACATTTCAAAATTTTTGTTATTGGCCAATGAAAAGCTGCAACACGAAAACGAAAATGAAACGGAAGATTTCACTGCCTACATTAAAGAATGGGTTAAAAATATGTAATTATGGACGCCATAAAAGAACAACATGAATTGTATGAAAATGCGCGAAAACGCAGCATACAAAAAAAGAGGCTTTATTATCATTTTATAGTGTTTATAGTTGGCGCAATATTTTTGATACTGCTTAACAAAATTTTAAAAGTAGGCGAAACGGTTGTTGAAAATTGGTTTGTTTGGGCCATAACCTTATGGTTTTTCTTTTTTGTTTTGCATTTTATCAATGTATTTGTAACCAATCGTTTTATGGGAAAAGAATGGGAACGCATCCAAACCGAAAAATTAATCCAGAAGCAGGAATTGAAAATTGCACAATTAGAAAAAGAAATGGCCATTGAAGCCAAATTAAAAGCAGAAAAGGCGCAAGAATTATATAATTTTGAAAAGGATAAAAAAGTGAGCGATCTAGACAACGCAACTGAAGAATGGTAACCATTATAGCCGCGATTGCAGAGAATAATGCCTTGGGCAAAAACAACCAACTTATCTGGCATTTACCGGCAGATTTAAAGCGCTTCAAAAAAACGACTTTAAACCACGTTGTTATTATGGGGCGAAAAACTTTCGAATCGCTGGGAAAACCACTACCAAACAGAACCAATATCCTTGTCACCCGAGATAAAAATTATAAAGCTGAAGGTTGTGTTGTGGTAAATTCTTTAAAAGAAGCACTTGAAACAGCCACAAAAGAAGATGAAAATCCGTTTATTTTAGGAGGCGCAGAAATTTACAAACAAGTATTGCCATTTACCGACAAACTCGATGTGACTTTTGTTCACCATCAATTTGATGCGGATGTTTTTTTTCCCGAAATAGACAAAAAAATCTGGAAAGAAACTTCACGAGAAGACTTTAAAGCCGACGAAAACAACAAGTACGATTTCAGCTTTGTTACCTTCGAGCGCATTTAATACTTGTATTATTTAATTTCCAATATAAAAGGCATTCTTGCCTGCATTCCTTTTAATTCTGAAAATTGTTTGATGGTTTGGTATGTTTTATAATTTTCCAATCCCAATGCTTCAATCATCGCTTTTTCTTTTGATTTCATGAAAGGAAAACTGCTTAATTTCTCTCCTAAATCCAATTTATAATCTGGGTAATTACGCACTTTATAGTCAACAATTGCAGCCAATTCGGCCGCATAACTTATGGCATCATCCAAATCTCCCAACTCATCAACCAAGCCATTTTGTAAAGCATCCACTCCTGACCAAACTCGGCCTTGCGCAATACTGTCAACTGCCTGAACGCTCATATTTCTTCCAGAAGAAACCCTGGCCACAAACGCAGTGTAAATATCTTCAACCCCTTCGGTGGTTACTGTTCTGAACTCCTCGGAGATTGGTTCAAAAAGACTGTAATTTGGACTTTTATTGGTGCTCACCTGTTCGGCATTTATACCAATATTATCGGCTAACTTGCTCATATTTGGGATTGCTCCAAAAACACCGATTGACCCTGAAACTGTGGTAGGTTCCGCAAAAATTCTATCCGCATTACAAGCAATATAATAGCCTCCTGAAGCCGCAACATCTCCCATGGAAACCACTACCGGGAGTTCTTTTTTGGTCAATTCCAATTCGCGCCATATTAATTCTGAAGCCAATGCGCTTCCTCCCGGTGAATTAATGCGCAACACAATTGCTTTTACATTGCTGTCTTTTCTTGCTTTTCGAAGAGCTTCTATAATTAATTCCTGTCCAATATAATCTTCACTTCCTTTGCCATACATAATTTCTCCTTGAGCATAAATGACGGCAATTTTATTGGTGGCACTTGAAATAACCCAACCTTTTCCTGTGGCAATATAGTCAGAAAGTGTAATTATTGACAATTCATCATCGGCTGAAATACCTGAAGCCATTTTCAATTTGGTTTCATATTCATCCAAATAAACAGCGGCATCAACAATCTTGTTTTTAACCGCCAATGTTGCGTTTCGAGCCCATAAATTATCGGCAACAGCATTGAGTTCGGCGATTGTTTTATTTCTGCTTTTTGAAATATCAACTAACAATTCACCCCAAATAGACTGTAAAAATGTGGTAATTTGCTCTCTGTTCTCATCACTCATTTTATTGTAAAGGAATGGCTCAACAGCACTTTTGTATTTTCCGTGTCGGATCACTTCCATTTTTACGCCGGTTTTATCCTGCAAATCTTTAAAAAACAACACTTCGGAAGAAAGACCTTTAAAATCGATTCCGCCTAAAGGATTCATAAAAATTGAATCGGCCACAGAACCTAAATAATATGATTTCTGATTGTAAACATCTCCATAGGCCATCACAAATTTACCTGATTCCTTAAATTCCTCCAATTTATTTCTGATTGCCTGTGTTTGCGAAATCCCAGCATTTACATCAATCGTATTGATGCTTATTCCTGCAATATTTTCATCATTCTTTGCGTTTTCAATGGCATTGATAATTTCATTTAACCCCATCTTTTCATCGCTTAACGCAAAAAATTCATCAATTAAATCAGTGCCTTTTGGCGCATAATCTTTCACAACACCATCCAATTTAATTTCCAAAACCGAATTGCTTGTAACCTCCACTTTTTCAACTTCGCCCACAGCCATGGCAATTACAATTAATAAAAGGAAAATAATGCCCAACGCAATTAGAGTCCCAAGAATAGATGCGATTAAATTTCCTAAAAATTTCATGTTAAGCTTGAATTATGAATACAAAAAAAGTTTAAAATGTTTATAAATTGAATCGCAAAGATAGGCATTTATCTGATACTTTTCTTTTCTTTGCATTCACTTTATGCAAATATTAAGACCTACATATTTATCGTTGGGAAGCAACCAGGGAAACAAGCTTGAAAATTTACAGCAGGCCATTGATTTAATTGCAGAAAAAATTGGCGCGGTTGTAAAGATTTCATCTGTTTATAAAACGGAATCCTGGGGTTTTAAAAGCGATGATTTTTTAAATGTCTGTATCCAAATTTCAACAAGTTTAAACCCCGAAAACCTTTTAAAATCGATTCAGGAAATTGAAGCATTATTAGGCAGAAAAAGAACTTCGGAAACAGGTTATAAAGCAAGAATTATTGATATTGACATATTACTTTTTGATACGGAAATTATTTTTTCAAAAGAGTTGATCGTGCCGCATAAAGACATGCTAAACAGAAAGTTTGTGTTGGTTCCTTTGGCAGAAATCGCCCCTAATTTGATGCATCCTATCACAAAACAGCGCATACAAACCTGTTTGGAAAATTGCACCGATGACAGTCCTGTTGAAAAAACGTCCTTCACGCTTAAAAAACCGGTTTCTCTTGCCGAAAAATTTAATTATATTGCCATTGAAGGAAATATTGGCTCAGGTAAAACAACGCTTGCCACGATGATTGCCGAGGATTTTAATGCAAAAATTATATTGGAACGTTTTGCCGACAATCCTTTTTTGCCGAAATTTTACGAGGACAAAGATCGCTATGCTTTTCCGCTGGAAATGAGTTTTTTGGCCGACAGGTATTCGCAACTTTCTGATGATTTGGCGCAGTTCGATTTGTTTAAAAACTTTATCGTTTCGGATTATTATATATTTAAGTCGCTTATTTTTGCGCAAATAACTTTGCAAAAAGATGAATTTTATTTGTACAGAAAGATGTTTGACATTATGTACAAAGAAATTTCAAAACCCGATTTATACATTTATCTTTATCAGGATACGCCTCAATTAATCAAAAATATTAAAAAAAGAGGCCGGGAATATGAACAAAATATTGCCCCGGAATATTTAGATAAAATTCACCAAGGCTATTCGAGTTTTATCAAAACCGAAGAAAATTTAAAAACCCTCATTATTGATGTTTCCCAAAAAGATTTTTTGAACAATCCGGATGAGTACAAGGAAATTATTGCACTTATAAAAGGGCAATAGTTGCTGGTTGTACTGAACGGACAGGTCGCGACCTGTCCCTGAACGGACAGGTCGCGACCTGTCCCTACTTTTTCTTCAACTCCAATTTTTCAGCAAAATAATCGCAAAAATCTAGCATTGTGGCGCTCATTTTATGGTCATCTGTAGCCCTGACAAATGTAGTTGCCATAGAAACCAAAGTTTCGTGAAAAAACTGCTTCATTTCATCAACCGGCATATCTTTTGTCCACAAATCCATGCGAAGCGTCTCTTTTTTTTCAGGATTCCAAACCGAAATCATCAACGCTTTTGCTTTTTCATTTTTAATTTCGCCATCATCGGCTGTCCAGTTTATTGCTTCAGGGACTTTGTTTTCATCTAAGCCCACAATAAATTCAATTTTTGATGTTTGTACTGTTGCCATTATTTTTTTGGTTTATATTTTGATTTTTTAAATATTTCTTCCGCATCAGTTTGCAAAAGTTGCTGTAAAGTTACCGCATTATTATCCATATAGGCTCGCACAATTTGCCAGCCCAGCCAAACTCCTATTCTGCCAGGAGAATCTTTGTCAATATCGATATAAAATTTTGAAAATGGCGCAACTGCCATAAAGCGTTCAACTAATTTTGAATCGGTGCTGTAAAGCAATTTATTTTCGATAAAATATTTCCATATTTGCGATTCGTTTTCCAAGGCCCAAGCATTTTCTGCTTCGCTGTATCCTATTTTTTTGGCATCGGAAACAGATGGCAAATACCGGTCGATCATATACATTTTTTTACCGGCGCCAATCACCATATCCAAAAACTGCCGACTTTTGGCTGCCGTAAAATAGCGCTCGCTTATGGCACTGGCCAAGTCAACAACCAATTGGGATTTATCAAAATTTTGAGATAAATAAACTGGAAAATCCTGATACACCTCGCTGTCTTTCCCCAAATACATATCCAACGAAACAAACAGCAAACTATCGGCATAAACAATCTTGTTCTGGTAATCCAGGTTTGTGATTAGCGTAATTATTTTAGGAGCTTCAAAATTGGGATGGTAATATTTTACGTGTTTAAACAGGTCTTCTATCTTTGCTTTTTCATTTTCAAAATCACCAAAAACTTCTTGTGACTTGTTATACAATTCCCTTTCTTCCTTATCCTTCATTTTATTCAGCCAAACGCTGTCATTTTGGACAGGAAACAAATACGGAAATTCATTTTTTAGCGCTGGAAGTGTTGTTTCATCTGCTTCATAGAATTTTCGCTCAAACCTGTTTACGGTAACTGTGACCTTAATATTTGACACATCAGCTTCTTTTGAAATTTCCTTTTTACAGGAAATCGATAATAAAACAATTGCAAGAATTAAAAGTCTGTTCATTAATTTCTATATTTACACTTCTTTGTTTAAAACGTCAAAATTACTAACTCACCTTACGCAATACCCACCTCAAAAAACATTGTTTTAACATTTGCATTGTTAACAACTTATATTTCATAAAACTCAGCACTAAAAAAAA
>LNAP01000378.1_pt1 | contig 50173 bp, 107 predicted proteins | sample 602601 | NCBI WGS metagenome assembly LNAP01 (sample SAMN02440304, study PRJNA202911) | soil metagenome | biome: Subtropical and temperate rainforests or woodlands; isolation source: soil samples (1 kg each in a 20% v/v slurry with milli Q water) were... ...
CTGCATCATAATAGGTTGCGCTGATTTTAGTCTTAGCGCCGGGATGAGTCCCGTATTTTTCGAAGTTGACAAGGATGTTCTTGCTTTCTTGAATAGCTTCAATTGTGGATTTTTTGATGGTTGTCATTTGTCTTATTCCGTGTTTGTTTGGTATGGGATAAGTATACAGACAAACAAAAGCCAACACAAGGCTGGCGTATAGATTATTTTGATTTATTTACTATCATCTACATCAGGTACATTTGGCAGTTGATACCATTGTTCATCTGACATCGTTTTAGTCCACATTGTGCCGTCATCACACAAGGCAGTATACATCAGCCACGTCTGTGTGTGATAGTTGTTCTCAACTGGACTTGTGCAGATCTGTATTACTTTACGTTTATTAGACATTTGTTTCTCTCCTTTGATTTAAAGCTGCTCAAACCTAACAGGACTCAATCCTTTAATTCGAATTAAAGCGCTTCGAATAGGATTGGCGTATACTCAGAATAATCTTCACTCATCATCGTAAAGCTCTCATACAAACCAGCTCTTGACGTATCTTCCCACAACACTAGAGAGCCATGAATAGTGTGTTTGATTACTGGGGTGATTATGGAAGTTTTCATGTCTTTCTCCTAAGTGGGTATGAAGAATTATAGACAAAAAGAAAGGCCCTGACAAGGATTATCAAGAGCCTGTTAGTGTTTATTTATTCTACTCTCAGATAAAACCAATCATCCGGATACTGATCAAACAGTCTGTTTAATGCCTTAAAAGCCATCTTTCTAGACTTGTGAGAGAACACCACCTCACCATTACCATCCTCTGTCTTTCTAATTACGTGCCACATTATGCTACCACCTCTTCAACAGTTCTAACGTCGTTAGCACCTTCCCACTTATTAGGAAAAGAAAGCCTTGTGATGCGTTTAGCTTTGAAAGGATAAACCATTGGTAAGGTGTCATAAACCCTCTTCGCATCCTTAAGCTTGTCATAACTACCAGCGAATTCGAATAGATGGCTTGTGTTGACACCGTAGGAGACAGTATAGAGTACAGAACGAGTCATAAGAACATCCTAGGAGGCTTTTGCCTCCTTCATAGATTAGGTATTAGAAATTGTATTTTACTTCTTTAACCATGTCTTTCTGTGTGTAGTTGATTACATTGAATTCTTCTTGATAGGTTGCCCCGATGTCGCCCTTAGCGGCTTCGATGTCACATGCTACCAGATCAAAGAAAGGGGTTGCTTCTTCGTTACCAGCGAAGATCACCCAAACATTGAAAGCGTAGTATTTGATGGTAGTCATGTCTATAATCTCTTTCTTTGTGAGAGTCTTTATGTCTCTCTATGGGTTTGATTCTACAGATAACCTAACAGCCGGTCAACAATTATTTTCGGAGAATTTCTGTTTATTTTGATTCAATGATGTAGCAATCTGATTCCTTGTATGTCCCAATGACATTCTTCATATACTTTCTCTCTTCCCTAGCACAAGCTTCAAGATCCTTGTTCAATTCAGCTACAGAATTAGCTGTCCACGTTTGGGACTCATAGCTGTGGCAGTCGCTAGAGGAGAAACAGAGAGAAATGTAGAGGATTGTAGTGAACATCCGATTAGCTCCAATATTGAACAGTGTAGGAATCAGCATTATTCTTGGTGAAGTAGGCACGATAGCCTTCAGACTTAAGTTCAGCTACCAGTTCGATTGCTTGAGCTTCGGTGTAGCGGTTTACGTAGTTCATGATATCTCTCCGAGATAGTGTTTCTTGCTTTGTTGTGTTCATTGTATCTAGGCTAGAACACCTTGTAAAGCATTATTTTCAGACAGCAGCGTAATAAACACTAGCATGGGCAGCAGCCCTGTAAGACTTAGCAGACTGTACAGCAGCTTTTGCTGCAAAGGTGTAGCCGAGCTCTTTATCTTCACGAGCAACTTTCATCATTTCACGAGCTTGACGCATGTATTTCTGGAACTCTGTTTCTTTGTTGTAACCGAAGAATTTAGCCAAGGATTTGATGAAGTTCATGATCTTTATCTCTGTCTGTCGGGTTGCTTTTGCTTCCCTCTTGAGATCAATTCTACAGCATTCAGACAACACGTCAACAATTATTTTAATCTTTATTCATTGAATGATTCTATCAGACATCACTAAACGATAGACGAAAGAAAGCCCTCTAACGAGGGCTAAAGCTCAGTGGTTACAACACCTTGAGCGTGATTTAGGCGAAGCTCCCAAATCCTTGACATTAGAGCATCGGCTACATCAGTTCTAAACCAAGGTTCTTTGGCATACCTAGTAACAGCACACTCAATCGCATAGGCTTTAGCTACTTGCCAAACTGCATGGGCTTCATACATTGTTGAATAATGTCCCAAGTGCTTAGGCTCTCCGTCAACCTTAATTTGTGCCTTATACTTACCAATTGGAGTTTTGGCGACACCTAGTAGGTAGCTTCCGTTGTTGTTTTGTACTTGTAAGACACTATTTAAGTATTGTGGAACAAATGCACATGTGTCAGGGCCATACTCTTTATTCCCCTTCACAAGTAGATCCTTATCCAACGACAAGCTTTGCCAATAAGGCTGTTCATCTGCCCACATCTTGAAGTCAGATAAGTATTTCCATTTCTCACTGCAATACACACCATCATAGGCTGGTCGGTTTGCTTTGTATTTATGGCTATAGCATCTTTCTAAGAGACTTGCCCAACGTTTGTAATAAGGATCAACAATTCTTTTACCATCAACCCAACTGCTCACAGGGACCATTGAATCATTGATACCCCAACCATATGATATTTTAAGCATAATTCCTCTCTGTATGCATCTTCCCACTCTTCACGCTATAACGATAATCTGTCAATGTCTCTTGCCCACCTACAGCTACCTTCAGATAAGCTGTTGTGTTATCAACGTATGTCACTTCTAGGATGTGACGGTTGAAGATGGATTGTTCTAGGAGATATTTGGAGCCTTCTTTAAATTGAATAGTCATGATTGGTTGTCCCAGTCAAACTGTTCTAACATCTGTTGTTGTGTGGCTTCAATATGAAAGAACCACTTTTCATTCCAGACTTCTTTGTCAGAGTGCTTCAAGATTATACTGATGTCGTGTAGTAGGTCCATGATTGTCTGTATGTCAATGTCTTCCATCACTCCTCCCTCCACTCTCTTTTACTCGCCCTAACTTCCCGGTAGCCTTGAACTAGGCGGTAATCACTCTTCAGCCTACTAGCCTTATCCCTAGCTTTGTCATATGTCTCTTTAGAAGTGTCTTTACGCTTGCTTGTGTATTTTTGTTTATGTTCGTATTGTTGGAATGTATCGGAATAGATGTTCATTTGGTTTTACTCTTAGGCTCTACATCATAATAGGAGTTACATGTTGGACATTTAGCTTTCAAACTGCCTGACTCAATAACTAGCAAGCCTGCATGATTCTTAAACCACAGCTTAGCGTTATCGTTAGGACAATTCCGAGTGTTCTTTGGAAGACTCATTTCACCAGCTCCTCACAATGCCATTGTCCATCTTGTTTGTAAAGCTTAGCTTGCTTGCCAAGGAAAAGTAAGGAATAAGCTTGTTGGAATGCTTGTTGTTGTGTAGGGTTCATTGTTGTTCGCTCTTTTCGATTTCAATTATCTCTTTGATTGTGTCAACATCAACACGCAAAGAAAGTTGTTCCATCATAATCGCAAGCTCTTCCAACTGATCAAGAGTGAGCTGAACATCTACAACCATGTCTTCACTAGTAGCCAGAGTTTTGAATGCTTTTGCCCACTGCATTGGAGACTTGTTCATGCTACACCTCTTTGAGTTCGTTTAGGTATCTTGCTGCTTTATGTTTAAAGTGTACAGCCTTACGAACCACCTTGCAAGACATTTTCAAAAAAGATTTCAGACTATTCGTCTCTGACAACCCATCAACAACTTCTGCGAAGAAACTCCCCCCTACAGGTGACGAATAGCTTTCCCTGTGTCTGTTGTTGTCTGAAGCTATAAAGCTGCTGGAATAATAGATTTCTTCCTCGTCTTCTTCACTTTCTAGACGAATTGGCTTAGCACTCAAGGCTTTCTTCAGCAAGATTTCTGCCCTATCTCGTTTGCAAATGAGGATGTCACGCAATTGAGAGTAAGTGGTAAGATCTAAGCCATTCTTGCGTTCAGCTTCCAGTTCGTAGAGTTGTTCTGTTAACACTCTTACACGTCGTTGTTGTGGCAATACTCTGTCAACTAGTGGAACTTTAGTGACTTTTGCAGTGTTATCGCCGTATTTCGCAACATTTGCCCGACCATTTTCCAAGAAATGGGGCACCTCGCGAGAAGCACCCAACCGATTACCCATGAGTTGTTCGCCGCTATAGTCATAGCCATCAGCGTTGTTCCACGAACCGATTAGATACTGTCTCACGCTACACCCCTAAAGCTTTATCAGTTGACTTGCCAAGAGTATAGAGCCTTATACACACGGCTGTCAAGGACATTTTTGTACTCATCCGCTACAGATTTAACTGCAGCTTCTTTTACTCCCTTGTACCAGTTTCTGCCATCTTCTTGACTTTTAAAGCTTTTACTTAGCTTTTTACCTGTGAAATCTCTAGTGGTAAAGTAGAACGTGCCAAACTTATCGGGACCACGACCTTTCACATCAGAGCGGATAATCAAGCTGTTAATTCTGGCCGGCACAAAACAGCACGCTTCTGGCCTATACTGTCGATTACCGGATATAAGAATGTCTTTATCTAATTGCCAGCCTTCATTGGTAAATCCGAATTGCTTCTCAGACCATTCAGCGAAGTTTTGGAAACAAAGCCAATCATCACATATAGTGACATCGAAGTAGTTTCTGTGCTCATAGTCATCACTGTTACACCGTTTGAGCATGTGTATCCAATGTCTATATGCTTTGGGATTCTTAACGGGTGTATATTCCCCATAACCAATAAAGCCCACACCAGATGCGATTGGTGCCATGTAGTCCATGACCTTACCTTTGCAAATGTTACCTGCTGGGTGCCACGCTACTGTGCCTGTGTTGTTGAACACAATCTTAACATTATACGAGTCTTTCCATTCCAAGACTGTTACATCGCCGTACATTGTAGTGGGTAGCACTTCACCTATCCGTTCCCTTAGACTGTTTGACCAATCCTTTACAGTCCCTCGACGGATTTGTCCAAGCTCTGCTTTAGCTTTATATCCAGTGTCTATGAACCTGACATCCGCATCAGTTGCACTGGAGATACACAAGACTTCAATCGGTCCGTGGTTGTTTGTGGGATAAACTCCTCCCACCTCTATGTCTTGATAACTTCCCATACTTTTCCTTTCTCAATAGCAAAAGCCCACAATTCTGTGGGCATAGTTTTACAACTTAAATTTTAAAGTGCTTTACCCTTAATTGGATCTGCTGGTTTTGTTTCTTCCTTACTATTCAATGCACTGTCAATCTTCTGTTCTAGCAATTCAACAGCCTTACCACCGAGACGTTTACCTGTCTCACTAGTCAACACATTATAAGTAACACCACTACCAATGATGATGGCTGCATCTTTTTGTGTTGGCATCAAGAAACCTAGAATCCCAACTATGAAGCCTACACCAATCATCCACTTAGTGGTACGTTTTAGGATTGTGGCTGTCTTGTCTTGCCAGATTTCACTAAGGGAGCGTGATTCACCATAGTCTGTGGATGTAGCTGCACAGGAAACAAAAGTTACTACAAGAAGAGCTAGTCCAATCCAGAAAGCTGCCCAACCAAACATCAGCAAAGCACCAACACGTTCAATCATTACAAACAGATAAATCAAAAACCATTCCATTACTTCTCTCCTAATTTAAATTACTTTGGCTTGTTTGCCACACTTACTACAAAGGGTTTTACCACTCACCGCAAGAATCAGAATATAAGGAACAATCCACAGCAAGCCTGTCAGGAACACTAACACGATATTGATGAAGTGTCCACCACCAGATAGACCAGACTTCACACCTATCTGTACACCACATTGTTTGCAGTTACACATCTTGAGGCTCATGAGTCATCACCTAATTCTTTCTTCAAAGCAGCCAACTGACGCCTCTTGTATTCAAGTTGTTGCTGACGCTGTTGCTCTTCCTTAACCAATCGTGCAGCCTCTTCTTCGTCTGTCTCATCACGACATTCGTACAGAGCTAGTTCATAGTCGTCAGAGTAGTCAGCACACTCCCAAGAGATAACAACTTCTTTACCTTGATAATAGTCTGTCTTATACCGCTGCAATCTTTCAATGGCTTGATCAATAGTCATCCCGTCCAGATCATGGTGGATTGTGTTGTGCAATGGTTTCAATACTTTCTGTTTCATGCCACCACCTCAATCAATTTAACACAGCCTAGAAGAATTACCGCCCACATTACCGTACCAACAGCACACCAGAACAATAATCTACCCGCTGTCAAGGTGCTTTCATCTATGTCTTCGTTCATGATTTAATCCTCAAACCCTCTATGAGCTTCCTAGCCTTCACAACAGTCGGATCAAGCTCCATGTCAACATACGTGACATAGTGGAATTGCCTGATAACATCCTCAAGTGCTTTGACAAGACGTTGTGTAGATGTTTTGGTTGTCTTGTATTGGGGTTTCATTCTTCTACCTCATACTTAAAGTAATTAGTCCAAGCTTGTTCACCAACACAATAGAAGATATGAACAGCGTTGTTACGAAAGCGTTGAATGTCTCCGCTACTCTTCAGATGAAACTGATAGCTTTCACCAGCTTTGAAGGCTACAGAGCCGTCTGTCATGATTACTGAGGTAGTGCATTTGAGAGTAATCATGTTACACCTCATCAGTAAAGTGTGGTTTAACGATGTATCTTACAGCCCCGTACTTCATGTCAAGACGATCAGCCTGTTTACGAGCCCTGTTACGGTCGTTGTAGACTTTACCAACCTGAGCTTTGGTCTGTACGTCGATGATGGTGTAAGTAGTCATTTCGTTCTCCCTTGAGAGCCCTTTGCTCTCTCCTTAAAACCAATATTAGACCTGACCGAGTGCTCTGTCAACACCTTTCACAAAATCTTTTTAACCTTTTGCACCAGCAAGTCATACCGTTTAGCCACATCCAAAGCACAGCTGTAGTTGACATGATCACATTTGTTCAGGAACTCATGCGCCTTGATGATCCACTCTTGCTTCTCTTTTTCGTAGTGGTTCAAGCGATCTTGGTTGGTCATGACGGCGGTTCCTGTGTTTGTCTTTGATGGGTTTATTCTAGACAAACAAAAGCTCCCGGTCAAGGGAGCTGAGGTAAATCTTTTCATTCTTTCGGCTTCAGCCACTTTTGACAAGCTTCGGCTATCAGCAGCAACAGGTCTTACACCACGTCAAGCAAATTGTTAAGATTTATTTCAGTCGTTGTAAATCAATGAGTTAGCTACCAATCTATCTTCGATCTGGCTCAGCTGAATGTAATATGCCTCACTGGCAGCATCAGGAAACACGTAGTCTTCTGGAATCCATAGCTGCTCGTCTAGCAATTTCTCCAGTGCTTGCTTAGACTCCCTGTTGGCATTGACAGCATCAATCAACCCCTCATTGGTTGAATAGCCATCAATGAACGAATGCAGGCAATCTTGAATAGTTTGAAATTTCATGTCGTTTCTCCCGTACATTTATGTTGTGTTGTTGCTTTTATGTTACAGCTGTCTCATTCCCTTAACGCCACTCTACCACCTTTCGGATCCAGAGCAATAGGTTTGTGAAAATAAAGTGAATTATTTCTCTCCCAACATATTAAGAATAATCTCGCCAAGCTTTGTTCTTTGATCAAATCCTACCTTACCCTTGACAAGCCACTGTACAGGTGCAATCAGTACAAAGAATACAGGGATAAACCAAAGATAATTTAGACGTTGCCACCAAGCTTTAGGATGTTCCCAAGGATTCTCCCACCAATATACATAGAAGTCATTAGTGCACTCTTCAGAAAACAACACTTCAAGGATAGATTCCTTGGTTGCCTTGTCTCCGCCAGCTTGCTCAATGACTGCTGATTTCATAACTCGTTTCTTTTGTTTATACCACATATCAATAGCACCCCTTACAAGTTGGACACTGCCAGTACGTCAGTCCCGGTTTCTCAACCTTGATCAATTGAGGATAAACTTTGATATTACCTACCCATTCACCACAACATTTAACCTGTGAGACTGGAATCATGATAACATCATCACCGTCATTGTCTTCTATGTAATTCATTAAACCCTCTCCCATACTTTATTAGGCATCTTCAACACACTCATCATCTCCGTAAAGCTTTGTGTGCTTGGTTTGTGGATTTTTCTCAGAAAGCTTTCATTACTGTGATTTGTCACATCGTATCGAGGAGTCACAGCAGCAAACCCTTCCAGTTCGTAATACCATCCGTCTATCACCCTCATAAAAGGATGTAGTTGTTTCATTTCTTCAGCAGAGATAACTCCAATGATTTTATATTGACCATTGTGATTTGTGTATGTGGTGGCATAGCGTAGGACGCTTTCGTTTATTGAGTAGAGTTGGTTCATTAGTAATTACTCATAACAGTTTGAATACTGTGTAATTCTAAAACCTCTCCACACTCAATTTCATCAATTGTTTCCTCAAACTCTTCTACATTACCCTGACGATCTAGAACTACAATTGCCCATTCAGTGACTATTCGTGTAATCTTTGCCTTAACTCTTCGTGGCTTGATATCGCTCATTTTCTATTCCGTCCAATTAGCTTTACATTCTTGGTATGTCTTGACAGCAGATATTGTGTTAACGTAGTCAAAGCGTTTCTTACCATACCAATCCACATAGGTGACTTTGAAGCCAAGGTGCTCGCCATCATCTACTTTCTCAAAAGAGATAAACTCACCAACACCATTATCAATTAGATTCATTAAAATTCACCTCCAAATCTTCTTAATTGCCCATACCATACTACGCCAAGGAGAAAGACTTATCAAGCCATTTAACTCACCTTTTACCGCCAATAACTCCTTCTCAAGAGGCTTTACACGCCTATCCGTAGCTGCCTGAACATCCCGTTCAAATTTCTCTTGAGAACAGCCAATAATTTCTCTCAATTCTTCATCAAATGCTGCAAAGATTTCTCGTGTATAATTTCCTTTCCCATCTGCCCAGCAGAATCTTTCAATAGGCAGATGATGAATTTCCACTTCTTGTTTATCTAAAATAATGTCTGAATTATAGATAGGAGTTGGTTCACGAACATAGTGTGGTATATAATTCCTGTCGTAAGACTGTACAGTCTTTTTAGTGGTTGAGTAGATGGTTACTTCGATCACTGCTCATCCTCATAATAAAATTTAACTTTAAGTTTCTTATCAAGATCATGAAACTCTTCCCAAGAATCTTCTTCAAACTCTTCGTCCCAACCGTCTTGTGCTGCCATTTGAAGGGCTTCTCCATACATCTCAAAAGCTTCTTTATAAAATTTAATCAACAATTCACGCTTGTTCATAATTATGCCCCATCTTCTACAAAATACAACTCTTCAATATGTTGCTCACAAGCTTTCCCATAAGAGAATCTCGCCTGTTTAAGCGTTTCCTTGGCAAGCAACAGTTGCAAACTACCCTCAAGTGATGTATGGGCGGTGTAGTATTCTTGTTCAGCTTTCTTTAGGTTATTTCGTAGCTCAACTAAGTCTTTCATTTTGTCCTCGCTAGCATGTCATGTTCAGACGCAATATCAATCAACTTAACAAGTTTAAAAGATGCTGTTGCTGTATCTGATTGGGCATCAAAGAAATCCTTCCACTCTTCTGTTAGCTCAGAGAAAGGAACTCCCGAAGCTTTGATGAAATCATTCCAGCGTTGTGCGTCAATAATCTGCTGCTCCGTAATCTTCTTAGACACCACCGCTTTCTTCTTAGGAATTGCCATTATCTTTCTCCTCATTACTAACATGAAAACGACACTCTTCCACCACCTTAACAGAAACAGACATACAAAGCCATGCCTGATAACGAATTAATGGTGTTTGTGTGAATCGGGCGCAGAGAGATTTCTTGCTGCACCCTGTACCTAAACATTTCGCGATATCCCTCATTTAAGGCACCTCCCATCCGAGCATGGTCACATAAAGTCTGTTGTCTATTAATTCTTTATACTCCTCGGCAACTTTATTTACAACCTCTTTCTTCAAAGTTTTATACACATTGTTAGCTTCTTCAAAAGATCCATATGAACCGACGTATCCATTTTTACGGACACCCTCCTGATTTATACTAACTCGGAATCTTCCCTTAACCGAGGTACTGTCAACACCCGTAGGATCTATATCACCCCTAACTTTCGTTGTAAGGCAATTGATTCTGCGAGGTACGAAACAACAAGTTTCTGGCCCGTAATAAACAATGCCCGACTCTTTATCAGACAACCAATCTTTGTCTAATTGCCAATCTTCTAGACCAAATCCTTTTTGCCACTGGCACCACTCAGCAAACTCTTGGTAGTTATGCCATTGCGGATCTACAAAAATTCCTTTACCTCCATAGGCCTTGTGAAAAGAGGTTTTTATGTCATAACACCTTCGCATCATATCCAACCAGTGCCGATATTCTTTGGTAGATCGACGCTTACCGTCAACATCTTCTGACGTTTTGTGAGGGCCACCATAATTGAACCCAACCCCAAAAATTGAGGGGTGCAAAGGATTTCTCAGACCATCCCTTAGAGATGTTTTGGTCGTTGTTTGCAGATTTCCAGTTTCCCGAAATACAATCTCAATCTCGTTTCTATTCTTGTAATTGAGAACCTCAATAGTGTACCCTTGCTCAGTTTTGAATAAATCTCCAGTGTTTACAGTAATAGCATTCCTCTCTTTTCGGGGAACCCACATACAGTTCTCAGGGCTAAAGTCTGCATTGGTGTCTTTACGTATCAACTGAACTTTACCCTTAACAAATCCATTTGCATCCGCCCAGTCTACAAAAGATTGTGGATCATCCAACCATTGTTGGCAGACTTTTATCCCGACTGCTCCATGTGTCGGGTAGCTATATGTATTAGGGTTATAGCATCTCTGCATTATACTTGCCCTAATTTTATATGCTCCGTGATGTGTTACATACTCTTTCACTATTCAAACCTCCCCATCAACATATTCACTCAGCCACCCAATCAGCTCTTGTGCATCTTCTTTAGTGAGCCTTACTGGAAGCTCGTTGCCATATTGTATAGCAAAATAGTCATTGTCTACAACTTTAATTTGTACATTTTCTGCGAATACGCCTTGTAGGTGTAGGGTGTTCATTTAAAAGATATCCTCTTCTTCGTAAACCATATTAATTCCTTTACCATATTCCTTGTAATACCCTTTCGGACATTTAGAATATTCGTATTCTTTCCAATCTGTAATAGTTAATACACGATCAGGGTAAGCCTCAATTGTGAACTTATCACCTTCCCGAATGCCGTACCAAGCACCGTTGCAGACGTAGTACTTACCTGTTGACTGCTCAATTACACACAACAGATTAGCAGACTTTGAAAACATATAAACGTCTTTCATTGAATAAAAATCTCATAAGTGCGTGGATCTTCGTCTGTACCTTCTTTTGACACATCCCAACCTACAGCCTCCTGAAACAACTCAAAATTATCATTCCATTGATCACCACTTACACTGGAATAACCTGAATACACAGTTACTTTAGCATCTTGTGGAAGGGTGGACAAAGCTTCAATCAATTCTTTTACGTTCATTATTCAATCCCCTGTAGATCTTCAACTTTAGGGAATCGCTCATATTTATTTTCAGGGTTAGGTTTACACCACACGCTACCTTTATTTTTGTAATGCGTTATCTCACCTTCCTGTACAACATACCAAGACTCATAGAAGCTTATATCGTCTGGATAGTAATGTGTTGCTTTCATTCTTGACTCTCCAATTCATCAATCTTATCACTTAACGAAAGCAACCTACTCTCAATATACTCCTTCTGAGACAGTAAGTCATTATATTCTTTCACGTATTTCTTCAGCAAAGCCACCTTACTCGGCCCTTTCTTGTACGCTTCTGCATCTGTAGCATATTCTTTATGACAGCCTTTCTGCCAACTCAGATTATGCACTACATCATAATCCTCTACTTCCCAAGAATGCAGCCCGACCACATCATTAGTGTTACAGATGAATTCTAGGTCAACCTTTTCAGGGTCTACAAAATGAGTATTGTCAGAGACTCTAAATAGTTTAGGATCAGGACCACTCCAGTAGGTGTCTACTAAGCGAATTTCACCATTACGTTCAATAACTACGCACTGTTGATCTAAGCACCAATAAGCGGTACCGTTAGGACTCCTTGCACGATATTCTGCATCGTCTTTGTAGTACCAACGGAAGATGTCGCCTTGTTTGAAGATCATGATAACTTCTCACTTGGAATATCGCTAAAACTCTGTGGAAAACTTCCACCCTCTTCCAGCCATTCACCACAAATTTCTAATTGTTGTGTTTTGTAAATCGTTTGTGTTTCAACGATATCTAACCAATCGTGCACAGGAATCGAATGACCCTCTATAAGCAATTTATTATCTATGTAAATACCGCACCAATCTCCATGTGTGGATGAAATATAAGTTAGGTCGCTCATTTCGTAACTCCCAGCGGACTCTCAATCACTGCCCAATGTGTGACATCAAGCTTTGTCATCTCGTCCATCTCATCAAAGAAATGTTCATTCTCAATACGAGCGACAAGATACAAAGGCCAACCATCTTTGATGTGTCGTACAAGGTATTCACCAGTCCAGTCAGGGATACCGTCTGTTTCTATATTTTTCCAGTTTATTTTTGTTAATCCTCCAGAAGTAAGTCAAAAATGGTAAAAATAATTACACAAGGTACAAATACAGGCCAGAACAAAATGCTAAACAGCATAGCTAAGCTAGTGTAGTCTCCTGTCAACCAGTACAAAACCTTAAACTTTGTTGCTAGAATTCGAGCAAGTGCTGCAACACAAAAGCCGACTATGAAATAAACTGTTATAGTAATCATTATATCTCCTACACTACAACAAATCCAAAAGTAGATGCACAGTAGTCAATTCCTGTAAAGGTGTCACGAATTAGAATTTGATTGTAGTTTGTATCCAGCACAGTGAACGTCCGTTTGTCTGCATAAAACTCACAAATTTTGTTCCAATCAGCGTATGTAACATCTTTGAAAATAAATTTCTTGTGGAATTCAAAGTCTGAACGTGTGAAGTTTTGATTCATTCTGACAGTATCTTTAATATTCATTTCATCCCCTCAATATAATCAAACATTTCTGAATAACTCGGACGTTCCCAGATTAGTTCACAAGAAGATTCTAAATCAAGCATTTGAGATAGGTTCTTAGGGCTGTATACTTTCATGATATCACTGTCTGCACAGCTTTTGCTCAACAAATCTTCTGTAAATTCACAGCTATTGTAACAGCTTGTTGAGAACAGGAGAATCCCTGAACGAGAGTCTGTTAGGACAATGTAAAGGACACCATTACGTAGCTCGACACGCTCACCAGATTTTAGCATGGATTTTGTGAAGCGGATCATTATTCATCCTCTTGTTTGCAACTGTCAATAATCCGTTGTCGAATTTCTTCACGACTTGGACGATCTTTGTAAATAGCAGCCAAAGCTTTATGCTTTACACTGACAACCTTCAACTGTGCAAGAATAGATTCTTCTACCTTCACCATCTCACGCACCAAGAATAGTTCTAAATCTTCCTGTTCATCATTGATCCATTCACGATTGTCGTTTTCACTGTCCCACAAGTATTGACCCATCCACTTAACGTAGTCGCCAATAGGTGTTTCTGTATACTCAAGATAACTGAAGTAATGAGAGTCCACTTCTTTAATGCTGCACTCATCAAACAATTTGTTATTAATATGTTTTACAACTTTCTGTGCTTCGTTCATTTCAACTCTTCCTCCACAGGCGGTTTAGGTAAATACTGCCAATGACTTATCTGACTCTTAGGAATTTCATTATAATTTCCCCAAGAAAACCACTGTTCCTGACAATACCAACCAGATTGAAATTCACAAGTGCAGACATGAATACCATCTGTAGCGATTACGTCGATAGAGTCAAACACTTTAGAACCGTCTACGTTTAGTTCTGGTAGGCGGTGAACTACGCTGATCCAATTACCACTCATAATTTTAACCTCCAATCAATCGAGCATCTTCATCTGGACGAGAATCAATTCCCAATGTCTCACTACGTCCCCAACAAGTTGTGCCGTCTGTGAATCCTGCTGCAATAGGATCACGAGTAATTCGAACCCAACTACCATGAGATTGATTCTTCATACGACCTACAGTGCTAGCAAACACGTCATGATTCACAGATTTAGGGAAAATGAAGATTTCTTCAATGTCATTTTCATCTAGGGTTACGATGTATTTCATTTATAATCCACCTTGCAAAAGTTGATAGCCCCAAATTGTTTAAGCCAAGCTTTGTACATGAATCCCCTTACTTGCTCGGCAATTGTTTTCTTTACCATAAGGCCATCATGCCACGGCAGAAGCACCTCGTCAATAGCCAATGTGTCACAAATCACATTATCAAGAATTTCGCTGTCCAAATACTGCAAGTCAACACCAACATCCTTGAAGAATTTGTCTGCAATCAATGAGTTATGGGATTGCACAGACTCCAATACGTCTTGAAAATCCACCTCATACATACCAAAGTATTTTGCTTTATGTTCTGAAGTTTGCCCCCATTTGCTACGATCACGTCCGAAATGCTGGGAAAGCGCTTGTTTAGCTTGCTTCAAATCTTTGGAGTTAAGACCAATCATTACAGCCATTTTCACCAGATTACGACTAGGGTCATACTTCACAATCCCATGCTTCAGTTTGAATTGCTCAACAGCTTCAGCATCCACATACTTATCCCACAGGTCAACACCATAAGGATCGAAATCTGACGGTAATTGAGCGTCAATCATTTGATAACAGATATTTGGATGGATTGCAGAAAAGTCGAGTTCCACCAAATCCTCTCCGTCAATCTGTAAAAATGGACGAAGTGTTTTATCCATCGTCTGAATGCTGCCCACAGAGTTATACCATCGACCACCAGTAGTTAGGTTTTCAATAAAAATACGCTTGTAGCTCTGGTCAGGCAGTGTAACCCCTTTCAGTGAAATACGTGCCTCAATCAAAGCTGTGTTGAATTGGCTGACTTTATCTTTAATTGCACTCACGCCTTTAACCCCTTGAGTTTGCATAGGTTTCTTTGTCTTGCGTTCTTTGATTTCAACAGGAGATTTAAGATCCACACTCACATTGTACAAACCTACATTCTCAAACAAACCTGTAAATTTATCTGTGACTTCTGTGATAGACATTTCAAACTCCTCTGCTTTCTTATCAAAACCATACACCTTCACACCACCAATGTAAAGATGAATAAATCCATCAGCCTCTAGTTTATCTAGAAGTGTAATCATCCTTGCATACGATATCTGTTGTGTGTTACCTGTGTATAGCTGTTTATTCCTTGGGATCTTCAGACAAATAGCTCTTGTCTTAATCATCCTAGCTATGTTAGTGATAAGAGCACGTATCTCTTTCTCTTCTTCTCTTCCATACTCAGATGTAAACATACTAACAATTGATTCATATTGCTTAGCTTTATTGTAATGGATATTGAAGTGAGTAGACCTTAATTCCTTCCATAGAAGGTCTTCATCATTCATATCTTTAATCTGTATCTTCATACTTAAGACCTCCTTAGAAGTGTATTAATAGTTAGTAGAATGAGTGTAATAGAAGGCTAATAGATATAATACTGTAAATAGAGCTAGAAGCCCGCATTACGTGGTCTGTAGCCAATTTATCCCCCTAAAAGGTTGTAAATACCAACACAAATTCAAGTACATATAATCTCACACTCCACCCCTCAAACACAAGGTTGTTTCCACTGTTTATTGGGTATTTTCAGGAGATTGTCCTACCGACTCCATTCATTCAAACTAGGAACAGGCAACAGGTCACTAGACTTCACCCTACAATAAACAACACCTTGGCCATGATTTCTGTCAAGTCCTACAACAGTCGCTCTTGTCCACACAGGAGATTGCACCAGCACCATTACTAAAGTCCTCTTACCGTCCACTATTCCATAAGCCTTCTCATAACGTCTGAATGTTCTCATTCTTCGTTTTCCTCAAAGATCCAAGTCCAAGGATCCCCATAAAGAATACCACCCCAAAATGGATATGCTACAGCAGTGCAAATGATTGTAAATATAACAAACTCCATCACTCTTCTCCCACCCAAATCACATCATAAACCGGACAAACATCAGACAGCTTCCTGACATACGTGTCATAATCCATAAAATTCCCTACAAGGAAAAAGATTCCTTGGCTATTCATCACAAGCATCTCCCCTTCCTTTAGCTTGAATGGCTTGCCTCCGGCAATCCCCGTAGAGGCGTCGATTATTTTAAATTTCTTTTTCACTTCAAAGCACCTCCACAAAGATTCTGTAGCCAAAGGTCATTTCGTTGTCAGCATATTCTTCAGCCTCTTTACGAGTCTTGAAAGCACCTTGATAGTGACCTGCGTGCGAGCAAAGAATGTAGACTTTCATGATGTTGCCTCCTCAATTAACGTAGGCCAATTCTGACACCTCATTTCTGCTGTGTCAACCCCCCTCAAAAGAAAACCTCTGCAATAAATTCTTGATTCTCACATTGTGTCGTGTGGGAGTCCTATCGGACGTGGTGTGCTAAAGCACAAGGGTGTGGTGGAGAATTTGTGGATTGGGGGTTGCATTCTGGCTAAGAGGGTGTATAGTGTGTGGAAATCAACGTAACAGCTAGGAGAAAGACCATGACTTACAAAGAATTTGAGGAGTTCTTCAAGGCTTCTGTCACAGACGAATGTGAACAACAGGACATATTTAAGTATTTTCTGCTATACTGTGCAGCTATACAGAAGAGAAACGAACAGCACTCTTGACACACAGCAAACCTCTAGGATAGCCTATTCTAGGCAGCAGCATATTCACAAGGGCTGCGCTTCCAGAATTGGGAGATGTGGAAGGGATATACACATATGTATATAGGGTGATGTATAAATATTTATTTAGGAGAAGGTGAAATGACTAACAAAATCGCAACATACGAAAAGATCCTTGCACTTATGACTGACGAAATCTCTGAGGATCGAATTGAGCTTTCTAAATCAACACTGGAAACAGTTATTGAGAATCTGAAAGTCAGTGAACGGTTTGAGATTCCTTTGCAGAGTGCTACAAACAATCACACAGGCTGGCTCAAAGTCGGAAAGCGTTATGACGACTTCATGACATTAGGTAAGTTTGGTGAGAACTTTGGACGAACAATCTCTTGGTCTGATAATGGTAAACAACCTAAGAAATCTGGCGAATGGTTGCTCACTATTCGATTCCCGACAGGGGCTTATATCTTTGGTAATGGTAGTCTTTCTGACGATTCTTATCCAAAGAAAACCTTTGACATGTTCTTCGATGCGCTGAAGGAACACAAACCTAAATTCTGTGACACAGCTAACAAGTGCTTGTACTTTACAGAAGCTACCGCTAAAGAAGTCTATGAGAATTTCTATGTTCTGTTTGACAAATACAAAGCTCTTGTTCAGGATGAAATGAAGGAACAACAGAAGCAAAAGTTGCGAGATGAACTTGCACGACTGGAGATTCAGTAATGTCTGAAGAAAAAGAAATCCTATGCAATGCCCTAGACTCCCTAAACGAAGCCCTCAATTATTTCAATGAGCTTAGTGATGACGAAGCACATGCTGATATTTATTGGGAAATTAAAGATGTTTCGGATGTGTTGAGTAAAAGAATTGGGGAGGTAGAATGATGATTAAGTCTTATAAATTTGATAACGGTAAATATGAAATTCTGGCAGCAGACGATGGAAGCTCTCTTAACGCATATCGTTATGGGGAACTCTGGCAGAACATGACTGGTGACAACCTGACAGCGGCTATGTTGTATGAAATTGATAAGCTGAAAGAGTACATTGAACATTTGGAGAATTGTGCATGACTACACCACAACCAGCAACACAAGTATTGAAAGTAATCTCTATCGACGATCTTGGCGTAAACATCGTTGAGCTTCCAATAGGCACCTACCTTGTTGATGGGGAAGTTGTCAGTCACGGTGGATGGAATTCTTACAACACAAAGCACCAGATTAGTGCAAAGGATATTGAGAATATTCGTGCTGTCTACACTCGTAATATTCTTGTAGGCTACGTACCAACAACCGAAGGAATCACAGACGATGTTCTGTCTGTTGAAGGTTACAATGATTTCCTTCAAGAGCTGCACAAGAATGGTTACACAGTTGGTCCTGACGATGATCAAGACTTTATGTGGAATACTCTTGAAGATGAGTTTGCATTCCGTAAATTTACCTCTCAATGGAAACCTAAATACAAGGAAGAGACAACATATTCAGAACCTCTTCTGATTGATCGTAGCCACATCCGCCAAGATTCAGGTAATCCATACATTGTTGCAGGCTTTCTCACTGGACGTTCTGACGTTCCTTTGTACAGTTACAATCGTTCCAATGCTGTAGCATCATTGTTGGCTAAGAAATTTGAGAGTCTTGGTATGGAATTTAAAGAGGGTTTGTCCTATGGAAATACAGAAGGTAAGAAAGTCTGGAGTAATTCTACTCACTCTGGTCTTGAGTATGTGACAGCTTTTGGCAAGTATATTATTGGGAAGAATCTTGTCCCTAAGACAAGGGGTGAGTTTAAAGGATCGTTTGAACACCTTGAAAAGATTTACAAAGAAGATAAACAATGGATTGAGGACTTGATTCAAGTGGGGCATAATCTTCACTTTAGAAATGAAGGGGCATCAAGTGTTCTGTTGGGCGATGTTTATGGTGGTTTGAAAACTTGCATTAATTATGTGAATACGATGGATGTTAAGGTAAAATCTGAGACTAGTAAGCGTAGTGCGCTTGCACAGTTGAATAAGTTGTTGGATACGGTTAATGTGGAGATTTTGAAATGATGGAGAATGTACGGCAAACTGTGATTGACATTAACAATACTCTGTTTGAGAAGTCTAAGCTTTACGAACATGATTATTTTGTTTATCTTGAATTTGTAGAAACTCCTATTGGTGATTACGTCAAGTACATGGGCAACTACTTATGGGACTCTGAGAATGATTATCGTCAATACGATTCAGAAGGCAACCTTCCGCCACTAAAAGACTTTTTGGTTGCAGAGATTAAGAAAGTACAATCTGTTGTAAAGAATTGTCTTGCTATCCTTGAAGCAATTGGGTAGAATGGTTGGCTGAATGTAAAACAAATTGAATGGAGAGAAGCTTAGTGTCTTATTTCAAAAAGCTTAAGGAGAGGGAAGTGGAAGTTTTTAATAAAGAAACAGTAGATGACGTTAAGAAGTATGCGTCTGTAGATGCACCTGAACGTGGTATCCGTAAAGCTACGTTGGAACGTTTCGGTGTAAAGGTTGCCCTGTCTGAGAAAGATGGTAAGACACCTGAAGCTTTCTATTTTCCTTCGTACAATCAGAAGGGTAAAGTTGTAGGCTACACAAAACAAGACGTGACCAAAGGCAAGGATGAGAAAGGCCATTGGTCTGCAATTGGCAGTGTCTCTATTAACAACAAATTGTTTGGCCAAGATGTTGCAGAAAATATTAATCGTAAGCGTACCAACCTTATAACCTCAGAAGGTCAGTGGGACTGTCTGAGTATCTATCAATCACTTTGTGACAATGTGAAAGGGACTAAGTATGAGGGTATTGAACCGCTAGTTGTAAGTATTCCGCTTGGTACTGCTAATGCTGTAGAAGCTTTGCTGCACAATGAAGAATATATAAAGAGCCATGATTCTCTAACTATTTTCTTTGATGACGATTACTGTACACCAGCAGAGACAAAGAAAGGAATTATGAAAGGGCATGAAGCCCGTGAAGCTGTTGCAAATGCTCTTATTGGTACTGGCTTGTCATTGATGACTGTAGTTCCAGCAGATGGCCTTAAAGATGCTTCGGACTATCTTCAAGCTGGGCGTACTGAAGAACTAGCGAAGTTGGTACAGTTTGGTAAACGTGCCTACTCTGCTGAAAAGATTGTTAAAGCTTCTGACATCAGCATTGAAGAATTGCTTGAGCCACGCCCTGAAGGCGTCTATGTAAATAGCTTCCCTAAGTTGATGGACAAGCTGCATGGTTTTCGTATGCGAGAGCTTGTTTTATTGACAAGTCCTAGCGGGGTCGGAAAATCCACAGTGACTTCTATTTTCGCCAGTTCTTTTATGGAGTCTGGTGAAAAGCTTGGAATGATCTATCTTGAAGAAACTAACAAAGAGACAATGCAGCGTTTGATTGCTTCTAAGTTGAAAGTTAGCTATCTCAAGTTTAAAGATAAGCCATTAGAGTGTGCAACACTGGAGCAGATCACCCAAGCTCGTAATGAAATTGTTGATAATGATTTGTTGGTGATGTTGGGACACTTTGGCAGTCTGCCAGTTAGTGAACTGATGAACAAAGTAAAACATATGCACTTGGTTGAAGGTTGTAAGTATATTCTTATCGACCACTTGAGTATGGTTGTATCCGGTAGTCATGTAACAGATGAACGTAAAGAACTAGATATTGTAATGACTGAGTTGGCAGCATTCTGCGCAGCTAACGATGTTTGTGTTATTGCAGTGTCTCACATTAACCGAAGTGCAGCAGAGCAGTTCAAACCACCAAAAGGAAATGAAGACAAACCGTTTTGGGTTAAAGTCAGTAAAGAGATGATGCGCGGGAGTAGTGCTTTGGAGCAACTGAGTTTCGTTATCATTGGCTTGGAACCTCAGATTATGCCTGATCGCTCACGCGGTAATGTACGACTAACTGTTCTGAAGAATCGTCCTTGGAGTTACCTTGGAGTTGCTGACGAATTTAGTATTGATGAAAACACATGGGAGGTATTGCTTGCGCAAGAAGTTCCTGAAGATTTTTAAATGGGGAAATAATGTCAGAACTGAAACAAATTAATGGACGATATAAGCTTGGTGAGAATCGGCGTAAAGTAAGCTTTACTGGAGCACCTGAAAAATACCCACAAGGATATTTTAATCCTAAACCATGTAAGGAGTGTGGCAAGGAATTTGAGCCAATATCTCCAAGTCATTTGTATTGCACAGATGAGTGTGTACAATTGGGTTACGACAGGGCTAGAATGATGAAAGTCTACGGAATTACTCTAGAAGAGTATTTTGAAATGGTTGACTCTCACGCTGGTTTGTGTGCTATTTGTGGAAGAGTAGGCTTTCAGATGGGTAAAAATCAAAAACTACTTTTAGTGATTGACCATTGCCACGAATCTGGTAAAGTACGTGGTTTGCTTTGTCACAACTGCAACAGAGGTTTAGGTTTATTTAAAGACAATGTTGAATCTTTAACTAAAGCTATTGAATATTTACAAAAGGAGTAAGAAATTGGATATTACTTGGGACCGTGAAACAACAGGTCTTTTGAATCAAGAGGCTATCGACTACACTTGCAGCCCATTCAAGCTGAAAGAGACTTTCAAGACTCATTGTACTGTTGTGGAAGAACATCAGACTGGTAAGATTATTGCCTTTTATGACGGTCCTGAATATATTCTTGATGGTCGCCGCTATGAAGAGGTGATTGAAGGACAGACCTACATTCTTGAAAACTACCAACCAATTGAGTTTGAGAAACGATCTATTGCTGAGTTCAAGGATTACGTCCTAAACAATCCACTGCATAAAGTGGTGGCTCACAATCAAATCAACTTTGACTTGATGGTTGGTAAAATTGAAGAAGATATGGACTTCACAATCGAACAAGACACTTGGTGCGGTAAGCCTGTTTTGTTTGAGGATACACTTGTAATTAGCAAAGCACTTAACCCAGATCGTTTGGGTGGGCACAGTTTGGATTCGTTGTCTGAGAAGGCTGGACTTCGTAAGTATGCGTTTCGTAAACATATGCACGAATCTATTCGATTCAAACACTTTGCAGCAGACATGTTATTTTATTGCATCTTTGACGTGTTGGCTAACACCAAAGTTTACAAGATGTTGGAAGTTGAGAAAGGTGATTGGGATTGGGCAGATGCAATCAGCCTTGAAAAATCTGTAGCAGAGATTATCACTCGGCAGGAACACCGGGGGTTTGATTTCAAGACAGAGCGAGCGATTGAGTTGGTTCGTGATTTGGATGAAAAGCTTGAAGCTTTGCGTAGTGAAGTTGAACCAGTGTTGCCACCCAAACCTTTGGCAAAGACACGCATGGATTTCTTCACACCGCCGACTAAACAGTTCCTTAAATCCGGGGAACTGAATGCAAACATTAAAAAGTTTGTAGAAAAACATGGTGGCAGTATTGACGAAGAAACAAAGAAAGCAACAATCTTTGGTGCAGAATATGAACTGCCAATGCCAGCAGAACCTTTGTTGACAGAAGTTCCCTCTACTTTGAAAGATACAACACACATTAAAGAGTGGCTGGTTTCTAAGTTCCACTGGAACCCTTCAGCTTGGAAAGAGCGTGACCTCACTTGTGATGCAAAGAAAAATCGCCTTACACAAGAGAAGTTTGAGGCAGCAGTAGAGCGATATGTTGAACAGACGCTAGCGAGTCCTTTTTGTAAGTACCGCCTTGAGCATTTGAATCTTAACAAATCAAATATTAAGGCTAAGTTGTTGGCAAAAGGGTGTGCTAAAAGCTTCAAAGTGTTAACCAATCCCACACTGACGGTAGGACAGGAGAAAGAGATTTGCCCCGGACTTATTGCGCTAGAAAGTAGCTTTCCTCACGCTAGAAAGCTTGCTGACTTCTTGACGTATAGTCACCGTCGTAATAGTATTCTTGGCGGTGGTTATGATCCTGAAGAAGATGATGAGCACGAGAGTGGCTTTATGCCTAACGTTCGTGAAGATGGACGTATTCCAACACCAGCAGACACTTGCGGGGCTGGGACAAGTCGATTTAAGCATCGTTTGGTAGCGAACATTCCTCGCAATACTTCTCTTTATGGTGAAGAAATGCGTAGTTTGTTTGGTGTTGGTAAAGGATATGTTCAGCTTGGTTATGACTTTGACAGCCTTGAGGCCAAGATTGAAAGTCATTACGTGTATCGTTACAAAGGCGGCCCTGAATACGGTATCAGCTTGACAGCAGAGAAGCCTAACGACTGTCACTCTGTATTGGCTCGTCGTATTAGTGCTATTCTAGGCCGTGAGTTCCCACGTAACAGTGCAAAATCTGTGAAGTATGGTTGCAGTTACAATGCTCAAGTTGCACGAGTATCTAAGATTGTTGGCTGTGATCTTGAGACAGCTCAAATAATCTTTGATGAGTTTTGGACTTTGGCCAACCCTCTCAAAGAATTGAAAGATCGTATGCAACAATATTGGGAAACAACAGGGCAGAAGAAATTCTTGATTGGTATTGATAAACGAAAGCTTCCGATCCGTTCAAAGGGTAACGTGATCAACACAGCGTTCCAAAGTGCTGGCGTTATTTGTGCAAAACGTGCTATGGTTATCCATGATCGCAAGCTTAAAGCTGAAGGAATGTCTGTAGACTTCTTCAAGGATGATTGGAAAAGTAAAAAGTATTGCCAACAAATGATTGCCTACCATAAATAATTGTGGCCTTGCATTGTGAAGTGCATTGAATAACCTGTTGAATTCGGGGAAAGCTAAGGCGAAAGCTATGCCAATCCCGAGCGAAGCCTAGAGATAGGAACGTGTAACGACTATCCCGGAAGGGAGTAGGGTGCAAGCGCACTCGAAGCGGCAGGAAACTCGAAAGAGTTTGTGATATAGTCTGATTCTCCGTGAAAGCGGAGTGAGTTTAGCGAACTCAATAACTGTATGGATGAGGCACAATCAGAGTTGACACGAGAGCTTGTTAAGTTTAAAATGTTCGACACAGAGAAAGAAGCAAAAGAATTCTCTGAGGAAGGCAAGATCTGGAGCGATGTTGGACATGCAAAAGATGGGCGTTTCTTCCGTTCGTGGTGCAGAGCTGGTGAATTGGCAGCAGAATCTGTAAAAGAAGCTGGACAGTATTACAAACTTAACGTAGAATTGACGGCAGGTTATGTAATTGGGAGCGGATGGGATAACTGTCACTGATTTAAAAAACACCCCTTGACGACACACTGAAATAGGCGCATACTGTTACCTACCGAAATAAAAGGAGAGAAAGAAATGAACAAAGACACACAATACGCTTACAACACTATCCGTAAGCTAAATAGTTCTGTACAAGAAGTTAAAAAGTCTGTAAAATCTTTGGAACGTAAATTGAAGGAGAGTAAATAATGAGCATTAAATTTGAATATTCTGTAGTAGATAAAGATAGCTCCACTGATGGTTTTGCTTCTCGCGAAGAAGCCCGAAGTTTTAAACGTAACTTGGCATCTTATGGGATTCAATCTAAGATTGTTCAGAAGAAGTATGAATTGGTGGCTGAAAAGGCTGTACGATAATGACTGGATTCTTCCTGATCGTTTGTTTTGCTGAACTAACTTATTACTTGAATCCACCTAAGAAGTGGTGGGGACAGATTACATATCTGTTTACATGGCCTAAACATTTGGCTGAATATATTAAGGAGAATGTAGGACGTGGGTAAGATTACTATTAGAGAAACAAGCCAAGTTGGTGAGAGTCGTTCTGAAGTAGAATATATCTTTGAGGACAGTTCAGATTATTTTGCTTGGAGTGAACAGAAGACAGAAGCTTTGAATAATGCGATTAAGGGTATTTACAGTGGACTTGATTATCCAGAAGAATCAGAGCCAATGACTGCCGAAGTTTGGGTAAATAAGAAAGCAAATAAAAAGGAGACACTTAATTGATTAATTCAAATAGCGTACAATCATCGGGGGGAATTGGTATTCTTGGCCTCTTGGGTGTATTGTTTGTAGGATTGAAATTGGCAGGAATCATTACTTGGTCTTGGTGGTACGTAACACTTCCTTTCTGGGGTGGTGCAGCACTTGTACTAGGTATCCTGTTGATTGTATTTATCGGAGCTTTGATTGTAGCTGCGGTGAGTAAGTAAAGAATTTAGCGAAAGCTAGATAACGATTCTTACGAATCGACACCCTCACAATTATGTGAACAAATAATACACAACTTAATAGAGAAAATTAAATGACTACTTCTGTAATTGTAAAGCAACTCCCTAAGTCTGGTACTCTGGAAACTTTTAACGTGTATGTGCTGAATGCTCCAGTGTTCTATGCTGCTGTACACACTCCGAAGACCAAGTATCAGAGCACGGACAAAGAGTTTAGTCTGACAGCGTTTGTGGATGAGGAAACTAAGGACAAACTGCTTGATGAAGTTATGTTGAACAAAGGTTTTGCACTTGTAGGTAAGGACAAAACTACTAAGCCACCTCGTCGGATCAAGTATCCACTGTCTAAGGATGTTGAGGAAGGTAAGACTAACTACGATGTTGTAGAAGGCATGTACGGTTTTGGTCTGGCTAAGCCTGAGTTCAGCAAGAAAGGCAACCCTATGACTGTCAATGTGATTGACAAAGAAGGTCAGCCCTTCACTCAGGATATTGGTAACGGCTCTGTCTGCACTTTGAAGCTGTTCGGTTATCGTAATCCTGAAGGTCAACTGACTGTTACTCTTGACACTATTCAGGTGATTGAGCACATTCCATATGAAGGGAAAACGTCGGCTGACTCTGTGGATGATGACGTATTGGGTGTGAGTTATAAAGTGAAGAAAGTTGAGGCTAAGGTAGAGGAGGAAACTCCAGCACCAAAAGCTAAGGCTGCTCCAGTAGAGCTGGACGAAGACGAAGAATCTCAGCTACCTTTCTGACCTAAGGAATTCTGCACAAGGATGTGCAACCATTTAAACAAATTAATTTTAGGAGAAATAAATGATTAGCGAAAAAGAAATATTTGATCGTCTGGCAGATTTGGAATCTCAGAAACTCGTATTGGCTGAAGACATCCGCCAACTTAAGGCAGACAGCAAATATAATGAAGAAGATAACCCTCAAGGTCTGACTGCTGAAGTCATCAAGCTCATTGCGGCAGCGGCTAAACTTGAAGCTAAGCGTGATTTTGAAGAAAAGAAAGATGCTGCAAATGCTGTGTTCAAGAAGTATGAAGAGCTGACTCAGTATAACGATTGATTTGAATAGGGCGGGCTTCACAGCCCCATTCTTTTAAAGGAGAATTATGATGGGTGTTGACGTTACTGCGATGTGCTGTATTGGTATCTACACAGAAGAACCTAAAGACTTCCTTGCAAGTTGTGGTTTGTTTGATGATTCAGACGATGAAACTGTTGAGGAAGATGGTTGGGAAGAATACAAAGGTGAATTGTCTGTGCAAGCCGTTTCATACTACTCCGATCAAGGTTATTACGTAGGTTTCATGTTCTCGGGATTCGGAGTGCTAGAAGCAGCTAAACATATCGAAGAGTCTGGTAAACGATTTAAAGAACTTACAGGACATGACGCTGAAGTAGATGTTTTCTGTCAATGGCACTAAGGAGAATAAAATGAATAATCTTTACAGCTTCTATGTTGATTGTGGTCGTATGGGTAGTCTTGATGGTTTGTTTATCGCTACACAAGAGGAAGTAGACAAAGCCATTGGTAAATACATGTACTTTGGTGAAGTGTTAGGTAAACATTCTGATGTAGGTGGAACTCTTGAAGCCCACGAAATAAAACTTGTATCTGACGACCAAGAGAAAGTAGAGTGGTTGCTTGATCTTCTTGGTGAAAGTGTAAGTGGTTTTAATCCTCTAGACTACATTCAAGAATCTGATGAAGACGAAGAAGAGGAATATGAGGATGATGAGTAAGTGCAAGAAGCACCCTCAGTATAAAGTTATCCGTAAACCTACGGCTGATTGTGAACAGTGTAGAAAGATGTGGGCTGAGAAACAAAAGTTATTGGAGGGCTAATGACAAAACAATACACAGCGATTATCGATATTGATACATTAATCATACACGCTGCATTGGCTGGACAAGAGACAAGTGTTTTAGTTACACACAAAGATACGAAGTGGAGTAAGACATTCAAGAATCAAACTGAATTCTTTGGTCATTTCAAAAAGAAAGAAGGTGGATGGCTTGCTGAACTAAATGCAAAGAAGATTGAAAAAGGTCTTGATCCTGTATCACCAGATGCCTTTGAGATTACACCAATCGTCACAAAGATTGCTGATCAGTACACAGACGAAGGTGATGTAATCACAGCAGAGACTGTCGTTAAAGGGAGGTTCAAGAGTAAGATTGAAGCCATCACCTCTCAAGATTGGTGCAAAGACTTCAAGATTTGTTTTGGTACTGGTAAGAACTTTCGCTATGATATTGCACAGACTCAACCTTACAAAAATGAACGCCCTGTAAAACCTTTATTGTACGAAGTTGTCAAAGACTATATGCTGTCCAAGTACAAAGATAAGATGTTGATTGTTGATGGTGTAGAAACTGATGAGATTGTAACTCAAGAAGTTTGGAAGGCTTGGATTAAAGCAAAACGTAGTCATGATAACTTAGATGCGGTTGCTTGCTACATCGATAAGGACATATCGCAATTCCCTTGTTTGTGGTATAACTTCGATAAACCTGAACTTGGCCTAGTAAAGATCGATCAACTTGAAGCTGTGAAGAACTTAGCTGTACAGCATCTCAAGGGTGACACGATTGACTCAGTTCCCGGACTTCCAGCATTACCGGAAGATATGTATAAACAGTATTCTCTGCGTAAAACTAAGGGAATTGGGGAGACTACAGCGAGGGGCGTACTAGCATCAGCGGAGAGCCCTAAAGAGGTTTTTGAACGTGTAATCGCCGCATACAAAGGGCACTATGGAGAGGAAAAACAACCATTCACTTCGTTCCGTGGTGAAGAGTCTGAAAGAGATTGGTTGGATCATTTGAACGAACAGTTTAGACTTCTTAGGATGCGTACTGATGTGACTAAAGATGTAGGGCATGTAAGAGACTTTCTTAAAGCTATGGAGATTAATGTATGAACAAAATTACAGAAGATTACCTGCTGGAATATGTATCAGACGTTGGTGAGTTTGAGAAAGAGCATCGTAAATATTCCTCTTTCTACTGCACCGTAACTCACACAATCACTCAGACAGACATTGAAGAGTTGAAGAATGATGACGTTGACGCAAGTGACTTCCTTGGTGTATTGATTACACGCAATGGTATTTGGGATGATTCTTGGGGAACTGAATGGAATGATACCACTTATGAGAAAGTGGAAGAGTATCAAGAGCTTGTTCCCGAAGTTGTGATTCCTGAGCATTATGTTACGAAGTATAAGACAGCGGCTTTTAAGCCTGTGTTTGAAGAATGAGTAAAGGTAAGGAGCCGTGGCTAACACCAGAAGGGCTTAAGATATGGAAAACTGAAGCCCAATATTGGAATTGGCTACGCGGGTCACTTCGTCGTCTTTGGGGAGATTACCCCCTACGTAAAGAATGGAAAGCTTCACAACTCAGGTTGATCACACCAGAAGAGAAAGCTAGTAAAAAGTTCCATCCTTCCACAAAGAATCTTGGACAATGTTTTTATTGTGGTGAATGGTTTGCTGGAAGTAAGTTAGAGTGTGACCACAAGATGCCTTCAGATGGATGTAGATCAAAAGAGACAGCAGAATCTTTTTTGTGGTATTGTGGTGGTGGTGTTGGAGATGAGTGGGTGCTGTCCTGTAAGCCTTGTCACAAAGTGAAGACGCATTCTGAACGTCAGGGGTTGACAATGGAAGAGAGCAGGATTGATAAGGAAATTATTGCTATCATGAATGCTAAAACTGATAGACAGTGGTTGGTTGATCGTGATATAGTTCCGGGCAGCAATGCAAAGATTAGACGGGCACAAATTGAACAGGAGATGAAGAATGAGTGAAGTCTATGTGGTAACAAATCCAGAACTTGGTTGGGATTGTGTTATTGGTGTATTCAAATGTGATGATGTTTCTAAAGAACATCTTGAAGAAGTATTTGATAAGAATCAATACGTAGTTCATTGCCCACAAGAAGTTCACAAAGATACTGGAGAATTTCAATGACTGACAAAACTAAGATGTCCAACCTTGAAAGCTACACTGAGTTGTCCATTCAAATTGCAACACTTGACATGAAACTAACTAAGATTCTAGAGTTGTTGAATACTCCTGAAATTGAATATCGGATTGCTCCTGTAGAAATTGATTTTGACGAGGAATTCAAATGAACCCTTGGACAGCACAGATAATTGCAGAATTGATTCAATTTGGTGTGATGTTCCACATCCTTCTTTCTCAACTTGGGCTTTAGATATGAGTGATAAATTTAAGATTAAAGTTTATATTGATAATGGGCTGATTTATAGCTACAATGTCGATTCTCAAGAATCTGCACGGGAGCACTCATATGCAATAGTTCAGACAGGGTATCGACATGTGGGCGAAGGGAGTTACACCCATTATCCCCCACATAGACTGGTGAAAGTTAAGGTGATGGGTAATATAACAACTAACTACCCAGATACAGTTGAGGCTACATAAAATGAACGATAATATTATTCCATTGTTTAAAGTGACTCAAATAAACGATCCAAAGACATTGGAAGCTGATATTCAAATCTTTCTGGATATTCTTGATGAGAGTTTGACTACGTTTCATCAGCTTTCAGTGATGGAGAAATATTCGTTGTATAAGACATTGGTGGAATTTACTCATCAATCTATGCAGATTTATTTTAAGGAGAAGAAACAGTGATTGAATGGAAAGAGAAAGCAATTGAACTTGCAAAGACAGGAAAGAGTTGGAGGAAGATTGCTGAACTTCTTGATGTAAGTAAGTCAACTGTTTCCGATTACTTGCGTAAAGAATTCAGCCAAGTTGTTGTAGATAACCGTCGTTCTTCTGAGACTTACTCTGTGCGTAAGAATGACAAAGTTGAACATGATAACAGCCGTATTTTGCTGATTAGTGATTTGCATATTCCTTATCACCACCAAGACGCCATTGCTTTCTTGAAACACTTGAATGAAAAGTATAACCCGACACGAGTTATCTGTTTGGGTGATGAGGTTGATGGTCACGCTTTGAGCTTTCATGATAGTGACCCAGATCTGCCAAGTGCTGGTGATGAAATTCGTCAAGCTTTGCCTGTAATTGCTGAGTTGTTCAAAATCTTTCCAAAGATGGATATTCTTGAAAGTAATCATGGTAGTTTGGTGTGGCGTAAGGCTAAAGTGTTTGGCATTCCAAAACACTATATCAAAAGTTACAACGAAGTATTGGGTGTAGATAGTGGTTGGAAGTGGAGCTTTGATATTACAGTAGACTTGCCTAATGGTCAGAAGTGCTACATGCATCACGGTAAGACAAGTAATATTATCCAACTCAGTCAACAGATGGGGATGAATGCAACTCAAGGGCATTACCACGAGACATTCAAGATTGATTATTGGGGCAATAGTACAGGACTTTATTGGGGGATGCAGTGCGGCTGTCTGATTGACGATGACAAACTTGCATTCAACTATAACAATGTAAATATCAAAAGACCAATCATAGGTACAGGATTGATCATTGATTCTATGCCTGTATTGGAGCCGATGCGTCTTTCTGCTGATGGTCGTTGGGTGGGAGTTTAAATGAGCCAAGATTTTGTACTGTATGAACGTGTAAAATCTCTTGAGAATGAACTTGACCAGATGCGTGGCTTGGTTCATAATCTCAAACATGAACAACAAGATATGGTTCAACAGATCCGTAAGCTTAAGGAGAAAATGAGTGATGGTAGCGGAAAATAAATACTTTGAAATTGGAGAGATAATTAAAGTTAAAGATTCGGCTTGGGATGAGTACGCGAAAGAACTTCAACGGTTTGGTTTCACTCGCCACGAGTATTATGAAGTTTCTGGAGTCTATAATCAAGGAGCTACTCTCTCAATCAAAGGGAGTTGGTCAAGCTATTATTCAAAATACTTTGAATTGGCTGACACTAAGGTTGAACTTACAAAGTCATCTGCGGTCAAATCAGATGGTGGAAGTTCCTCTTACTATGAACTGATAATTACAAATAAAGCCGGTGAATCAATCAAGTGCGAAACCGGGGATGTGATTCGTGCTTTGGTGGGGAACGACTTTGACTTCGGTAATTGTGTGAAAGCTCTTCGTCGTATGTACTTAGCAAGTCTTGGTATGGGTAAGGAGGGGACAAATATTCCTTATGATTGCAATAAGATTAGATACTTCATTAGTGAGATTGAACGGGTGAATAAGTGATGTTAAATATCGGGATTGATGTGGACCTAACTCTACTAGATCCTATTTGCTGCCAAGGAGGGTGGCAGGATTGGTTAGAGGAAAGGAGTAGCTATTACTACCCTAAGGGGAGTTTAACTGAGTACTATATCGCTAGTTACTATCCAGATGTAGAAGATCCGTTAGCTTTTTGGAGTCAAGAAAATCTTTACAGTAGACTCCAGCCATATAGACAAGCAAAAGAGGTTATTGAGGGATTAGCGGAGAAGCATAATATTTTCTTCATCAGCTACTGCAAGAAAGGCCATTTTGGAGGGAAGGTAGATTGGATCAAAAAGACCTACAGTGTACCAAAAGACAGGTTTCATTTTGCGGCAACTAAACAAAAGCACATGTGTGCTGTTGATGTAATGATTGATGATCGTGCTGACTACTTGATTAAGTTTGGGAATAATGTAATGAAGATTCTATACAAAACAAATTACTCTCAAGACGTACCAACAACAGGAATGCTTCTAGCTGAGGATTGGATTTCAATTGGAAAGATATTAGAGAATGACAGAGCCTAGAATTTACACCGAAGATCAGATAAAAGAATTAGCCGTATCAATACCAGAAAAGATTCACGGCGGCTTCAAGAATTGGCTTGGTGCTACTAAAGACAGACTGACAGTGGAGTACTATCTGGGGAAAATATCAGATAAACATTCTTGGGCGGCTAGTTGCTCCTGTAGCTCTGGATTTATTATTGTCAGCAGTACAAGTTTAAGTAATATTAAGAGTTGTGGGTGCTATACTAGAGAACAAACTAGCAAGGCTAATAAAGGAAATAAGGCTGGGCTCCTAAACATCAAGACCAAGCAAACTATAGAGAAGCTGAAAGATATAAAACCAGAATATGATATTCTTGATGTGAAAGATGGAAAAGTGATGACCAAGTGGGACTTCTTTTGCCAAGAGTGTGCGGAAACTTTCTCTGCAAGACCTGACAATATTTTAGACAGAAAATCAGGAGGCTCACAAACACCTTGCAATTGCTGTGTAAGAGGTGGATACAGTGGCTACAAAACAGGATCAATTTACCTACTTGTCATAGACGAATACTGTAAGTTTGGTATCAGTAATGATTTCGATAAGAGATATAAACAGCTTTGTAAATCCTATGGGGATAAGCTTGCTTTGGAGTTTATCCTGACTTCATCAGATGGTAAAATGATTTATGAAATTGAGAAAGCCTTGAAAAATAAATTTGACTATTTGGTAGATGTTGGTAATATAGATGGTAAGACAGAATACAGACTGTTGAGTGATAAAGATTCAATTATTCAAGAAATTATCCGAGTGTGGACTAAAGATTTTAAGGAGAAATAAGTTGTCGAATTACCGCGTTACTCGCTTCAATCACATTGCAGGCAATACACCACATCTTGGTGCAGACTACGAATACTGGCAGCAGATTAAGAATCAAGCTTCACGAGTATTGGAAGAAGCTCAGGAACTTTATGACGCTGCTCAAGCTGAGGATATGGTTGGGGTGGTGGGTGGATTCGCTGATGTCCGTTACACAAACGAATATATGGAAGATCTTCTAGTTGCTGGGGAAGTAGAAACTAAAAAAGCTTGGGATGCCGTCTGCAATAACAACGACCAAAAGTTTACAACCAGCTACACTTATGCTTGTGAGAGTAAAGAGGCTTTGGAAGAACTTGACGTAGATTGTTATTTGGATAGTACAACTTATGAAGGGACTTTGTACTATGTGGTCCGACGTGTGTTTGATAACAAGATTCTTAAGCTGAAGCATCATGAAAGTCCTGATTTGAGTATCTTTGTACCGAGTGAATTTAAATGACAATTCATGCTCATGTCCCAACACAACGGCCCAAGTTAAATTGGAAAGAAGTAATTAAGTCGAAAGAAGACTACGCAAACCTAGCTAAAAGTGGCATGATGTACGTGTATTTTCCAGATATTACTTGGAAAGAAGTTGAAGAGTATTTGAATAAGGAGAAAGTTGGTGAGTGAGATTAAAGTAGAATTGCTGGATTCGATGGGGACTGACCTTGACGTTGTTAATGCGGCACGGGTTTCCTTCAATAATTACAGTGGTATTTTTTGTGACAAAGATGAAAAGCTAATTAAGTATCTTGCTCGCTACAATCACTGGACACCCTTCGCACACACAGCTTTGAAGTTTCGAGTAGCAGCTCCTGTACCAATTCGTACACAATGTTTTAAACACAAAGTTGGTATGGTTGAGAACGAAGAGAGTCGTCGGTATATCTCCACAACACCGGAGATTTTTATTCCTGAATTCTTTCGTTCTAAACCTGAAGGGAGTATTAAACAAGGGAGTGCAGATAAACACTTTGATAGTGACTTCTGGCTAGGTCAATATAAACTTTGTACCAAAGCAGCTGTTGAATTGTATGAAGATATGGTGCAAGATGGCTTATGTCCTGAACAAGCCCGATTTGTTTTGCCACAAGGTGCAATTGTTAATTGGATTTGGACAGGTAATCTGGTAAGCTTTGCTAACTTTTACAACAAGCGAACAGATACAAATGCTCAGAAAGAAGTACAAGTGGTTGCTGAGTTGGTTGGTAAAGAGGTTGAACGAATTTTCCCTGTGAGCTGGAAGGCTCTCACTAGTAAGGAGTAACATATGTCATTCCAAAACAACGAAGACTTTAATATTGAATTCTTTATCCTTGAAGTTGCATCATTAATGGCAATCAGGGAAGGCATTGCTCACAGGGAGGCTCATGTAAAGATTCTTGAAACATTGTCAGAGTGGATCTATCTTTACGAAGCCGCCCTAGATGCTAAGAAATCCTATAACAAATTTAAGGACACAAGTGTATGAGCAATAATTTCCCGGTAAGTGAATATGATCAATATCTTTCTTTCGTAGATGTAGAAAACGCAGTTGGGTTCCAAGAGGCATGGAAAGCTCAAGATAAAGAAAAAGTGGATGCAATTCTTTATAGTCTTGGAGTAGACTTGGAAAACGGATATGAAGTAGAAGTTAACACACACCGAACACGAATTAGCCAACAAGTGGAATACGGTCCTCGGTTTTCCTTTTCAGAGCGTACTGATAAAGAATGGCAGAAGACTGGTATGTCTATTGAGGATCAGATTGCAAACTGTAGTGACATCTCCTTGCAGATTATGCTTAAAGGGATGAGTAAACGAGGGTTTGGTAAGTGTGATACAGTTAAGACAGTTGAGCAATTGGCAATCTCAGAGCTTTAATAAATATTTATTTTAAATAAGGAGTTGTATGAATACCGCTGGCAAAGATATGATGTCGTCCTCTAAATTCTACATGGGCTATTCTCGTTGGGATGAAGTAAAGGGTGGTTATGAAACTTGGGAAGAATCAGTTTCCCGTGTAATGAATATGCACCGACAGAAGTACGCTTCTGTAATGACGCCAGAACTTGAAGAATATATTGCTTTCGCTGAACAAGCTTACAAAGATAAGGCTGTGTTGGGGGCACAGCGAGCACTTCAGTTTGGTGGTGAACAACTGTTTAAACATGAAGCTCGTATGTATAACTGCTCTGTTAGTCATTGTGACCGAGCAACTTTCTTCCAAGAGTGCATGTACCTTCTGTTGTGTGGTTGTGGTGTTGGTTTCTCTGTTCAATCACATCACATTGCAAAGCTTCCACAAGTGCATAAGCGTTATGAAAAGAAAGTAAAAGTATTCCAAGTTCCAGACACAATTGAAGGTTGGGCAGATGCTTTCGGTGTATTGTTCAGTAGCTACTTTGTAGATGGTGGTAGCTTCCCTGAATACAAAGGTTGTCAAGTACACTTTGACTTCAACAAGATTCGCCCTAAAGGTGCTTTGATTTCTGGTGGTTTTAAGGCTCCCGGCCCAGATGGTTTGCGTAGTGCGTTGGTCAAGTGTGAAGCATTGCTGGAAGCATTAGTTGAGGGGAAAACAGAAGCTGTTAGCGTTCCTACCATCACAGCCTATGACTTTGTTATGCACATGTCTGATGCAGTTTTGAGTGGTGGTGTTCGCCGGTCTGCAACCATCTGTATGTTTGACAAAGATGATGATTTGATGTTGAAGGCTAAGACTGGTGATTGGTTTGTTGATAACCCTCAACGTGGTCGAAGCAATAACTCTGTGATGCTTGTTCGTGATGAATTGAGCCGTGAAGAATGGGCTAACATTATGAAGTCTGTTAAAGACTTCGGTGAACCCGGTTTCATCTTCACAGAGAATAAAGAATTCTGTTTCAACCCATGTGTCGAAATTGGGATGTTACCAGTAAGTGAAAAAGGTGAATCAGGTTTTCAATTTTGCAACCTAACGGAGCTGTCAGGCGACAAGTGTGTAAGTAAAGAAGCCTTTATGTATGCTTGTAAAGCTGGCGCAATTCTCGGTACATTGCAAGCTGGTTACTCTAACTTCAAATATCTATCAGATGCCACACGACAGATTACCGAGAAAGAAGCTTTGCTTGGTGTGAGTATTACAGGCTGGATGAACAACCCTGACGTACTGTTTAATCCTGACAATATGATTGCTGGTGCGGAAGTTGTAAAAGCTGTAAACAAAGAAGTTGCAAAACTGTTGGGTATCAATCAAGCAGCACGAACTACAGCAGTAAAACCAAGTGGGAATGCTTCTGTTATCCTTGGTACAGCTTCAGGTATTCACGGGGAGCACAGCCCTAAATACTTGCGTAATGTACAGATGAATGTGGGAGATGAAGTTACTCGTATCATCACCAAGACTAACCCTAAAATGGTTGAGCCTTCGGTATGGAGTAGTAACGGGACAGATGTTGTAGTTAGCTTCCCTGTTGAAAGTAAGGAAGGCAGTATTTACAAATCTGATTTGATGGGCGTGAAACAGCTTGACTATGTTAAGACTGCTCAGCAATATTGGATTGAACATGGTACTAACTATGAACTGTGTGTTGATCCTGATCTTCGTCACAACGTAAGTAATACTATTACAGTTGATGATTGGGACGAAGTGGAAGAATACATCTATAACAATCGTAAATGGTTTGCTGGTATCTCTCTTCTTAGTTCCATGGGAGATCGTGCATATGCTCAAGCTCCCTTCACTGAAGTGTTTACAGCACAACAGATTGTAGATATGTACGGTGACAGTTCAATGTTTGCATCTGGTTTGATTGTTGGTGCATTGCAAGCGTTTGGGAATAACTTGTGGATGGCATGTGATACAGCACTTGGGTTTGGATTGAAACTTGATCCAGAAGATTCTAGTGATTTGCTCAAACGAGATTGGGTGCGTCGAGTTAAGAAGTTTGCAGAACGAAACTTCGAAGGGGATGTTATGAAGCTTACCTTTATGCTGAAGGACTGTCATAACCTTCACAAATGGGTGGGAATTAATAATAACTTCGTTGGCGTGGATTTCTCCAAAGATCTTTCTCAACAGAGTTACACTGAAGTTGATACGATGGGCAGTCAAGCATGTGCAGGTGGTGTGTGTGAGATTAGCTTCTGATGGACTACACAGAGCTGATGGAAAAGGTTGGTACGCAATCTAATGTGACTCATGACTGCCCTCGCTGTGAAAACCCTGTTCGATGCGACATTACGCAAGGTAAAAACACTTGTTGGTGTTTCAACGTACAGAGCAAGGGATTGGAAATGAACGACGTTTGCATGTGTAAAAACTGCCTTAATAAAGCTTGACACAATAATCTGATGTGCTATATTGGCCTTATGTCCTTCGGGGCGTAGGGCCTTTTTACTTTTAGGAGAAATAAATTGAGATATACAAAAGGTAAATGGAAAGCGTCTTACAAAGACACCTATTCACTAGACTACACCCTTTCACCAATCATCTACGCAGGTCTTCAACGCTTCCACGAAGTCCTAGAGAAACGCAACAAAGAAGATAAAGTAATTGGTGTCCCAAGTGATTACTGTGCAAACCCTGACGTAGATGTTACAGACCAAGAAGTATAGAAATGGCTAGACGATATCAAGAAAATGATGTATGCTTTTGAGAACAAAGAGCCTGATATGAAAGATTATAACTTCAGTCTATTGATGGTTCCTGTTCCGGGTGGTGTTGCTAAAGAAGGGTGTTCCGTGCCGCACACAATTGAATGTGATAATGAAGAAGAGAAATCTAGGTACTATGCTGATATGGATGTGCATGAAAAACAAGTTCAGGAAGGATTGAATCTCTTTGGGCAGAAATTTAAATCATTATGGTGGTGAAATGGACAAGAAGTGTATGTATTGCTGTGCTGATCTTACTCACACAAACTATCCCTATTTTGTGGTAAGGGAATCAGTGAAACCTAGATATAATTATGGTCGTTGGAAAGCTATAGGTTACTGCTGTGACGACTGTGAGGCTAGTGGAAAATCTTGTGTAATTGAAACGGTTAAATGAGGAGAGATAATATGAAAGGTTACGAAGATCTCGTTGCAGGCTTGCTTCTGTTGGTAGTCGTCCTCGCAGGTGGTTACTACTATCTCAACTCAGAAGTAATCAAACAACAAAGAGAAGTTATGCAATATCCGAAGAAACAAGAAGTAAAGAGTTTTGAATCTAAAGTAAAGGTGACAGAATGACTCTTAAGGCTTATACGGTGCATCACTTGACGGGTAGGTCAGGTTGGAAGCGTGAGGACACTTCTGTAATCATTGCCTCATCTAAATACGAGGCTAGCACCTTTGTTGAAGGTGTTGTTCTCAATGTTTATGATGGAAGGAGTTTACGTAAGGGTGAATGTCTTAGTCATTCTAGTTGGAGTCTTGATGGATGGTCTAATAAGAAGGAGCCAACTGTCAGTGAAGAGTGGAAACAGTATTTGATTCGTAGGCACTTCGATGACGGTATTGAAGATTGACTTTTCTATAGGCAAAACAAAGCCCCGAGGACTCACGTCTTTCGGGGCTTAAACATATCTGAAATAAGGCTAATGGCATAGCCTATGTGCCTAGTGGCTTCTTATTGTTAGACTTAATTACTTGTGTTGTTCGTATTGGTATTAATATTTGTGTTGATCACTTTCTGACTACTCTTCTTGTCAGCCATAATCTGCTTAATCTGAGCTTCCACAATGTAAACTCTCTGATCCATACGCACTTGATAGAAATCTTGGTTCTCAGCTATTCGGTTGATACGGCCATCCGCGTAGTCAACATTCTTGGCAATGACACTAAGAGTTTCTTGTTTGTATTGTTTAAGCTTTAATCCAAAGTTACCAGAGTCTTCAGAACTTTTGTTATTTGTCATTGTTATGGAGATCATTATAATCAATAACATCAATGTAAGTAATTGTACAATCCTTTCTATGATCACCCAAAACATAAACAACCCTCATCACTTGGTCTTAGGAGAAAGCCTGTCAAGGCGATCAAGAATATCTGATTTAATGTTCCTAACTTCTTGACTCAAACTGGAACTCATTGCATCCATTTTGATGTTCAAGCGACTTTCTACATCCTTCAAGTCTTCCTTGTTCACCTTATTCATCTGCATAACCAAGACTTTCTCTTCAAGAGATTTAAAGTCTGTACGCTGATATTGATAAGCTGTGAACAACACGGTGAAGAGAATCCCAAGAAGAGCAATTGCTAATCTTTCAAATAGGTTATTAATTCTATTGCTGGCTTCATTTGACATCTTTGAAAAGTTCCTTCTGCTCATTCTGCCATTTGTTTTGTTTCTCTAAGAGAAGCTCATAATCAAAGACACAGCCTGTGTTCTTTACATAACCCTTCGCAAGACTACGAATAGTCTCACCAGCTTTGATAGCACCACACGGAGCCTGAAGAAGATTACTTGGTATTGGTACAAACCTCTCCTTCATCTGGTAGACAACTCTCGGAGAGCATCCGCTGCAAATCAACAGGCAGCTTAGAATCAATATCAATTTCTGCATCTTGGCTTACCTGTGGAGATTTCTTAGGAAGACTATCAATTTTGGAAACAGTAGTCTGAACTTTACCCTGCATCACTTGCTTCTCAGCTTGATATTCAGACGTAACAGAATCACTTATTTCACAAGATTTAATCTGTAAGTTGAGGGACTTTTCACTGTCTGTAAGGCGATCCTGAGCTTCGTGGAGTGCTTGTACAGCCATTCCTTTTTGCTCGCTCAGATCATAACTAATATAGCCAAATATACCTGTCGAGCAGATGAAAAAGAGAAGAGCACCGAGGATAATGCTATTCATCAGGCGTCTCTTCTATATTGTCATCTGTCTGATCAATAAACCTGCCCAAGCCGCCTAGAATAGCGAAGATGATTACTAGCGTAGCCAAGACAGGCATTGACAGACCTGAGCCTAATACACCTAATGCAGACAGACCAGTGACAGAGATTGCACTTAGTAAGATACCCACAAGAGAGATGAAGCTGTAGCTCTTCAGGTGCTTCTGCCAATTACTTATTAGTTTCATAAATATCCTTCACTTCTTTAGGGACTTCGCCAAGGCACCACCTACGCTCTGTCTCACGTCTTGTAACCAAACCATTGAGCAATTTTTTCTTTGCGTAAACCCATTTGCTTAGTTGGTTACAAGCTTGTTGGTATTTACCTTGATTGAATAGGCTAGCCAAGGTGGATGTGTGAACATTAGCAATACCAACATTGTAAGTAAAGCTCACCATTGCAGCATGTTGATAATCGTTTTGATATTTAACTTTAAAAGTTTTATCAAGTTGTTTATCAACTTTTACTAACTCTTCAGACAGCATTTCAAGACATTGTTCTTCGGTGTAAGTTTGTCCAAGCTTTATATGCTTTCCAGTTTGCCCATAGCATCCAGTTGGAATTCCCACAGCATCAAGATAAGCTACGTGGACATCACCCTTCTTTACAGAACCTTCTTGTGGAATTACTAAGAAAGCTCCCGACAGAGCGAGAGCTGAACTTAAGCCAACCCCAAGAAGTTTTTTATACAAATTAGAGTTGGTTGACATCTCAAATCCTCATATTAACCAGAGTAGTCTAGTGGAGTGATAGATACCCGACAATCTGTGAGGTTCAGTGCAGCAGCAGCGTTATGACGAATATTAACATGCCAGAACGACCCGAAAAACCCTTCAACGTCTGCACTAATACTGACTGAATCCTCAACCGCGTTTATCCCACGTAGACTTGTATTCGCTGATTCCACACTAAGTCCTGAATCCACAATAGCAAATTTGATGGTTTTAGCCGCTCCGTCTACAGCAACTGATGCGTACACCGTAATGCGCATTCGGGAACAACCTTTCGGCATATTAATGCGTGTGGGTTGTGCTGGATCAAAAGCTCCAACGTTGTCAGAAACTGGAGTAGTATCAAACGACACCAGATTGTTAGCGAAAGCGTTAGCCAATGATTGGTTAGTGCTCCTACGAATCTTAGTCTGCCGACCACGAATAACATACTTGACTAGCGCATCAGGGATAATGGTTCGACCAGCAATTGACCAGATATCGTGACTGACGTTCCAAACGTCCACTTTAAACCAATCATAGGAAGGACGACCTGATGCTGTTTCAAAGTCAGACATAAAAGTAGCAATGTTCAGTGAGGACAGGTTTGCCACCACAGGTCGGTTAACTGGACCTGTGCAATTCCTTACTGTGATGCGATTAGGAATTGCTCCCTGAATCCCTATGACACAGGAGTCTGTACGGGCATCTGGACCTGCGAAGAGTTGACAACTTTCGAAGGTGATTTCCGTAGTATTCCACGGAGAGGATGTAACTGGCGGTTGGTAGTGCCAGCACACAGACATTCCACCAAACTCTCCGCCGAAACGTGAGTGAGTTGCAGTAAAGCTGCCATAATTATCCACCCAACGGACATTATTTACGCGGTCTACGCCTTCTGTACCAACTGCTGGGATCAAGAAACAATCCCTGATGTGTAGACGAGTTTGTGAGTCTAGGTCTGTAGCGGAACGGCCTTTGTTCTGTAGGGCTGCTGTTGATGCTGTGAAGTTAGTTTTATCCATCTGCAACCAGCAAGTATCAAACACAGCACTGTCGCAGCAGTTATCAATGATTTTATTACAAGAAATGAATCGACACTTGTAAATAGACAAGTCACAAGAGAGGTGTGTCCAAGTGGCATGTGTTGATGCTGTTTTGATGGCGTAACTGCGAGACAAAAAGAAGTCGCAATTTTCAATAGCCACCATTGTGCTATTGATGTTCTGGTTAAAGAAGTTAATCTGATAACGCCCACCAACAAACTGCATACTTTCTACACGAAGTTGGTAGGTGTCGCTAACTAAGATGTCTTCGCTGTCAGTAAACTGCTTAATGATTGCCCTATCACCAACAATCTCTATATAAGCCCCGACAGTGAGTGCTGAGCTAATTCTATAAGTACCTTTAGGGAAGAACAGACGTTTACTAGTACCAGAAAATGCAGCAGAAAGAGCACCAGATGTAGTAAGCCCTGAAGTTCTGGATGAGCTAATATAATCCAAAGCTGCTTGAATGGCGGCTGTTACATCCACAAGGGCAGTACCTGCCTCTACGTCAGAGATTTGTGCAGATGTCATGTAGTCAAAAACGGAGACTGTTTGCTTTACTTTCGACCTAGTAGTATACCCGACAGCACCAGTACCATCTTGTGTAAACCCAACAATCTGCGATCCTTTTGAGGTATCTACACTAGCAATATCTGCACGAAGTGCATCTGTGTAAGCAGTGTTTGCTATAACAGCCAGTTCAACAGCATCTAGACGAGTATCTAGGGCAACATTAGACTCAATGCTAACAAGAGATGTTCCGTTAAATTGATAGTAATTACCATTACTTCTAAGTTGAACAACAAACCATTTAGGAGTCGGTGTGGAATAAAAAATACCACCAGCAGAGAAATAGAGACGATTATCTGTTGTCAGGAAGTATGCTTGACCATTGACAGCAGCCGGGAGGGAAGCTACGATACTGTCAATGTTTCTATCAAACAAATACGAGAACTTCAGCAAGTTCTCATCCATGCCCAAGTTCCAGTTAGATTCCCCCAAATCCCAACCGTATTTACCTTCAATGAACGGGGATGTTTGCTGAGTCATAATTAGTCCTTAAGTTGATTCCGGAGGTGTGGGCCATACAACATTAACGCTTGAAAGGTTGATGGCTTTCAAGTCCCTATAATATTGTTGCCATGCTTGGGCAAGGATTGTTTCGCTTTCGGAAGCATCTCCCAATTGAAGAGAGACAAGCAAAGGAGTCATTGCAACACTTGCTTTGTTGACTAAACGTTCATGTTCAACCTTGTTTGCGTCTATTTGACTTTGAGCAGGTGCTTGGTAAGGACTAAATTTCCATTTACCTTTAGTGTTTTTAGCAACCCAAGTTTCTTGAATACCTTCTGGGTTATTACCAATATCCACCCAAATATAATCATCTCCCCACAATCCTGTAGGGTCTTCAGAAGTAATTTGCCACGCTTTATCTTCGTGAACTAATACCCACATGTTTAATTACTCCTTAATAGAAAATACGAACAGCGCCGTTAGCACCACTCGGGGCAGATGACGTGCTACGTCCACCACCACCCATACCAGCTTGGCTTGGCTGTACGGTGTCCCCAGCAGCAGCAGGACTCTCCCCACCACCACCTGCACCGCCAAGGAATGTACCTCCGGGTTGTGCTATGGCAGATGCACCAACACCTATCCAGTAATTAATGTCTCCACCTGTGCCAATACCTGAAGATGCTAGTGGGGCGTTGAACACACTTGTACCGCCTGCCCCACCTGTGGCAGCAACTGCACCAGAGGCAAAGTTAGAAGCACCACCAGCAGTCCCATTAGAAGGAGAGGCGCCCCCACCATTGCCACCTTGACCAACTACTAGGTTGTACAAAGTACCGGGAACAACAGTCATCAACTTTTTAGCAACCCCACCACCACCACCGCCTGCTGGTGCTACCCCGTTCGGTGCTGCCAGTACACCACCACCACCGCCTGCACCATACACTTCTACCCAAATCTTGGTCACTCCAGCAGGGGCAGTCCAAGTAGTTGCACCGGGAGTTGTGAAGGCTACAAAGTTACGGAAGGGGAGTTGAGAATTGTCTGAGAAGGCAATCCTCCAATAAGTGTTAGTTGTATCTGTTACGGGGTCTTGGTTTACACTGTCAGCAACAGCAACGTAGATAGTACCGTTAGAGCCTTGAACATAGGATCGCTCACCAGAAGATGTGAAGTAATACTCTCCAGCGGTAGACCAGACACTTACACCCTTTTGGAGGATGTGAGCAATAGCTTGGTCTTGACGATTCTGTGACCAGTTTTCCCACTGGAAAGGGGGAACTTCAGCAGTCCAGCCAGTTTGAATCTTAGTGTTACTTGGGGCTACAATAGCACCCCCAGAGGACCACAAGGTTGTGTAGTCGGGTTTTGAAATCTCAGCCATTAGAATCTTTCCTTTTGGTCACTTATCTGTTAACCATCATTGGCACATTTAACGTTTTCTGAACCACTTATTTTGAGTCAGCAGATATTTGTACTCAAAAGCTGTGCCAGCTACAAGTGTGGCAGGCGCATTTAGTACTGTTCCAACTGTGGCGGTCAGGGTCAAAGTAGTTATGGTCTGACTTGTTGATACAACAATATTTTGGCCATCTGCCGGGTTTGTTGGGAATGCAACTGTGAGGGCAGCTAGAGTACCTGCTGGATCTAGAATGACATCAGACGTAGCATTTGGATATTGTACGGTTGTGCCTGTGAGGGGGGTAAAGTATGTATAATCATTTTGCACTTTGGCTAATTGAAAGAAGCTGGCCGAAGTGCCTGCCACACCTTCTGTTACTACAACCCATCCTCTAGAAGCACCGGCGACTTGTGTGTTATTAAATACATCATGCCCACGAGCATAGTAGAAACCATCCGATGGTACAGTAGTCGCGTAGTGCTTAGTAATAGATACTAATTTCCACTCAGCAGTACCAGCAAGTTGTGGGGTAATCCGTTCAAATACAGCTGTACCACCACTTGGACACGTTAATTCAGGAACACCCGCAGAGCTTAGGCTAATATTCCCATTAGATCGGTAAGTTACAGCACCAATCGCAAAATGTGTAACCCGCTGACCCGGCATTGCCCAACCGTGTAAAGTTGATACTCTGATGGTCCTGTCGGCATTAGGGGAGACATAGTAGTTAGGGTGACCAAGACCATCGATAACACCAGATCCATCTGTTACAACAATCTTATGTTGACGATCACCTTTGAAGAGACCTACCCCAGTTGTCCGAGCATTATGCTGTCCAAGGTATTCCCACATCTGGACTTGATCAATACCAGCACTACTTGCTGCTACCATATTGTCAGTAGTGCCAAGAATAAAACTACCATGGCCCACAGATGTCCGAGCACCCACACCTTCACGCCTAATCCCTCCATCACCAGCACCACCCTGAATAAGAGTAGTAGCAACAGTTTGTGAGATACTGACTGTGTATGTGCCTGATTTACCAGTAGAGCCGGTAAGTTGAGTGACGATCTTGGTTCCGACTGTTACACCAGTACCGGTAATAGCCATACCATCAGCGAAGCGTCCTTTCATGGAGACATCGTTGATGATTGTTAATGTTGTACCAGAGATTGATCCATTACCACGACCAGCACCAATTGTCCCATTACCTGCGTTAGCATGTCGGTTGGCACTAAATGCTTTATGGGCAGAGTTTTGAACGTCTATACAGATACCAACAGATTCAAACCATGTTTCATTGATACTATTGCTGCTCGCTGCACCTTTATCAAGATAGCCAAGGCGTGTCTTCTCACATGCAAACCCCCCCATAGAGACAACGCCAGTTGCACAACGTGCTGCCTGCCCCACACCCGGAAGATCTGAAGTGCTTTCCCCATGGCCGTTAGGACCATCTACAGCAATCTCTGCCGGATTAGGATCAAAGGTTATAAGCACACCAATGTCTGAGATATCATCTGGGTCGGTGCTCATGCCCCCGGTATAACCATTTTCCAGCTCAATCTGGCCATGTTGACCAGTGAACATATAACCAATACTTCCGATAGCCCCACGAACCCCTACTTGGCAATCTTGGAACTTTAGAAACTGGTTCGGCAGGAGGGAGTGGGCATCAGTGTACCCAGCCCGTGACCATACACCCTTGTTGAAATTGATAATTCTAAGATTTCGAAAGGTTGAGTGCCATAGACCACCTTGAGTATACGCATCGTCCCACTGGGCATGTAGATACATGCCCCATTGAGTCGGGTTTACAGCAGGAATGTTAAAGTCAGCAGTTGCGCCGCCACTGATGGTCAGGTTTGTCCAGCCACACTCAGCAACAATACCATTATCAATTTCAATCATCCCGAATGCAACACCGGGATCAACTACTGGAAGAGCTGTAAATCCCCCCTCTCTTACTCCGGGACCATCAACCCTAACAACCGTCCTAATAAATAGCTTTGTTACTGGGGAAAACCCCACATCTACTTTTAGAATGCCACCGCCTCTTCCATAGACGTAGAGAGATGCCTTTTCACAAGCAACAGTATCATCTGTCACACCATCGGCCACGCGACCAAATTGCTCCATCCATATTTCACCAGTATTTATACGAACAAATCTACCGGTGATGACTAATGGAACTTGTAAAGTATACCCTCCATCATCTGCTACTACTGAATTCGGCTCCCACAGGAAATCACCACCACCTTTTGGGCCTCGGTATGGCACTGCTACTGCCCAGCCGCCATGATAAGAACGAACTCTGTAGATAACGCTGGTTTTCCTTGCGAGAGTCAACAACTCTGAGATAGACTCAACATTTACAACTGCACTACCTATATTCAATGCAGCGCCGGTATTGGACAAACCATCCAGACTATTTTTCAAATAAGCAGTACGGTTAGCCAACTGCTGAGCTTGAGCATTATCGAAGCCCGTAGTTGGGACACCAAGGTTAAACCCAACAGGCCCACCTTGAACAGGCGTATTAGTCTCTAACTGGAAAATTCCCGGTTCGTACACTGGATTTTCAATTAAATTTGTCATTTTGTTGTCCTTTGGACGAATCCTTTAAAATATTCTCTAGAGTAGAGAGGCATATCTTCCCCCTACTACTTCAACAAAGCCGGGATATGTCGGAATTGCATCATGAAGATGAGTACCATCGTGTAGAGTTGAGCCGTCGTGGTAGTAGGACCAAGTGGGTGTTCCAAGCCCATAATCACTCTCTCCATAGAACAAGCCATATCCGAGCCCGTAACCAAAAGTACCTGATGGGAGCAAGTCTAAATCCCCATACCCTTTAGCTCCCGGTACACCTTGGAATGCAAAAGCCTCACCAGCTACATATGTACCGTAATTAACTCTTACGCCAATTGGCTTAGGTACAAATCTTGAAGGATAGCCACTAGAGTAGCTAACATAGGTGAGCATTGTCTTTTCAAAAGTACTAAGCTCTTTACCAATCAAGAGCGTATAAGAAGCATCGCCTTCTTCTATAAGTTGGTTCTGATTGCTACCAAAAACAAACTTGATGAAGTCTAACAGTTGGTTAGGAGTAGCGTTGGTACTATTCTTAATGATCTTGGCTTTAATAAAAAGCCTATATTGCTCATCATTTAAAAGTGTGTTACCGGCAAGAGGCTCGTTTATTCCTCTGTAATAACCACCAAGTCCACTATCATTCAAATCACCATACGACTCTGCATCCGGATAACCAAGATATGCAAAGTAGGTGAGAAGGGCTGTATCAATAAGTTCTCTTGGTTGACCTACAATTTCACCGATTATATCTAACTGAGCACCAACAGCAGTGTCAATTGAACGCTCTTGCATGAGCTGACGAAAGACTTCTTGGAGTTCAAGCTTTCCACCGAGGAGGAGTTGAATATAACGGTCGAACACCCCTGCACCAGTTTGGTCGTCAGGGTTATATTTGAACTGTTCGGTGACTCGGCTTCTAGCAACAGCGAGGTAATCTTCTATATTAAAAACGTTAATCTCTGACATAGAAGATCCCTTAAGTGATGACGATATTTACAGCACTAATGCTCGCAATGCTATCAAATGGAATTACAATATTCGAAACTCCAACAGGACTCGGAGAAGTTCCGATAGTGAGACTGTTTACCTGATGACCAGAAACACTATTGATTGGCGTATACAGACGACTGTAAATTACATCGTCACCAGTACCAAAGTTAGCTTGGAAGTAAGCGATCAAATTACTTCTGATCAAATCATTTCCGTTAGCCGGGAAGTTCACATCTGTAGTAATGTCCATACTGATATAAATAACAACAGGGTTAGGACGAGAAAAGCTTACAGTGTGTGTTCCACCTTGATTATCTGTAACAGTTACACTCGTGTTACCATAGCTCAGAATACCAGTTGGTTTATTTTCCCAAATAGCATTACCAATAGCTTGACTCAAACCACCGGAAACAATAGGAAGGAAACTGTGAGCTGGGACACCATTACCATCTACAACACTTGTATCATTCTCGTAGATAGTTACTTCAGTAACATTATCCAGATTGATGAGTGCAGAATAGATAGCGTCATATGTATTGGTTGCACGATCAAACTTACCATTACGGAAACGAAGGCGAAGTTCTTCATCTGTCTCACGATCTGTACCGGGAGTGGCTGCACCGGGATTATTAACGCTATCCCACCCAAGCATTGGTGTGAGGATTGTATCAATTGTATTTGCTGGTTGTTCAATAGGACCAGCTTCTACAGCAACTACTTCGCCAACAGTTCTTACCTTAGTGATACCAAGATTAACCGATGTTGTAAAAGCTACAGTGCTGAATACATCATTACGGTTGATGACAAGATCAGTGCCAACAACAGAGCTATTCAGTGTTGGATGACCACCAGCGATAACACCTTGAAGCCCACTTAGAATCTCAGCTACTGTAGCGCTACCATCTGATGTAAAAGTGATGGTGTTAGAGCCAGTGTTGGTAGCATAAGTGATGGTGTAAGCTGTACTATTTTGTAGGGTAACTACAGAGACGGTGATACCACTAGCGTTGCTGGCAGCTAGAGAAATCGCGCCAGTTGTAGTGAATTGTTCACCAGTTGTAGAGCTACTTACAGTCTGTCCTACAGGGATCAGTGTGTTAGTGTCACCAGCTACAATGATTGATGCTGTAGTGAAGGTTTGTTCTTTACGTGTCAAACCTGCATAAGCTACGAGGTTATCAAGAGCAATACCTGTTGCAGAGTTTGGGTCAAAGGCTGCATATACTTCCTGAGCAGCTTCCCAAAGGTCGGCTTCACTTGGTGCGGCAAGTGAGATTAGACGACCAAGGGCACTGCTATCACTAGTGTCTACAAGATCACCGGGAGCTACAAGATCTTGGAAGAGTTGTACAGCAAGAGCCCTGTCATCTGCTAAGATTTCGGTTAAACGTTTAATTACAAACCCAGCGTCTGTTACGCCTGCCATATTTTAGCTTCCTTAAATTACAGGCGAAATTAGAATTGGTGCTGTAACTTCACCGGAGACAACCTTAACTTGAAATTTCAAGGAGTATTGTCTGTTAATTAGTGTGGAGGAAAAAGAGACGATCTCTTTAACTCCGTTCTCAAGCAGAATCTGTTGCTGAAATATTCTATCCACTCTGGACTTACTTGGTTTCATACCGAGCAGTTCCTGCCAGTATGGAGGACCATAGTTGATGTCCATGAACCATTCACCCTTGAAAGTCAAGAGTCTGATCTTTAACCTTTGACTCACTGTTTGGGTATATGGTTGAGTAGTAAACTCTTTAGTTAATGGACCATTATTCCAGACTACATCATGTGTGACTTCATCCAATAGTATGTCGATTTTATATCTCCTTATGGATTAGATGGTGGAATAACTGCTGGAGCATGTCTATGAGTATTGAAGATGACACCATTGAATGTTGCCTGCCCACCAACAAGTGTGTAGTTACCAGTCTGAGCGTAGTCGCCTTGATGTGTGATATTCCCAACCCAAGTAGTTTCTTCAACATCTATAATCATTGCTGGGGAGGTCAATTGAATACTTGTATTCGCATTAACAATGGCTTCGGAACAATTGATGGTTACAGGTTGCTGACTAGTATTAATCTCAATGCTGCCATCAGCTTTAATCCTTACCTCGGCCTCATTACCACCGAGGTTGCTGAACATAACTGTGTCATTAGTATCATGAGCAAAGACATGCTTTGATGGAGAGTTAACCGAGATTCCGGGAGGTTGAAGTCCCGGATAGAACATCGCATCGCCTTTATCCATAACAGCAAAGTTCATAGGGCTAGCCGCACGTCCGTTACCACCCTTCCAACCGTCCATGTTTCTCATAGAGAATATAGCTACACCAGTAGTACCAACTTTAATAGGAAAGGTCATTCCCGCTGTATCACTTACGGGAAATCCAACTGGAACCCCAAGAATTGGGGGTCGTTCTACTACAGTACCATCTCTACTTTTATTATTGATTGTGGGCTGAATACCGACCATGTTAGGTCCATCAACCGAAACAACTATACAAGGGATGGCTGTATACTGATTAGCTATCTGTGCATCAAACGATGCTGTGACTAACTCTTGAAGGGAACTTTCTCTTGCCATTACAGTTTACTCACTTTCTCAAGAGCAGACGCTTGAACTTCCGTATACCAAGGAGTGTCACGATAACCACCACCATGACGTAATGAGTCGATCTTGTACCAACCGTTAATCAAAGTATCTTCAATTTTTATAATTGATCCAGCAATTAATTCTGGGTTCAATAAAACCTTGAACTGCACACCTTGCTTCTTAACCTTGTCCTTTTTAGACCGACGTTTATCCCCCGCAATACGATACACATTATCAATCAAACCTGTGTATCGTATT